>ENA-OQET01000593-OQET01000593.1-human-gut-metagenome-genome-assembly--contig:-NODE-593-length-18774-cov-6.036092_pt1 | contig 18774 bp, 9 predicted proteins | sample MGYA00242800_ERZ504645 | MGnify/ENA primary metagenome ERZ504645 (study PRJEB26092, sample SAMD00036308) | human gut metagenome | host: Homo sapiens | study: EMG produced TPA metagenomics assembly of... | reverse complement strand
GGTAATGTAACAAATTTTGTGTAAACCTCTCAGATTGATGAAAAAATCTCAGGTTTAATTAGAATCGTATATGATTAGATGGGGCAGAATGGCAGCTTGAGCCGTTCTGCCCTTGTTTATTTTCTAGCATGGATCATTTTGCATGTCAAGGGCGCCCGTTAAAAACGGGCGTTTTATCTATCCTTGATATGTAGGATGTTTTATGCTAGTCAATATCCTCTGGTCTGATCCGGTCCTCAAAGTAAATGCATAGTTGATCCAGGGTCAAGCCCCAATCCCAGGCCTTTCCGGTCCATTTTTTTGTAGCATCCATCATGGTCAGATAAAGACTCTTAAACAGAGCATCGTCTGTTGGGAAAATCGCCTTCGCTTTTGTTACCTTTCGGAGCTGACGATTGAAATTTTCAATGGAATTCGTTGTATATATCAGTTTCCGGATTTCTGACGGATATTTGAAATACGTGGACAGCTGTGACCAGTTATTTCTCCAGGAAGCTATAGAGGCGGATATTTCTTTCCCCACTCTGCTTCTAGATCATCTAGTGCGGAAAGTGCCAAATCTTCAGTATCTGCCTTGTATACTAACTTTAGATCAGCCATAAAAGGCTTTAAATCTTTGTAGGAAATAAATTTAGTCGAGTAGCGGATCTGATGAACGATGCAGCGCTGTATCTCTGCTTTTGGAAATACAGCATGAATCGCATCTCCAAATCCAGTTAACCCATCAACAGACACTATCATGATGTCTTCCACACCACGGTTTTTGATCTCGTTAAGCACACCAAGCCAGTATTTCGCACTTTCATTACCACCGATCCACATATCAAGAACCTCACGTTTACCATTCAACTTTATCCTGATGGCAACGTAAACAGCTTTTTTGACTGTTCTATTATCCTCGCGAACATTGAAGTGGACGGCATCCATAAAAACAATCGCATATTTGCGCTCTAATGGTCGATTTTGCCATTCTTTTGCCAGCGGAAGGATACGGTCTGTCATCCGGGAAATCATTTCAGCAGAAGCTTCTACACCGTACACGTCACGCAAATGGGTTGAGATATCTCTAGTTGTCATTCCTTTTGCATACATGGAAAGTACTTGGTCTTCAATATTGGAAATGTCTGTCTGGTTCTTTTTGACAATCTGTGGTTCGAACTCACCTTTTCGGTCTCTTGGAATATCCAGATCAATCGTTCCCATTGATGAAGTTACTGTTTTAGGACTGTAACCATTTCTGCTGTCATCGGTTTCTTTGTTTTTGTAATCATACTTGGAATATCCTAAATGATCATCCATTTCTGCTTCAAGCATTCCCTGCAGAGTTTCTCCCAGCAGATCCTTCAACATTTCTTGTATATCCTGTGCATCTTTCGGTTGATAATGCTCCAGTAAGCTATTGATGAACGCTTTACGTTCTGGATCCATTTTTCTTCTTCGTGCCATAAAAATATCCTCCTAGATTAATATTTATTTTAACATCAATCCAAGAGGATATATATCATATCTTTAGTTTACACAGAATTTGTTACAGTCTCCAGTGGCGCTGATCTGTGAAATCGATCAGCGCCATCTCATTGTTATAATTGTTTATTTTTAGTCTTCTTTTTTCCGAAGAACTGTAACTGCCGCTCCTGCCGCCAATGCTAATCCTGCCAGCGGAATGATCGGTGATACGGAATTGTCACCTGTCTGAACCGCTTTATCCTTATCTTTCGGATCTTCTGACACTTTTGCAAAGTTTGCTTTCAGTGTCACTGTTCTGTCTACTATAAACGTGTACTCTGCTTTATCAGAAACTACTTTACCATCTACTGTCCAGTTCAAGAACTTGTATCCTTCTTTCGCTGTCGCTATGGCTTTTACAGTTTCTCCTGCTTCATAGCTGACTTTTGCCGGATCAAGTTTTACTGTTCCCATCTTGTCGTCGTTTACAGTTACGTTCAATTTGAATGTATCTTCTGTTACCGGCGGTTTCGGCGGCTGCGGCTCTTCCGGATCTTCTTTTGCTTGGAAGTTCGCCGTAAGCTGCATGTCTTTTTCAACTGTAAACGTATACTCTGCATCTTTCGATACTACTTCATCTCCTGATGTCCAGTTTACAAACTCGTATTTGCTTTCGTCTTTTACTTTCGCAGTTGCAGTCAGCTCTGTTCCTTCTTTGTACTCCGGTCCTTCTTTATCTAATGAAGCCGTACCCATTGTTTCATTGTTTACCGCCGCCGTTACTGTATACGTCTTTTCTACAGGAGGTTCCGGAGCTTCTTTTACAACGGTAATCTTGTAGTTTGTTCCTTCTGACGTTACCGCAGTAACCGTTCCTTCTTTCGCACCTGCCGCTACATTTCCCGAAGATGCTTTATAGAAATACCACGAATTATCATCACTTTGGTAAGCTGCAACTTTATTGTTGCCGCCTGCCCAGTTATTCAGATAATATCCGCCTGCCGAAACGGCAAATCCGCCGTTTTTACTTGCTCCAATCGTTAATACCTGCGCCGTATCTTTCAATTCTACGTCATTTCCTGAAATGTTAATATATTTTCCGGACGCAGCGTCTTTCATCGTATATCCTTCGCCTGATTTTGCAATCGTCCACATAAAGTCTTTCGCTGTCTCATCGTTGTTGAAATTGACCGCTTTCATGCCAAGACCTTTCTGCGTTCCTTCTGCCGTACTTACTGTGTTCAGCATAATATGACTCCTGCTTCCAAACAGATACGTTCCTTCCGCAATTTCCGAAATCGCTTTATAAGGCGGCATATCCTCACGTTTTTCCACCGTTACGATACCGTCTTTTGTCACTTCGGATTCATTCAAAAGCTTGCCCGGTAAATTAAACGTCTCTCCGATCTTAAGCGTCACTTCTTCTACATCATTCTTTACAAAGATAAAGTACGTCTTTTCCCCGATCTTTACAGACGTCTTACCTTCTGCTTTTCCGGTGATCGCAATATCCGTCTTCGCTCCGATCGTCTCGTCTTTGTACATATGATCTGTCACTTTCGCAACATAATTATGTACATTGCTTCCAAGCGATGGGTTTAACAGGTAATAACTGTTTCCCGCAACTGTCGCCTGCATTGCGATCAAATACTGACCGCCGTCCTGAATTTCCGATACCTCTGTCAGCTTCTCATATCCTGCAATTTTGCTCTCACTCTTTGCATCGGATTTTTTATAAAGTTCAAAGTTACATTTACCGTTTCCGTCTACGCTGCTGTTTCTGTCAAAATGAAGCTTAGACTCATTATCTTTCCAGAAATACAAATATCCGCTTGCCTGTGTTCCCTCTTTCTGCTCTAACGAGAAACCGTCTCCGCTTTTGGCAACAGTGATCACTGCCTCTGTCGCTACCGTAGGTTTCTGCGCAGATGAAGATGATTTCGGTCCGAGGTAAACCGTTTTTCCATCGTCTGTCACTGCGGAAATCTTAAATGTACCGTCATCGCCTTGTTTTGTAAATGTAAAGAGGCATTTGCTGATCTTTTTCTCGCCGCCGTCGTTATAATCTTTCGTCGTTCCGAGGGCTACAGCCAATTCTTCTTCCACAGGTACATTTTCTTCAACAACTTTTGCCACATGTTTATATTTCTCTCCGGCAGAAGACGGATTCACAACATAATAAGCTCCCGAAGCCGCTTTCGCCGCGATCAAATATTTTCCGCCGTCTGTGATCTGATCCAACCCTGTCACTTTCTCATATCCCGGAATTGCCGACTCCGCACTGCCGTTCGCAGCTTTTTTGTACAATTCCATACGACAGTTCGCATGATCGCCTGTATTTCTGTCGAAATGAAGTTTACCCTCGTTATCCTTATAGAAATACAGCCGGTTTCCATGATTACCCGGCGTCTGATCGAATAATTCAAATGTCTGATCGTCGGTTCTTTCTTCTAACTTAATATTCGCCGTTGTTTCCGCGCATACCGTACCAGCCGAAGCCGCGCTTCTGTAGTTCACATATACTGTTTTATCTCCGTCTTTTGCGGACATTGTATATGTATTGTCCTGTCCGTCTGCAGCCGCAAACGTAAACAGACAGTCATCCAGAGTTTTCTCTGTTCCGTCAAAATGTCCTTCGCTTGTCGCAAGCTGCACTTTTGCCCGTTTCTCAACCGCCTGCGCATCTTCTCCTGTCACTGTCACTTCCGCGATGTCCGTATCAAGCCCTTCTAAAGCGCCGCCGCTGTAATTTCCTGTCTTATCTGTATAAGTTTTCGTATCTCCCACACGAAGATCTACGATCTCATAATTCTCCGAATCTGTTACAATTACGCTGACTGTCGTCTTTTCACCTGCCGACTCCACTGTTACGTCGGCGCGTTCCATTCCCGTTACCGCTTTGGATGTCAGCGTCACTTTCCCGTTTGCATAAGCCGCAGTGACCGCCTTGTCATTATCCGTGGAAACTTCCACTTCAGCGCCGTTTTTCAGTCCGTTCACCGTCAGTTCTTTTGAACCGTTCGATGTCATTGTAACTTCCGCCACAGGACCGTTCTCATCTGTACACCAGATGTTTCCGATCGCCGCTCCCTTGGCGATATCTGCTATGTCAAAATCCTCATAAACGATTCCCGATCCCTCATAGAGAAGTCCTACCGTTCCGTCAGGCAAAACTGTCAGACATGAATATCCATACGGGTCAGAACCGTTTACACTGTAGTTGTATTTCCAGTTCAGTTTTCCGTCGTCCTGCACTAATCCTACGAAAATCTTTCCTGCAGAGCGGTCTGATACCGATGACGGCGCCGCAAACAAGATTGCGGTCTTTCCGTCGATCTTCTTCGGATATGTAATTGCCGTCAACTGGCAGTACAGACGGTAATTGATTCCCATTTCCTGCTTCGGAGACCATGTCTCCCCGAAATCTTCAGATGTATAATAACCGCCATGACGAGTAAACATATACAGTTTTCCGTTTGCCTCTGTCACAACCGCCTCCGAACTCTGGCTTGACACAGACTGACCCCTTGTCCATGTCTTTCCTTCATCGTCAGAGTAGATCGCAACACTGTTTTTATCTCCGTTTGTGTATTCATATGCAGTGAAGATAATGCGCCCTGTTGAGGTAACCATACCGCGTCCCGGACCTACCAGCAAAGACTGTTCTGTCTCTCTCCTTGCATTCACGATTGTCGGAACTGACCATGTTGCGCCACCATCTTCCGAAGTTGTCAGATACAGATAATCTGTCGGCCATACCTGAAACGGAGATTCCGCCTCAAATAAGTTCGTATCTACGCCGTTTCCTTTAATATTAAAGTAGGCATCGACTGTATAACCATCCACTGCCTTGCCATCAGCATCTTTGATCACATATGCGGAATCCGACTTTTTCTTATCGTTCTTTTCCAGATGGTATGTATAGTTATTTCCGTCTTTACGCGCATCTACCCAGCAGTTTTCCCATGAGCTCGCATCTGCCAGAAGAATGTTTCCGTCCTTATCGTGACTCTTTCCCGGAACCGGCGGATATTTTGCACTATTCAGCGCATATCCGGCCGGATAAAGATCTGCGATCATATATACTCTTTTTCCGTCTGTCGCCATTGCAGGATCAATAAATGCTGTCGAATAGTTATTCCATGCATTCCCGTTATCTCCGAGATAATTTGCAAAAGTATAATGCCATGTTTTTCCTTTGTCTGTTGACCGGGACACGATCGTATCCAGACCACCGCCGTCTCCGCTCGTATTCCATCTGGCGTCACACCCTGCCACTATTGTGCCGTCATCAAGAGACACAAGACACGGAATTCTAAACTGCGAGCTTCCGCCTGTTCCGCTTAAGAACGGCTGTTCTTTCGTCGTTCCATCCTGGGGTCTTATGCCCTCTGCCGCCAGAACCGTTCCCGGTACGCTGCTTACTGTCAGAACCGTGGCAAGCAGAAGCGCTAAAGCTCTTCCTCTTTTTTTCATAACCTTTCCCTCCGTAAATTTTCAAACGAAAAATCATATGAATCATGTTCAATTTCCCATTTTTCGCATTTATATTAATTATACTATCGGCAATATTCTTTTTCAACGAAAACGGCCTTGACAAAACTACTGAATTTCATATGAAATCATCCATCCTCCGCCTTGTTTTCCTGTCTAATTTTAACAACTCCCGGTCTATTTTCTTTTATCATTACAAGAAAAGAGTTTTTTTAACATAACAAAAAGGTATTGAAATCAAAACGAAACCAATACCTTTTACGCTATTCAAACAAAGACGCCGCTTAATGCGACGCCTCTGTTTTAGTTTTTATTTTCAGATCAAAACATTCTTTCCCTTTGTTCTGATCAGTCTTCTTTTTTCCGAAGAACTGTAACTGCCGCTCCTGCCGCTATTGCTAATCCTGCAAGCGGAATGATCGGTGATACGCCGTTGTCTCCTGTCTGAATTGCTTTATCCTCATCTTTCGGATCCTCCGGTTTTGGAGTTTCAGGTTTCGGATCTGCCGCTACTTTTTCAAAGTTTGCTTTCAATGTTACATCTCTGTCCACTTTAAATGCATACTCTGCTTTATCGGAAACTTCCTTACCGTCTACTGTCCAGTTCACGAACTTGTATCCGTCTTTTTGCCGTTGCAGTTGCCGTTACTGACATCTCCTGCTTTTATAGCTTTCTTTTGCAGGATCAAGTTTTACTGTTCCCATCTTGTCGTCGTTTACAGTTACGTTCAGCTTGAATGTATCTTCTGTTACCGGCGGTTTCGGCTCTTCTTTCGCTTTGAAGTTCGCTGTCAATTCCATATCCTTATCTACATTGATACGATATGCTGCCGACTTGGAAATTTCTTCACCGCCTGCTGTCCAGTTTACAAATTCATACCCTTCTTTCGCTTCTGCAATAATTATTACTTCTTCACCTTTTGCATAGCTGTCTTTTTTCGGGTCGATCGCTACAACTCCCATATTCGCATCATTTGCTTTTACTGTTACTTCAAACGTCTCTGTTACCGGCGGCTGCGGCTCTTCTTTTGCTTTAAAGCTTGCCTTAAGTTCCATATCTTTGTCAACTGTAAACGTATACTCTGCATCTTTAGAAACTTCTTTTCCGTTCACTGTCCAGTTCACGAACTCATATTTGCTTTCGTCTTTTACTGTCGCAGTTGCCGTCACTTGCTCTCCTGCATTGTATTTCTCTTTTGCAGGGTCAAGCGTTACTGTACCCATCTTATCGTCGTTTACTTTTGTCGTTACTGTATATGTCTCTTCTACCGGCGGTTTTTCCTTCTCTTTGAAGTTCGCCTTAAGTTCCATATCTCCTTTAACTGTAAACTTGTACTCCACTTCCTTAGAAACTTCTTTATCGTCTACTGTCCAGTTCACGAATTCATATTTGCTTTCGTCTTTTACTGTCGCAGTTGCCGTTACTTCCGTTCCTTCTTTGTACTTAGAAGCGTTCGGGTTAAGCTGTGCCGTACCCATCTCATCATTATTTACCGTTGCCGTTACTGTGTATTCTTTTACTTCCGGTTTTTTTCTCAATAACCGTGATCACATAGTCTGTTCCTTCTGATGTAACTAAAGTTTCCTGTCCTACTTTCGCCGCTGTCGCTACGTAACCTGACGACGGAGTGTAAAAATACCATGTATTGTTATCCATTCCATACGCTGCAACTTTATCATTGGTATTTGCCCAGTTATTCAAATAATTATTATCTTTTGAAACAGAAAATCCACTGTTATCTTTCACGCCTACCGTCAATACTTGTGCTTCTTCTTTCAGTTCTACATTCTGACCTGAGATGTTAACATATTTACCTGAAGAGACATCCTGCATCGTATATCCGGCTTCAGTTTTTGTAAGCTTCCACATAAACTCTTTCGCTGTGTCATCCACATTGAAATTAACCGGTTTCATTCCAAGACCTTTTGGATTTTCTCCCGCCGTACTTGCCGTATTCAACATGACATGACTCTTCGTTCCGAACAAATATGTTCCATCCTTAAGTTCGGAAACAATTTTATAAGGCGGCATATCTGTCTGTGCCTTTAATGTTACGATACCTCTTTGTTCTACTTCGGTTTTATTGACAATTTCTCCCGGTATATTGTATGTATCGCCTACTTTTAATGTCACTTTTTCTACATCATTTTCTACAAAGATGAAATATGTCTTATCTCCAATCTTCACAGATGTTTTGCCTTCTGCTTTTCCGGTAATTGTAATATCGGTTTTCGCCCCGATTGTCTCATCTTCATACATTTCGCCTGTCACTTTTGCGACGTATTTATATTTTTCATTTCCCGCTGCCGGATTCAAGAGATAATACTTATTATCTTTTGCCTTCATCGCAATCAAGTATTGTCCGTTCGCTTCAATTTCTGACATATCATTCAGTTTCACGTATCCGGGTATTTCAGATGTTTCTGCGTTATCCGCTTTCTTATAAAGCTCAAACTCACATTTTCCGCTCGAATCTACACTGCTGTATCTGTCAAAATGGAATTTGTTTTCATCATCTTTCCAAAAATACAGATATCCGCTGTTTGTAGCGCTTTCCATCTGAGCCAATGTAAATCCTTTGCCAGTTTTAGCAACTGTAATCACCGTTTCTGTCGCGGTAAGCGGTGTCTGAGCCGTAGCTGCAGATTTCGGTCCAAGATATACTTTCTGTCCGGATTCTGTTGTTGCAAAAATCTTATATTTTCCATCTTCTGCCTGCTTATCAAATGTAAACAAACACGTACCGATCTTTTTCTCTCCACCGTCATTAAACTGCGCGTTACTTCCAAGCGCTACAGCCGCCTCTTTTTCTACAGGTATGGTTTTTTCAACAACTTTTGCAACATGTTTATATATTTCATTTGCATTGGAAGGATTTACAACATAATAAGTTCCCGTAGCTGCTTTTGCCGCGATTAAATATTTCTCGCCACTTGTAATCTGAGACAATTCTGTAATTTTCTCGTATCCCGGAATTGCAGACTCCGTATTGTCGTTTGCCGCTTTTTTATACAGTTCCATATGACAATTATCATGATCATCTCTATTTCTGTCAAAACGCAGTTCAGACTCATTTGTTTTGTAGAAATACAAACGATTTCCGTTTGCTCCTTCTGATTGATCCAAAAGTTCAAATGTCTGATCGCTTTTTGCCTCCAGCTTAATATTTGCTGCTGTTGTGGCGCATACTTTTCCACTCGGAGAAGCATTCTTATAATTTACATATACAGTTTCCTCTCCGGCTTTTGCCGACATTGTATATATATTTTCCTGACCTTCTACTTTTTCAAAAGTAAAGAGACAATTCTCTAAGGAAACCTCTTCTCCATCAAATTTCGCCTTCGCAGTTGCAAACTGTGCTTCCGCATGTTTTTCAACCGCCTGTGCATCTTCGCCTGTTACTGTTACTTCCGCAACTTTTGTATCTACAGACGACAAATCACTGTTACTATAATTTCCCGTTGTATCCGTATATGTTTTTGTCTCGCCCGGCTTAAGATCTACAATTTCGTATTTTTCTTCATCTGTTACAATTACATTGACTGTTGTCTTTTCTCCTTCAGACTCTATTGTTACAGCAGCTTTTTCCATTCCCGTTACAGATTTAGCAGTTAATTTCACTTTCCCATCTGCATAAGCCGCTGTCACTGCATCTTCATTATCAGATGTTACTGTTACTTCTGCATCTTCTTTCAATCCATTCAATACAAGCTCTTTTGCATCATCTGATTTCATAGTGACTTCTGCCACAGGTTTATCGCCTTCTGTGCACCAAATATCGCCGATTGCCGCGCCTTTTGCAACATCTTCAATATCAAAATCCACATAAGTAATCGCTGCTCCCGCATTTTCGTAAAGAAGACCGATTGTTCCATCAGGAAGAACCGTCAAACAAGAATACGCATAATACGCTGACCCATTAATGCTGTAATTATATTTCCAGTCAAGCTTTCCATCATCCTGTACTAATCCTACGAAAATTTTCCCGGAATCACGACCTGTTCCCGAAGGAGCGGCAAATAAAATTGCTGTCTTTCCGTCAATCTTTTCAGGATATGTAATTGCCGTCAACTGACATGTCTGACAATACTGAATCCCCATATCCTGCCTATCTGACCATGTTTTTCCAAAATCGGAAGAAACATAATAACCCCCATGACGAGTAAACATGTACAGCTTTCCATTCGCTTCAGTCACAACAGCTTCCGAACTCCAGCCTGATACTGACTGACCTCTTTCCCACGTCTTACCTCCATCATCAGAATAAATCGCCACACTATTTTTATCTCCGCCGGTATACTCGTATGCTGTAAATAAAATTCTATCCGTTGAAGTAACCATACCGCGTCCCGGACCAACCAAAAGAGACTGCTCTGATTCTTTTCGCATATTAATAATAGAAGGAACAGACCATGTTGCCCCACCATCTTCTGATGTTGTCAGGTACAAATAATCTGTTGGCCATACCTGAAACGGTGAATCAGCTTCAAACAGATTCGCATCTACACCGTCGCCTTTAATATTAAAATATGCATCAACTGTATACTCTTCTACAACCGCGCCTTCTGCGTCTTTAATCACATATGCCGAATCTGACTTTTTCTTACTATTCTTCTCTAAGCGATATGTATATTTCGTTGCGTCCTGACGTTCTGCCGCCCAACAGTTTGTCCATTCTCTCGCGTCTGCCAGAAGAATATTTCCGTTCTCATCATGGCTTTTCCCTTTCACCGGTGCATGACTCGCGCCATTCAGCGCATATCCTGCCGGATAAAGATCTGCGATCATGTACACCTTTTCTCCGTCCGTTGCCATTGCCGGATCAATAAATGCAGTTGAATCATTATGGTGTGTATTTCCATTATCGCCAAGATAATTGGCAAACGTATACTCCCATGTCCTTCCGCCATCTTCAGATCGTGACACAATGGTATCCAAACCACCGCCATCGGCAATCGTATTCCATCTTGCATCGCAGCCTGCTACGATTGTGCCGTCATCAAGAGATACAAGACACGGGATTCTAAATTGCGAACTTCCTCCCGTTCCACTCCAGAATGGCTGTTCTTTCGTCATCCCATCTTTGGGTTTCACACCATCTGCCGCCATAACCGTTCCCGGCACACTTCCGACCGTCAAAACCGCCGCCAGCAAAAGCGCCAAAACTCTTCCTCTTTTTTTCATATTTTTCCCTCCGTTGTCTCAAGGTCATTTTAAAATGGAAAATCGTATATATTCATGTACGATTTTCCATTTTGTGCCTTATTTTTAATTATACTATTCGTCATATTGTTTTTCAATAAGATTACTCTCAATAAAGTTGCTGATTTTTCAGTGGGATTTCCATGTTTTTAACGCTTATTTTTTGTATGTTTTTCACAAATAAAACCGAATCTATTTTTTCATATCCTGAATCATCTTTACAATATCATATCCGTAGTTATCTCCCGTTGCCCAGCCAAGCCCTTCAGGATTTTCCTGCTGCCCCAGCCATTCCACATATGGAGCCGCTCCTTTTTTTACATACTCATACCGATCATCTACACACTTCCCATTCAAAGGGTCTGCTGTGGCATATGCTTTCAGATGTTGAATCTGCGCCCTGATCCCGGTCCGCACATCAGGATAAGAGTTCCCGGGCACACCCCCGCCTGTTGTACCTAATCCCGCAAAATTAAACTGTTCGACAGAAGCATCTCCGCCATACTGTAAAAATCCCGTTTCTTTCATCGTCTGCACAAAAGCAACTTCCGGACGAACGCCTTCTGCCACCGCTTCATCATAATACATCCTGCAAAACACTTCTATAGACTCTGCTCCACCTTTGGAAAGAGCTTCTTTCGGATAAGGTTTTCCTGCCGTCTGAAAATAATCTACCATCTCATCAACTGTTACGCGGCTGTTTCCCATAATCGGATACTGTCCGTCAGCGATCGTTTCCTGTGATTCTTCAGCATTTCCCGCTGTATTTTGAGCGTTGTTTTCCCTTTGGTCTTTCACTTCATTTTTCTCTTGATCATTTCCTTTGTTTTTTTCGTAAACTTCCACTTCTCCTTGTACAGCCGCTTCCTGCTTATTCTTGTCCTTCTCATGTGCCTGCGAAGAGAGCCGCCCTGATACTGATGCCAGTGCAATCGTTAAAACAAGAAGTACCGCCAGACCCGCTTCCATATATAATTTCATTTTCCGCTCATTTTGACGCGCCATATATTCACCATCCCAGAAATTTAAAATATCTCAACGGAACAACTTCCGCTGAGATATTATATTAGCACATGTTCAAATATATGAAAAGGAATCCCTTCCCGGTAAATTATTTTGCAAACAATATTGCAACGCCATATTTACGCGCGCGCCATTCCATCTACACTAAGAACTACGCCTGTAATATAGGACGCTTCATCAGATGCAAGAAATACAAATGCATTTGCAATGTCTTCCGGCTGTCCGAGTCTGCGAAGCGGAATCTGTGCGATCATCGGCTCGATCACGTTTTTCGGAACGGCTTTCATCATGTCTGTTTCCGTAATTCCCGGAGCAACTGCATTGACACGGATTCCTTTTGGCCCAAGCTCTCTTGCCAGAGAGATCGTCGTACCGTTTACCGCAAACTTAGACGCCGGATAAGCAAATCCGCTCGGCTGACCGGAAATACTTACCATTGAAGACGTATTCAGGACAACCCCGCTGTGATTTTTAATCATTCCGTCAACTACCGCGCGTGTTGCGTTAAATACACCTTTTACATTCAGATCGATCACACGATCAAAATCAGCTTCTGTATAAGATGTAAACGGAGTGCTCTCGGAAACCCCCGCATTATTCACCAAAATATCAATACGTCCGAACTGTTTCTCTACTTTATCAAATTCTTCTTTCACACTTTCAAAACTTCCGAGGTTCGGACTGATCCCTACCACTTCTGCATCCGGATGAATCGCTTTTAACTTCTCGACTGCCGCTTCCGCGTTTTTTTCACTGCTCGCCGCAACAGCAACTTTCGCACCCTCTCTTAAAAATTGCATCTGCTGTCGCAAATCCGATTCCACGGCTTCCTCCTGTAATAATCGCTACTTTATCTTTTAATCTCATAAATCGTTCCTCCTGTTTTTCTCTTGTTTTTATGTGTCGATCTTACTCTCTTATAATTTTCATTGCACATTATATAAGTATAATAACACATAATAGAAATTATGTCTGTGATTTTATCACCAAATAAAAATATCCGGCAAAATAATTATAAACATAATATAAAATAAAAGAGAATATCTCGCAGCAAAAAATCGCAATCTGCCGCGGATATTCTCTTTTTCTTATTCTAAGCCTGCTTTTATTCGTGATAAAAATTCACCGTCTCTGCTATATTCTCTCGCCGCCAAAAGCGCCGCTCCCTGTACAGGCGAATATTTAGGAGGACAAAGACAAATTCCATTTTCCTCGAGCTTCCGCACCAGTGGCTTTAATATAAAATCTCCTGCATGAAACAATCCACCTGAATAAGATACGATCGTGTCTCCCGAAAATTCCAGTTTTCTATAAACAGCGCCTATGATCAGCGCTAATTCTTCTGCCGCAGCCTCATACAAACGTATTGCTTCTTCATCTCCTTGCATCGCTGCCTGTAAAAGCAATTTTTGAAGTTCAGCTGTTTTTGTACGATTATTTTTATACACTTCATCAAAAATGTCTATAAGGTCAAAGTCATTTTTTAAATTAAAATTGTATCGGAAAATCTCGAGTAACTTTCCTTTTTTTACCCTTCCGTCACTCTCTTTTGAAAACAGCTCCAACGCTTTCTTTCCCAACCAATAACAAGAGCCTTCATCAGAAAAACCATCATCCCATCCGCCCGCACGAGCTTCTGTGCCAAACTTATTTTGTCCATAAGCGATCGAACCTGTTCCTGCCACAAGATTGATCCCCTCTTCTAATCCCAAAGATCCTGCCCATCCCGCGGCGCTGTCGTTTACAATTTTCATCGGCCTATCTGTAATTTTGTCAATCCGGCATAAAAAGCGTTCATCATTTACTCTTGATTCTCCCCAATTCGGAAAGGCAAGACATATATAGGCATCATTCCCGTCTAATATTTGATTTATATTTTCTCTCAGTAATTCTGTCACATAATCCATTCCAACGTGCTTATAAGAAATAGTTCCTATCTTGCGCTGTGCAATCGTTTTTCCGTTTTCATCTAACAGTAAAAAATCAGTTTTTGTTCCCCCTCCGTCAATCCCCAGAAAATACACTATACCGCCTCCATTTCCGAAAATGCTTCTAATGTAAACACAAGCGCTCTCACAAGATGAAACGCACATTTCCACGGTGTTCCTTTTGCACTGTTTTTTACGGTTCCGTCATATTCCAGTCGTTCAAACCACTCTTTATATTGTGAATCAAAAAACTTTTCTTTACAATAATTATGCTGATCTAAAAATTCTTGAAGAAAATAACTGTCTTTCGTATAGCAATACGCCTGTGCATAAGCTGTCAACGCCTCTGCATTCGGCCACCATACTTTTTCATTCCATAAAGAGTTCGTTTCTTTAAACCAGTCGATCGGGCGAGGTGTTTCCCCCAATGCGTCTGCATATGAAATAATTCCACCATACTCTTCATCTTTTCCGACGGCATTTGCCCAACGGGCAATCTGTATACCGCGCATAGTAATCTGCTTGTCTTCCAGCAATACTCCTGCCTTCATAAGAAACCATGCTGATTCATGCATATGTCCCGGATTAATAAAGCGGCCTTTGTCTGACTCAATATCAATTTTATTTTCTCTTGTAACCGCTTCAAACACTACGTTATATTCATCATTTGCAAACCAGTTAGCAATCTTATCGACACATTCATTCAAAAGTTTTTTTGTAACATCCGTCCCCAATACTTCCGCACATGTTTCCGTTGTAGACAGACATGTCAGATACATGTCATGCCATATAAAAACCGGGCTCCATGTATTTTCATATATTTCTTTAAACCATGGATCAAATACATTTTTTTCCATCGTTTCATAACAAGTTTTTAAAAGTTCCATATTTTCCGGCGTTCTTACTTCTTCTATTTTAAGGTATTCTGCCACCCCCTGCAAAACATGAAAATCAGAAAATATTGAGATTGTACCTTCCAAAACATTCCCTTTTCTGTCCAATACATAATTCCATCTTCCATCGCCCGCATACCCATATTTTACAAGAAATGAAAAACCATGCTTTGCATTTTCCAACCACTCCTTCTTTTTGCGTACTTTGTTATAAAGCAGTGAATATATATATAGCTGACGCCCTTGAAACCAAATATATTTCTTATCATCTGTCATCTTTCCTTCTCTGTCAAAACAAGTAATATATCCGCCGTATTCTTTATCTATGCACCTCCGATCCCAAAATGGCATCACATCTTCTAAAATATGTTTTTCATAATAAGATACCAGTCTTTCTTTCAGTAATATGTCCATATATGCCTCCATATCATTCTCCTATGATTTCCAGAGCATAATGATCTGCTCTTCCGCATAATCCAATGCAACTTTTATCCCACCTATGATCGGAGCATCTGCGCCTAACTTTGAAGTTACGACTTCAGGAACAAACGGACAAACTTTTTCTAATATTTTCTTGATCTCAACAATATTTTCCTCTGTAAAAATTTCTGAATCTCCGCCTAATATCACCATCTCAGAGTTTAACATCAATACGGTATTGGCGATGACAACGGCGATTTTTCTTATAATTTTTTTCACAATGGCATCTGCCGCCTCATCACCTTGTTCAGCTCGCAAAATAAGATCTGACAAGCCGTTTTTTTCACCGCATTCTGAGAAAATATTTTGACACACCTTTTTTTCAAATCGTCCGGGACATACAAACTCATCTGTCATCTCTTCCAATGATTCTAGATAATAACCTAATTCTCCCGCCGCCATATTATTTCCTTTTAGAAGATATCCGTCCACAATCGCCCTTGCCGCAAAGCCTTCTCCGTATTTTATGTAAACAATATTCGTCTGTTTTTTTCCTACGCCTCTTTCACGTTCTCCGATCAGCGCCAATTCAACGTCATTTACAATAATCGCTTCTACATTATATTTCTGTAAAATATGCTCTTTCAAATCGACATTTTTCCATTCCGGCAAATATGTTCCAAAGAGATCGTTTAAATCATTCTGGCCTGTCAGCGCAGGAACACCTACTGCGATCGCAATCACATCTACATCCTTTTTTCGCTTTTCAAGCAACTCGTCTATCGCAGAATCCAACTGCCCGAGAACCTCGTCCACTCCGTTTTCTACTATGATCTCCTTTTCTGTCCACTGCTGAACTTCACCGTACAGATCTGCAATACCTGCACGAACTTTTTTAGGCATCAATTCAACCGAAATCACATAATAAAGGTCTCCTTTATAACTTAATTGTCTCGGCTTTCTTCCCAAGCTCGTATCGTCACAGCCGTTTTCATATACAATCCCGTTTTCGATCAAGGCCGCTACATTATTACTTACCGCCGGTGCACTTAAATGCATCCTTTTTGAAATTTCCTGTCTGGAAATTCCATCATATACTTTTATCAGCCGTAAGATCATTAGTTTATTTCGATCTCCTATATCTGTCGGATTATAGATTTTCAAAGCATATCCCCCTTTATTTCTTACTCTTTGACCGAACCTGCCAACATACCTTCAACAAGATATTTCTGCGCAAATATATATATCAACACGATCGGCACTGTCGCAATAACCAACCCTGCCATAATAACAGGTATATTTAATGTGAAACGTCCTTTAAATAAAGTAATCCCTACCATTAAGGTTCGCAATTCTTCTTTCTGAAGAAAAACAAGCGAAATCAACAGCTCGTTCCATACCCATACAAGATTTACAAGTGATGAAGTAATAAGCGCCGGAACGCTCAGCGGAATCATAATCTTTGTCAACGCCTTCCGCTTACTGCACCCGTCAATCTCCGCTGCCTCTAACAAAGAATCCGGTACTGTTTTCATGAAATTTCTCATCAAATATATCGTCATAGGCAACATAATTCCTATATATATTAATATCACAGAAACACGTGTATTTACCAGACCCAATATTTTAATAATCCGGAACTGCGGTATAATCATAACAACCGGAGGAACAGACATCAGCGGAACGATCATGTTGAACAACACTTTTTTCCCTTTAAACCTCATCTTTGCAAAGGCATATCCTGCCAGCAGTGCAATGATTCCCGTAATAAAAACCGCTGCAACTGTAAGAATCAAACTATTCATAAACCATTGTCCGAACGGTTTTCCCCGGAAAGCTTCCACAAAGTTTTGTACTGTAAATGTTTGCGGAAGGCCTGCCATATTATTGACATATTCTTCATGCGTTTTAAACGAATTCGCTGTCATAAAATATAACGGAAAGATAATAACGACCACAAGTAAAATCATCAATAGCTGGGAGACTATTCCTCCTCTTTTTCGTTTCATTCTTTCACTCCTCTTTTCTCATAACAATCTGATGTATTACAATCAATATTGCCGCAATAGCAAGAAGTACTACGCTGATCGCCATTGCAATATTGAAATCACCACCGCCAAACGCTTTCTTATAAATCAAATATTCCAACACAAGCGTCTTATTTCCCGGGCCGCCTGCCGTCATGACATAAATGAAATTAAACACCCAACTCAACATTTCAATAAGAGTGATGATCACATAAAATTCAATAATCGATTTTGTCTGCGGCACGGTAATGTGCATAAATTTCTGAAACCATGTAGCTCCGTCTACATCAGCCGATTCATACAATGTTTTATCTATTGACATCATTCTCGCCAAAAACAAAACAACTCCGAAACCGATCTGCTTCCACATAATAACTATTGCCACACTCGGGAATGCCAAATTCGGATCTCCCAACCAATCCAACGCCATATTCTCCAACCCGATTGTCCGCAAAATAGAATTGATAACTCCGTTGTACTGCAGTAAATATGAAAATACAATGCCCACAACCGGAATTGCCAGTATGTACGGAATAAAAATAACGCTTCTGTAAAACCTCCACCCTCTGATTTTGTTATATAAAATTGATGCAATGGCAAGTGAAAGCACTGTCAATATCGGAACGCATAAAAATAATTTCAAGTTGTTCTTCAACGCAGTCAGCAAAAGTTCGTCTTCAAATGCCATCTTATAATTTCTCAGACCTACAAAAACACTCTCATTTGCAAAGGTCGTATAGAAGCTTTGGATAATAACATAAATAATCGGAATTACAATTACAACCGCCAAAATGATAAAGGTTGGTAATATATAGAAATACGGCGTGAACTTTTTCATCCTGTTCGTTTTCATATCAATCCCTTCCTTTGAAACAGAGGCTTTCCTCTTTTCAGAACTATTCTTCTACACTCCATTCTAAAAACGCATCATGAACCTCAGGATTTTGTTCCATACATTTCCCGAGTGCCTCATCTAATTCCACCGCTGCATCCTTTGGCGCTAACCCTTCTGAAAACATCTTCTGTACCGTCGGAATCAGACCATCTGTTTCAAACATAGGTGCAAAATACAACTGATAACAAAAATTATTGTCTTCTTTCTGCCATTCCAAAACTTTTCTGTCAATTTCGCTGGATACCCAGCTTTCATCAAAGTTATTATTCGGCATCATCGCATTTGCCGATTCATACAGATATTTAATATTATCTTCTTCCTGTAAAAACAATAAGAAGTCTGCCGCCTCTTCTTTATGTTTCGCACTGTTTGGTATTACATATACCTGACTCGGAGTTGCAACTGAATCCGCAAATTTTCCGGTTCCGAATACTGGCGCTTTTGC
>ENA-OQET01000591-OQET01000591.1-human-gut-metagenome-genome-assembly--contig:-NODE-591-length-18796-cov-2.983127_pt1 | contig 18796 bp, 20 predicted proteins | sample MGYA00242800_ERZ504645 | MGnify/ENA primary metagenome ERZ504645 (study PRJEB26092, sample SAMD00036308) | human gut metagenome | host: Homo sapiens | study: EMG produced TPA metagenomics assembly of... | reverse complement strand
AAGGAAATACGATTTTAGCAGAAAAATCCAATTATCCCAGACACCATTTGCGGTAAAAGATGGTCTTAACAAAGAGCAGGCGGTAAAACTTTGCCAGGAGTTTACTAACATAGGTATGCGGGCGCAGATTGTACGCAGTAAGAAGAAACCTGTGCCAGTAGAAGAGAAGAAAAAAAAGGAATGTAAGTAGAAGATGTATATTGAAAAGATAAATGGACCAGAGGATGTGAAGAAGATAGAAGTATCAGAACTTCCAAAGCTTGCAGAGGAAATGCGCCATGCGCTTTTGATTCGTGCAAGTAAACATGGTGGACATTTCGGGCCGAATTTCGGTATGGTGGAGGCAACGATCGCGCTTCATTATGTGTTTGATTCGCCGAAAGATAAAATTGTATTTGATGTGTCACACCAGAGCTATCCACATAAGATGCTGACAGGAAGAAAAGACGCATATCTCTATGAAGAGCATTACGATGATGTGTCCGGTTATACAAATCCGCATGAAAGTGCGCATGATTTTTTTACAGTCGGACATACATCAACATCTGTGAGTCTGGCGTGCGGTCTTGCAAAAGCCCGTGATCTCAATGGGGAAGATGGCAATGTAATCGCGGTGATCGGAGATGGTTCTTTAAGTGGCGGTGAGGCATTAGAAGGACTGGATTACGCAGCAGAGCTTGGCGGCAATCTGATTATTGTAGTCAATGACAATGATATGTCGATTGCTGAGAATCACGGAGGTATCTATCAGAATCTGAAGCTGCTTCGTGAGACGAATGGACAGGCCGAGTGTAATCTGTTCTGTGCCATGGGCTTAGATTATATCTATGTGGATCATGGAAATGATGTGGCTGAGCTGATTCAGGCATTTGCGAGTGTGAAGGACAGTAAAAAAGCAATCGTTGTGCATATTCATACATTAAAAGGAAAAGGTTATGCGCCGGCAGAACAACACAAAGAGCAGTGGCATTTCAATGGACCATTTCATATTGAGACTGGGAAGCCTCTGTATGAAATGGAAGAAGAGGACTACTCAGATGTGACGTGCAATTATCTCATGAAGAAGATGAAAGAAGATCCGGCAGTTGTTGCCATTACTTCCGGAACTCCGACAGTTCTGGGATTTACAGAGGATAAGCGAAAAGAAGCAGGACGGCAGTTCGTCGATGTCGGAATTGCAGAAGAGACAGCGGTTGCACTGGCGGCAGGAATCGCAGCAAATGGCGGAAAGCCGGTCTATGGTGTGTATAGCACATTTGTACAGAGAACCTTTGATCAGATTGCACAGGATGTATGTATCAACAACAGCCCGGTAACGATTGTTACGTTCAGTGGTTCTGTCTATGGAATGAACGATGTGACACATCTTGGACTGCAGGATATCCCGATGATGGCAAATATTCCGAATCTTGTCTATCTTGCACCGACAACGAAAGAAGAATATCTGGCAATGCTGGACTGGAGCATAGAGCAGAAAGAACATCCAATTGCAATCAAGCTCCCAGGCGGAGATGTGATTTCAGACGGAAAAGAAGTCACAAAAGATTTCAGTATTCTAAACAAGTATGAGATGACGAGAAAAGGAAGTAAGGTTGCAATTCTCGGACTTGGAACATTTTACGGATTAGGAAATGATGTGGCGGATCTGATGAAAGAGAAAGCAGGAATAGATGCAACCGTTATCAACCCGTATTACATTACAGGTCTGGATGAAGAAATGCTTGAAGATCTTAAGAAAGACCATAGTGTTGTAATTACATTGGAAGACGGAATTCTGGACGGTGGTTTTGGTGAGAAGATTGCCAGATTTTACGGTGACAGTAATATGAAGGTTTTAAATTTCGGACTGAAAAAAGAGTTCCTGGATCGATACGATGTGACAGAAGTATTAAAAGACAACCATCTTACAAAAGAGCAGATTGTGGAAGATGTTAAGAGCGTACTGTAAAAAAGTGTATTAGAGAGGCGGAGATGTCTCTCTTTTTGGGGCTTGTTGTGCAAAGCGTCGCAAACAATGTGCTGAATAATGTGAGAAACGTCACAGAAAAGGTATAAAATATATTGAAAAACGTCGTAAAAGTATAATTTGTTGGTATGCCAACAGCTAAAATCATGTAAAATAAGATAGAATAATGCTATCAACAATTCTAAAAATACATGCGAAAAGAAAGCGAGGACACACACATGGATCATATATATGACGTAATCATCCTTGGCGCCGGTCCGGCGGGCTTAAGTGCAGGCTTATATGCGGGCAGAAGCAGACTGGACACTTTGATTATTGAAAAAGGTCAGGCTGGCGGCCAGATCATTAATACAGACGAGATTGAAAACTATCCGGGACAGATCGTAGAAGGCGAAACAGGAGTTTCTCTTGTACGCAGAATGTACGAACAGACAGAACAGTTCGGAGCAGAACATGTCCGGGATACGATTACAAATGTAGAACTGGATGGAGATATTAAAGTTCTGACAGGCGAAAAAGATACTTATCAGGCAAAGAATATCATCATTGCAACCGGTGCATACGCAAGACCGATCGGATGCAAAGGTGAACAGGAGTATAAGGGACGTGGAATCTCTTACTGCGCGACCTGTGATGCGAACTTTTTTACAGATCTGGAAGTTTATGTAGCAGGCGGCGGGGATGCGGCAGTGGAAGAAGCACTGTATCTTACAAAATTTGCCAGAAAAGTTACGATCATTCACAGAAGGGACGAGCTGCGTGCAGCAAAGTCTATTCAGGAAAAAGCATTTGCCAATCCGAAGATTGCGTTCCTGTGGGATTCGGTAGTGGAAGAAGTGGGCGGCGACGGACTGCTTCAGACAATGACCGTGAAAAATGTGAAGACAGGCGAGCTTATAAAGATAGAAGCCGATCCAAAAGACGGACTGTTCGGTCTTTTCGGATTCATCGGTATGATTCCGAATACGGGCGTATTTGCAGACAAAGTAGAGACGGATGACAAGGGATACATTAAGACAGATGAGGACATGCATACCAATGTACCGGGCGTGTATGCGGCAGGAGATGTGAGAGTCAAGAGCCTGCGTCAGGTAGTGACGGCAGTGGCAGATGGTGCGATCGCAGCAGTGCAGGTGGAGAGAAGTATGTCGGATTATTAGAAGAATATGGAAAATGAGGATCCGCCGGATAAAAAAATGTCCGGTGGATTTTTGCGTATAACGATGTATTCGAAGTAGGTGTCAGGGCTTCGGTGTTGTTATAGATGAAAAAGTGGATGCATATTTGAAGAAAATGGAATAATATATAATGAAATATGGAAAATATACTTGATAAACGGAATAATATATAATAAAATATGGAGAACAATATTAGAAATATAGATTGTTATGCGTTCAGAAGAAGGAGATGAGCCCATGACCGTTGAAGAGATGAAAAAGAAGAAATCAGAATTAGGTTTCAGCTGTGAGCAGATATCAGCTCGCTCCGGGGTACCGTTGGGAACGGTGCAAAAGATATTCAGCGGAATAACCAAAAGACCAAGATATGATACAATTTGTCAGTTGGAAAAAGCATTTCCGATGGAACCTGATTCTAATCCATATCCTTGTATGATGAAAGAAAGCGTATCGGCTTATCTCATCTATGGAGATGGTACAGATCATGAAGGTGATATCTGGAAAAGTTTTCGTGGAAAAAAGCAAGGCGAATACACACTAAAAGAGTATGAAGCGATTCCGGACGAATATAGAGTGGAATTGATTGACGGAGTCATCTACGACCTGAATACGCCAACCACGATTCATCAGCAGCTTGCATTTGAAATCAGTATCAGATTAAGAGAGTACATTAGGCAGAACAAAGGATTATGTATGGTACTGCCGTCACCGGTCAGCGTACAGCTGGATGAAGATGACCGGACGATGCTGCAGCCGGACGTCGTTGTATGCTGTGACAGAGATAAAATCCTTCGAAGTCATGTCTATGGAGCTCCGGATATGGTAATCGAGATATTATCACCATCTACAAGAAAAAAAGATATGGGATTAAAACTGAAAAAATATATTACTGCAAGAGTCAGAGAATACTGGATGGTTGACCCGGATAAGAAAAAAGTTGTAGTATATGACTTGGAACATAATGAGTTACCGGCCATCTATGGCTTTGAAGACCAGGTACCGGTGAATATATTTGCTGGAAAATGTCAGATTGACTTTTCGGAAATATACAGCTATATAGAATTTTTATTTGAAAAAGAATAGAAAAAACGGAGGAACACAACATGTTAAACATCGTACTACACGAACCAGAGATCCCGGCAAACACAGGCAACATCGGAAGAACCTGCGTAGCCACCAACACCAGATTACATTTGATCGAGCCGCTCGGCTTTCGCTTAAATGAGAAGAACTTAAAGCGTGCCGGTATGGATTACTGGGAGCATCTGGATGTCAGAACCTATATTGATTACAATGATTTCCTGGAAAAGAACCCGGGAGCCAAGATCTACATGGCAACGACAAAAGCACCAAAGGTATATACAGAAGTGAACTATGAACCGGACTGCTACATCATGTTCGGAAAAGAAAGTGCCGGAATCCCGGAAGAGATTCTGGTAGATCATAAAGAAGACTGCGTGCGTATCCCGATGGTGGGAGACATTCGTTCGCTGAACCTTGGTAATTCGGTTGCAATTGTGCTTTATGAAGCACTCAGACAGAACGGATTTGCAGGTATGAATTTGGAGGGGCATCTTCACGAATTACACTGGTAAGAAAAGGAATCCAATCTGTATAAATTCCATATTATTTAGACAAAATAAGGATATTGTCCGTTTTCGTTGAGAAAATGAGATAATATCCTTATTTTCGTACCAGGTATATGAAAAAATACAGGAGGCGCTGGCAGGCGTTTCTACTTATTAATAAGTGCACAAATATAAAACGACAAAATGATAAAAATGTATCAAAGTGACATACAATTTGCAACAAATGTAATAAATGTATGGTAAAATTGCAGAAATAAGATTATAATTTAAACTAGATTTTGTATTTTTTTTGAAGGAGAGGTGGTAGATGAATGGTAGAAGAAACCATTAAGACCATCAAGGAAACGGAGAATGAAGCGGATGAGATCATAAGAAAAGCAGATGCAACGTGTACCGAGATCCTTGAAAAAGCTGTCAGAGAGGCAAAAGAGATAAAAGAGCAGGCTGTAGCAAATGCAAAGAAACAGGCAGAAGCAGATCTTTTGCAGGCGAAAGAAGAAGGAGAAGTCTTAAAGAAACAGGCTTCCGAGAAGACGGAACAGGAGACAGAAGCATTAAAAGCACTGGCTCAGGGAAAAGAAGAGGAGGCGGTATCCGCAATCATCAAAGCATTGCTCTGATGATATGGGAAGAGTAAGAACGTGAAAAAATAAAAAAGGAGGGATGCAGTTATGGCAGTATTGCAGATGCAGCGAATCAGTATCTGCGCATTGAAACATGACCGGAAAGCGATTCTGGAAAAACTGCAGTCCATGGGCATGATAGAGATGCATCAGGTCGCACAGGACGAAGCCGGATTCGAGAAGATGGATACGCAGAGTGCGAAATCAAGCTTTGAGAAACGGGTGCAGATTACGGAAAATGCACTGGATGTGTTGAGTCAGTATACTCCGGAGAAAAAGTCGATGTTCGCCAGTCTGGAAGGCAATAAGCTGATCGATAAGAAGACGATGGAAGCAGCAGCGGTGAAACAGGAGGAGGTCATGGAAGTGGCGGAACTTCTGATTGCTGATCATAAGAGAATTGCGGAAGCACAGGCCGAGATCGTGAAGCGGAATGCCCAGATAGAAGCACTTGCGCCGTGGATGAGTCTGGAAGTTGCGATGAATTATCCGGGCACGAAAAAGACGGCAATGCTTCTTGGAACCATGGCGGCGGAGACGACACTGGAAATGATCTACGGAAAGCTTGCCGAAGATCATCCGGAGATCGAAGCCGTAGATATATCGGTTATAAGTCAGGATAAAGATGCCGTGTACTTAAGCGTGTTCTGTATGAAGGACCAGGCAGCAGATGTGGAGAATACACTCCGCACTGCAGGATTCTCAAGACCGGTTGTATCGACAGAGCAGATTCCGGCAAAGCAGAAAGAAGAACTGGAAGAACAGATCAGACAGATCGAACAGACAATTGCAGATATCCGGGGAGAGATCATATCTTACGCAGAGGACCGGGAGGAACTGAAGATCATCGGTGACTATTACCGGATGCGTGCAGAAAAGTACGAAGTACTGGGAACACTTCCGCAGTCCAGACGTACATTTATTATCAGTGGTTACGCAGCAAAAGAAGCGATACCGGCGATCCAGAAAGGAATCGGGGATGCGTATGACTGTGTGATCGATGTAGAAGAGTTAAAAGAAGACGAAGAACCACCGGTGATCCTTAAGAATAACGGATTTTCGGAAAGTGTGGAAGGAGTCCTGGAGTCTTACGGACTTCCGCATAAAGGAGAGATCGATCCGACCGCGATCATGTCATTCTTCTATGTATTTTTCTTTGGAATGATGTTATCAGATGCAGCATATGGTGCGATCATCGCAATCGTGTGTCTGATCGTCCTTAAGAAATTTCCGCGCATGAGTGCCGGTATGAGGAAATCTATGAAAATGTTCATGTACTGTGGAATTTCTACCGTGGTATGGGGAATCTTATTCGGTGGATATTTCGGAGATGTCGTAGACGTCGTATCGAGCACATTTTTTGGAAAAGAACTGACGATCAAGCCGCTGTGGTTTGCACCGTTAAATGATCCGATGCGACTTCTGATCTATTCAATGGCATTCGGACTGGTTCATCTGTTCGTGGGTCTTGGAATCAAAGGATATATGTTGTTAAAAGACGGAAAGGTACTGGATTTCTTCTGCGATATCGTATTGTGGTACATTTTCCTGATCGGACTGATCCTGATGTTACTTCCGTCAGAGATATTTGCTTCAATCGCACAGACCAAGATCGTGTTCCCGGCAGCGCTTGTTACATTGTCAAAAGCACTGGCAATCATCGGGGCACTCGGACTGTTATTGATGTCCGGAAGATCGAGCAAGAATCCGGCACTCCGGCTGGCACTTGGAGCATATGATATCTACAACATTACCGGATGGTTAAGTGATGTATTATCATACTCCAGACTTCTGGCACTGGGACTTGCGACAGGCGTTATCGCATCCGTTGTCAACCAGATGGGAAGTATGCTTGGTAAGAGTGTATTCGGGGTCATCTTATTTATCGTAGTATTTATAGTCGGACATGCAATGAACCTGGCAATCAACCTGCTTGGTGCATATGTCCACACCAACCGACTTCAATTTGTGGAATTCTTTGGAAAATTCTACGAAGGCGGTGGAAAACCTTTCGAACCGTTTCATGCGGAGACAAAATATGTAGATATTAAGGAGGAAAAATTAGATATGAGTATTTTGGAATGATATGGGAATGGTATATGCACTTCTTGGTGCGGCAGTGGCAGTATTCCTGGCAGGTGCAGGATCTGCGATCGGAGTAGGTATTGCAGGACAGGCAGCGTCCGGAGTTGTAACAGAAGATCCAAGCAAATTCGCAAAAGTATTGATCATGCAGCTGCTTCCTGGTACACAGGGAATCTATGGATTGCTGGTTGGATTTATTACATTATCTAAGATCGGACTTCTTGGCGGCGGCGCAGCAGATCTGGATCCGAAGACCGGACTTCTGATTCTTGCAGCTTGCCTTCCAATCGGAATTGTAGGTCTGATTTCAGGAAAAGCACAGGGACAGACAGCAGCGGCAGCAATCGGAATCGTAGCAAAGAAGCCGGATCAGTTCGGTAAAGCAATGCTGTTTCCTGCAATGGTTGAGACATATGCCATCCTTGCACTTCTGATTTCTATCCTTTCCGTAACAGCAATTCAGGTATAGAAGGGGTGTGAAGGAAAATGGCTGGATTAGAGAAGATCAAAAGTCAGATCCTTGACGAGGCAAAAGGGACGGCGAATGCAAAGATCGAAGATGCGAAAGCGCAGGCAGAACAGATGAAGACTCAGGCGCAGGCAGAAGGAGCCGCACAGGCAGAACAGATCCTGAAGAAGTCTGAAACGGAAGTTGCCGCACAGAAAGAGCGTGTGAAGTCAGCCATCGATCTTCAGAGAAGAACGAGACTTCTGGAAGCAAAGCAGGAGATGATCGCAGAGATCATCGGGAAGGCGTATGAAAAGGTTATAAGTCTTGCGCCGGATGAGTATTACCAGATGCTCCTGTCTATTCTGGAAGCATACGTACTTCCGCAGGAGGGAGAGATCTATTTCTCTGTAAAAGATCTGGAAAATATGCCGGTAGGATTTGGCAAAGAAATTGAAGAAATAGCTCTGGCAAAGGGAGGAAAACTTACTGTAGCCGGAGCGGGCAGAGATAATATTGACAATGGATTCATTCTTGCGTACGGTGGAATTGAAGAGAACTGTACGATCAGGGCAATGTTCGATGCGAAGCGGGATGAACTTGCGGACATCGTTCACCGGATGCTCTTTGTATGATATGGAGGGACAACATGAGTGAACAATATACCTATGCGGTCGCAAGAATCCGTGCCCTGGAAGTATCCCTGTTCTCTGACAGTACCATCGACCAGCTGATCGCGTGCCAGAGTTATGATCAGGCATTGCAGTTTTTAGAAGAGAAAGGCTGGGGAGATACCGAAAGCAGCGGGGATGCGGAAAAGATCCTGACGAGAGAAGAAGAAAAGACATGGGAAGTGGTCAAAGAGCTGTCGATCGGAATGGAACATTTCGATGTGCTTTCTTATCCGAAGCTTTTTCATAATTTAAAGGCAGCGGTCAAGGAAGTCTGCACCGGAGATAAGAACCGGCATATCTATTATGAAGATGTGCGGTTCTCCGGAGAAGAGATGCGGAAGATTGTTGAAGACAGAGATTTCGGAAAGCTTCCGGACAGTATGCGAATCGCAGGAGAAGAAGCATACGAGACACTTCTTCATACCGGAGACGGGCAGCTCTGTGATGTGATCATAGACCGGGCGGCACTGGATGCCATCTATCAGGCCGGGAAAGAGTCACCGGATAAGATCATACAGAATTACGCAGAATCTACAGTGGCAGTGGCAGACATCAAGATTGCTGTCCGGTCACAGAAGACCGCAAAATCAACGGAATTTATGAAACGGGCAATGGCAGAATGCGATTCTTTAAGTGTCAGCCAGCTTTCAAAGGCAGCACTTAGCGGCATGGATGCCATCTGCGAATACTTAAGAGGAACGGCTTATGCAGAAGGCGCGGAAGCACTGGCAGAGTCACCGTCGGCATTCGAACGATGGTGTGATAACCGGATCATCCAGACGATAAGCCCGGAGAAATATCATGCATTTACGATAGGACCGGTAATTGCCTACGTAATTGCAAGGCAGAATGAGATTAAAACGGTACGAATCATTTTATCCGGAAAGCAGAATGAACTGCCGGATGATTCGATCCGGGAAAGGGTAAGGGAAATGTATGTATAAGATCGCAGTAGTGGGTGATTATGACAGCATCTTCGGATTCGCAGCACTGGGCCTTGATACATTTGCCGTCCAGACCCGTGAGGAAGCCGCAGAGAAATTACATCAGCTGGCACAGGGCGGATATGGAATTATCTATATCACAGAGAAACTTGCCGCTGAGTTAACGCATGAGATAGAAAAATATCAGGAACAGGTCACACCGGCGATCATTCAGATTCCGGGTATTGCCGGAAATACAGGCGCCGGAGTTGCAGGTGTGAAGAAATCGGTAGAGCAGGCTGTCGGTTCCGATATTATATTTGGCAGCTAAAGGAGGTTGATTCGTCCGTATGAGTACAGGAACGATTAAAAAAGTAGCAGGACCGCTGGTTATTGCAGAAGGTATGCGTGACGCCAACATGTTTGACGTGGTACGTGTAAGCAGCCAGCGTTTGATCGGAGAGATCATAGAGATTCACGGAGATGAGGCATCCATCCAGGTATACGAGGAGACATCAGGACTTGGACCTGGAGAGCCGGTAGAGTCTATGGGAGTACCAATGTCAGTAGAACTTGGACCCGGACTGATCACAAGCATATACGATGGAATCCAGAGACCGCTGGATGACATTATGAAAATCTCCGGAAATAACTTAAAGCGAGGCGTGGAAGTTGCTTCGTTAAAACGTGATAAGAAATGGGAATTTGTACCGGTCGCAAAAGCCGGCGATGAGGTCGAAGCAGGTGACGTACTCGGAACTGTGCAGGAGACCATCGTTGTACAGCAGAAGATCATGGTTCCTTATGGAGTAAAAGGAACGGTAAAAGAGATCAAAGCCGGAACATTTACCGTAGAAGAAGTGGTAGCAGTGATCGCTACCGAAAAAGGTGACAAAGAACTGACGATGATGCAGAGATGGCCGGTACGAAAGGGCCGTCCGTACCAGAAGAAGCTGCCGCCGGTAAAACCACTGGTAACCGGTCAGCGTGTTATCGATACATTCTTCCCGATCGCTAAAGGTGGTGTGGCAGCTGTTCCGGGACCTTTCGGAAGCGGCAAGACAGTTATCCAACACCAGTTGGCTAAGTGGGCAGAGGCTGATATCGTGGTCTATATCGGATGCGGAGAACGTGGCAATGAGATGACCGACGTTCTGAATGAATTCCCGGAACTGAAAGACCCGAAGACCGGACAGTCTCTGATGGAAAGAACCGTGCTGATCGCAAATACATCGGATATGCCGGTTGCAGCCCGTGAGGCTTCTATCTATACCGGAATTACGATCGCAGAGTATTTCCGTGATATGGGATATTCCGTAGCGTTGATGGCAGACTCCACATCCCGTTGGGCAGAGGCTCTTCGTGAGATGTCCGGACGTTTGGAAGAGATGCCTGGTGAGGAAGGATACCCGGCATATCTGGGATCCCGTCTGGCGCAGTTCTATGAAAGAGCCGGACATGTGGTATCCCTTGGTAAAGAAGGAAGAGAAGGTGCACTTTCCGTTATCGGAGCCGTATCTCCTCCGGGTGGTGATATCTCCGAACCGGTATCACAGGCAACCCTTCGTATTGTAAAGGTATTCTGGGGACTGGATTCCGCACTTGCGTATAAGAGACATTTCCCAGCCATCAACTGGCTGACCAGTTATTCGCTGTATGTTGACAATATGGCAAACTGGTTCAATGAGGAAGTGGCAGCGGACTGGATGGAAGACCGTCAGAAGATGATGACAATCCTTCAGGAAGAAGCCGAGTTAAATGAGATCGTACAGATGGTAGGTATGGATGCCCTGTCACCGACTGACCGTCTGAAGATGGAAGCGGCAAGATCCATCCGTGAGGACTTCTTACATCAGAACTCCTTCCATGAGATCGACACTTACACGCCGCTTCGTAAGCAGTATCTGATGATGAAACTGGTACTGGCATTTTATGAGAAATCTGTCGACGCACTGAACAAGGGTGCGGACATGAATGCACTGATCGCCATGCCGGTAAGAGAAAAGATCGGCCGTTATAAATATACAACAGACGCCGATATCGAAAACGAATATAAGAATGTAGAAGAAGAACTGGATAAGGAAGTTGCGGCTGCATTCGGGAAGGAGGACTTCTAATTATGCCAAAAGAATATAGAACCATACAGGAAGTTGCCGGACCTCTGATGCTGGTACGCGGCGTTGAAAATGTAGCCTATGACGAATTGGGTGAGATTGAGCTTGCAAGCGGTGAGAAGCGCCGCTGCAAGGTTCTGGAGATCAATGGAAATGATGCACTGGTGCAGTTATTCGAAAGTGCCACGGGTATCAACTTAAGTAACAGTAAAGTACGTTTTCTGGGACGAAGCATGGAGCTTGGTGTATCGGAAGATATGCTTGGACGTGTCTTCGACGGACTGGGCCGCCCGATCGATGGGGGACCGGAGATCCTGCCGGATGAAAGACGTGATATCAACGGTCTGCCTATGAACCCGGCGGCAAGAAGCTATCCGGAAGAGTTTATCCAGACAGGTGTATCGGCTATTGACGGACTGAACACATTGGTTCGTGGGCAGAAACTTCCAATCTTCTCGGCATCCGGACTTCCACATGCCAACCTGGCAGCACAGATTGCAAAGCAGGCAAAGGTACGCGGAAGCAATGAGAAGTTCGCCGTAGTATTTGCCGCTATGGGTATCACATTCGAAGAGTCGAACTTCTTCGTAGAATCTTTCAAAGAGACAGGTGCCATCGACAGAACCGTACTGTTCGTCAACCTGGCAAATGACCCGGCGATCGAACGTATTTCCACACCTCGAATGGCGCTGACGGCAGCCGAGTATCTTGCATTCGAAAAAGACATGCATGTACTGGTAATTATGACAGATATTACCAACTATGCAGATGCGCTCCGAGAAGTATCTGCCGCACGTAAGGAAGTACCGGGACGCCGTGGATATCCTGGATATATGTACACCGACCTTGCAACGTTATATGAAAGAGCCGGGAGACAGAATGGCAAGAAGGGAAGTATCACACTGATTCCGATCCTGACCATGCCGGAAGATGACAAGACGCATCCAATCCCGGACCTTACCGGCTACATCACCGAAGGACAGATCATCTTAAGCCGTGACTTGTACCGCAAAGGTATCAAGCCTCCGATCGATGTATTGCCATCCCTGTCCCGTCTGAAAGATAAAGGAATCGGAGAAGGTAAGACAAGAGCCGACCATGCAAATACCATGAACCAGTTATTTGCGGCATATGCGCGAGGAAAAGATGCGAAAGAATTAATGACTATCTTAGGAGAGGCAGCTCTTACCGATATTGACCTGGTATATGCGAAATTCGCAGATGCATTTGAAAAAGAATATGTATCACAAGGATACGATACCGACAGACCGATTGAAGAGACACTGGAGATCGGATGGAAGCTGTTGTCTATGCTGCCAAGATCAGAGTTGAAACGAATTGATGATAAGTTCTTGGACGAGTATTATGGTAAGCAGTAAGCTATGCGGATTCGAGCCGGCATGGCGTCCAATATATAAAGTATAGAAAGGAGTGATACTATGGCGTCAACCCAGGTAACCCCTACCCGTATGGAACTGACCAGAACTAAGAAGAAACTGGTCACAGCCATAAAAGGTCACAAACTTCTGAAAGATAAACGAGACGAACTGATGCGTCAGTTCCTGGATCTGGTAAAAGTGAACATGGAACTTCGGGAAAAGGTAGAAGCGGGGATTCGTTCAGCTAATAAGAACTTCGTCATAGCCAAAGCCGGCATGGATGAAGCAACCCTGAACACGGCACTGATGGCACCGAAGCAGGAAGTAGATCTGGAAGTCGGACAGAAGAATGTCATGAGTGTAGACATTCCTGTATTCGAGACGAAGACCAGAACGGCAGATGCGAATGATATCTATTCGTATGGATTCGCATTTACATCGAGTGATCTGGACGGAGCCGTAAAATCTCTGGCAGATATCCTACCGGATATGCTGAAGCTTGCAGAGACAGAAAAAGCCTGCCAGCTTATGGCAGCTGAGATTGAGAAGACCAGAAGACGTGTCAACGCCCTGGAGCATGTGATCATTCCGGAGGCACAGAAGAATATCAAGTATATTACGATGAAACTGGATGAGAATGAACGAAGCACCCAGATCCGTCTGATGAAGGTGAAAGATATGATGCTGGAGGATGCGCATCATTACAAAGAAAAGGAGTAGGAATACTGAGAAATTCTCAGATGAAAAATCCGCAGATATAAGTTGAAAAGCTTAAATCTGTGGATTTTTTTATGTCAGAATAAGCCGGAAAAATAGTTAGAACCCCATTCTTATTGTACGCAAATTCATTGACAAACTACTACTGTGTGATACAATATAGTTAAGGACTACTATAGTATACAAGGTAGGTGAAAATATGTATGATAAATCACAATTAATGAAGGGAACTTTAGAAGGATGTATCTTGCAGATTTTATCTGAGACGGTTACATACGGATATGAGATTGTAACGACATTGACAGAGTTCGGATTTGAAGATGTAAAAGAGGGAAGTATTTATCCATTACTCGTACGATTGGAAAAGAAAGGGATGATTTCTTCAGAACTACGACCATCGCCGCTTGGACCAAAACGAAAGTATTATTCATTAACGGATGAAGGAGAGGCATATTTGCAGGAGTTTATTAAATGCTGGACGGAAGTACAATCATCAGTAAATAGAATTTTGAAAAAGGAGGAGTAGATTATGTTGACGAAGAAAAATAAAAGAATGGTCAGGAAGATGCGAAAGTATATAAAGACGTTCCCGCTTACGGAAAAAGAAATAAATCAGATGGTTGAGGACATTACGGGAATGGTAGAAGAAGCACAGGAGCGCAATGAAGATTTTGAAATCGTACTTGGAAAGCCGGTTCGTGAATTCTGTGATGATTTGATCTATTCGGTGGGAGGAATCAGGGCACCGGGAGGTCGGAAATTGCTTAGGGGAACTTCAATTTATTTTCAGATATTTGGGGCTTTGGGGAATTGTAGGTTGTTTGATTAGTGTTTGATTTTTTTGCTGGAGAACGTGTACACACATTATGGATGCTTGCAATTTCAATAGGCATCTGGTATCTGGGACATTATGGGGAAGCAAACTGTAATAATATAGAAAAACAAAACAGTTAACAGCAGGAATTGTTATCTATATGGGTGTTAAATTTGTTAATGTATTGCAATGAAATTATTATTGCAATAGATAATGGAAAAGCTTTTTTGAAAACGTCAGATTTCCCAATTTTAATTATTGGAATTATTATTAATTTTGGTCCAGCAATTCTGTATCTGGTTGGGGCAAGAAGGAACAGACCGGCAGGAGAACAGATAAAAGTTGAGAATAGATGACAAAAGATGGGAAAACATTTTCCTTTAAAGGAATAGTATATGAAAGTATTACTGAAAATATTAAAAAAGAATGTGCGTAATAGTATTGTATGTTTATGAGTACATTTTTAACTACAATTATATTATTCGTGTTTCTTGGAGTTAAAGAATTAGTCTTGGAACGATGAGTATGGAAGAAAGAGTCCGGTCACAACTGGGAATTGCAATTCAGACGTACATGTATATATTGCTGTTTATTGGTCTGATTTTGATTAGCTATACAGTAAGCAATTATAGCCGGATAAGAATCAAAGATTATGGAATGTTTATGGTATTCGGAGAAGAAAAGAAAGATATTATCCGGATGATAATTCTGGAATATGGGATTATATGTGGTATTTCGTGGCTGATTGGGTGTGTAGTGGGAACGCCTTTTGTAATTCTTCTTCAGTCTATATTCAGAAAAGAAGGGATTCAAACAGTTCAAGATCCATGCTGGTTTCTAAAGAATATTGGAAGTACATGGTTTTTATATGTGTGTTATTTTGTGCATTGCAGTAATCATGAATATAATAAAAATTCAAAACAATTCACTGGCTTCGCTTTTGAATACGGAACAGAAAAGGGGGGACGGTTCCGTCTGTTAAAGCAAGCGTGATAGGTGCGATTGCAGGGCTGATCTGTTTTGTGTTTGCAATTATTCTTTTTTCGAAGGTTCCTATGACATATCCACGTATGAAATATGGAGTTCTTTTTTCGCTGACTGGATTATATCTTTGGTTTACTTATTTGGGAAATGTTATATTGCGATGGGTGAAAAAGAAAGAAAAATGGTATGACAGACATATTCTTACGCTAAAAAACGTTGTATCACAGATTTTCAGAAAAATAAAAATATAATTTTAATTGTTTTTATTATTAATGTATTTGTATGGGTGATTGTAAATATCAATATTATAGAATACGGTAATCTTTCTTCCGAGTATTTATGGAAATATCCATATAATTATGTATGTATGACAGAAGAAAAATATACAGACGAAATTCATAAGGTTATAAAAGAACCAGATGAAAAAATAGATGAATATGCGTATATTCCGCTCATAAGCAATGATGGAGGGGAATATGTAGGTATTTCGGAGGATTCCTATAACAAACTTACAAAGAATAAGAAAGAGCATATCAAACAGGGAGAGGTAAAGGCAGTTCTGGAAAAATCAAAACAAGACGATGAAAACATGTTTCAGGATAAACATGTTTATTTAAAAACAGCAACAGGAATGTGTAAATTTGCGATAAAAAAAGAAGTGAAAGAAGTTTTATTTGTTGCTCAACAGTCGGATATTATACGAATTCTGGTTATGAATAATAGTGATTTTGATATGCTTAGATCTTTGCAGAAAAAGAATACGGTTATTATGACGCAGCAAACAGAAAAAGAGACGGTGATTGATGAGGGCAAATTAAAAGTATGTGAAAAGAAATATGAGATAATTGGTTTTTATAAAGGCTCATTGATGAAAGAAGACAGATCGGATGACCTGACAACTCTTATCTTTTACATTTGTATTGGTGCATTTTTGATTATTAGTGGAATAATGATTTTATCTATAAAAATATGGTCAGACATTTCTAATGTAAGTATGAAATATGGATTCTTGAAAAAAATAGGCATGGAGACCAAAGAAATAAAGAAAAATGTGAAAAAGGAACTTTCGCTTTCTTTATGGATCGCATTTATACTTTCGATTGTAATAAGTGGTGGTGCTTTGAGTTATATTACATGGAACGTTGATTGGCTCTTGAAAAAACAGGTGTTGATAACATTTTTTGCACTGTTATTATTCCAGGCCGGGTACATTATCTTATTGAGAGAGTATGGATGGAGACTTGCTAATCAGCAAATTCAGAGTGAAAGAAGGGAAAAGATATGGAAGTGATCAGCGGAGAGAAAATTGTGAAAAGTTACGGTAAGTTTAAAGTGTTAAACGGTATTAATTTGAATGTACAGGATGGCGAATTTGTAGGAATTATGGGAAAATCAGGAAGTGGAAAGACGACACTTTTGAAAATTCTGGGACTCATTGAATCTGTAACAGATGGGGCACTTTTATACAAGAAAGAGGAAATATCAAAACTGTCAGATAAAGAACTTGCGAGAATACGAAGAGAAGAATTAGGCTTCGTATTTCAGGAATTTTATTTGATGGATAGTTTAGATGTTTTTGAAAACATTATGTTGCCTTTCTATATCAGCAAAACAGTAGATGATTCCAAAAAGGAACGAGCGAGAGTGTTAATGGATAAATTCGGAATTAGGACTTTGGAAAAAAAGATGCCGGCCGAACTGTCAGGAGGTGAAAGGCAGAGAGTTGCAATTTGCAGAGCATTAATAAATGATCCAGAGATTATTTTCGCAGATGAGCCTACAGGAAACCTTGATTCAAAGTCTGGAAAAATCGTGATTGATGCATTGAAGGATATTAATGAACATATGGGAAAGACAATCATTATGGTTACACATGACCCACAGATGGCAAGCTATTGCAGCCGGTTGATTCTGCTGAAAGATGGTGTGATATTGGAAGATTTGGAAAAGAATAGAAATCAAGAATCATTTTATCAGGAGATTCTTGGAAAGATGAAAGAGTTGTAGAAAATTCACCAGATTCACAAAAATTTAGCATTTCCAAACTGCGCATTGAAAATAAAAATCAGGCATGTTATTCTGGAAACACGCAGATAAATTCTAGTATCTGCACTGTATCTGTATTTACCAATGCGTTTACTTCAGATGTAAAAAGGCTACTCTATTTCAGGAGGTATAATATGCCAAAGAATAATAAAATTAAAATATTATGTCTGCTCATAATTGGAATCGTATTTTTGTATATATATGGACCAATTGCATTCATGAAAGATGGGTTAGTAACGAGACAGAGTGTAAATTCTTTTGATGAATTATACGAGTTAGGACCAGCACGCCGGCATAAATGTGAAAATGGTACACGTATTTATATTGTATATTTTGGATGGTCTGCTCCAAAAGTTAAAAAAGAAATAGTATATCAAAAGAATGAAGAAACACAAAAGCAAATAGTGGATGTTGATACTCAAAAGATTATCCCGGGGTTTTATTATATTTTATGGGATACAAAAAATTCTGTATGTAGAATTGAAACAAGAAAAAAATATTATCTTGTAATACCGTATTGTTAAGTTTTTTAATTACATGTCATAATAAAAGATGAAAAAATATATTGATTAATATTTATCTGTGTGTTAACATATACCAAAGCATATTTCAAAAATTCCAAGGTATATAAAAATAAACATACACCATCTATGATCTAATTACATTTCAGAAATCTATGCTTTCATACCAATCAATTGTAAAAAAGCAGGAGATGACTGAAAGAGTAAAAAAGACATCCTACCTGCATACAGGAGGAAACTGAATATGGCGAAAAGAAAGAATCAAAAGAGAAGGAGCAAGAAGTATCAGGTAAATAACCGGCAGCTAAAGGCAAAAAGGATGTCTCTTTAGAAGAAGCAGTTACGAGAGCAGTTGACGAATGCATAGAAGAAGGAATCCTGGCAGAGTTTTTATTGAAGAATAAGACTGAGGTGATCAAAGTGAGCATCTATGAATATGACAAAGAATTTGAAGAAAAGAAACTGCGGAAAGCAGAGTATGAGGCTGGAAGACAGGATGGAATCGAGATTGGAAGACAGGATGGAATCGAGATTGGAAGACAGGATGGAATCGAGATTGGAAGACAGGATGGAATCGAGATTGGAAGACAGGATGGAATCGAAATTGGAAAGCGGATACTCTTAGAAAAAAATAATAAAGAAGAAATTGAAAAAAGGAAAATCAACAGAACAGATAGCAGATGAATTAGAAGAAGATATAAACATAATTCAAAAAGTGGTTGAGAAATTAAAAAG
>ENA-OQET01000590-OQET01000590.1-human-gut-metagenome-genome-assembly--contig:-NODE-590-length-18797-cov-5.917515_pt1 | contig 18797 bp, 22 predicted proteins | sample MGYA00242800_ERZ504645 | MGnify/ENA primary metagenome ERZ504645 (study PRJEB26092, sample SAMD00036308) | human gut metagenome | host: Homo sapiens | study: EMG produced TPA metagenomics assembly of... | reverse complement strand
CGGATACGTTAGTCCGGAATTTACGCCTATGGAGAGTACAAGAACTTGTGAGTAGATAGATATTTATATCATCAAAAGCATACTCGTTGAAGTAGGAATGAAACATGGAAGTTTATAACTTTTTATAGGTTTTCAGTAACGGGGGATTTAACAATGACAAAGGAAGATATTATAAAATTGCCAAAGGTGGAATTGCACTGTCATCTGGACGGATCACTGAGTCAGGGATTTGTGGAAAAGAGACTTGGAAGACCGGTAGGAAAAGAAGAACTGAGCGTGTCAGATGACTGTACAAGTCTTGCAGAATATCTGGAAAAGTTTGATCTGCCGGGACAATGTTTAAGAGACGAAGAGGGTCTTGAGGAAGCCGGATATGATGTGCTCAGAAGCATGAAACAGGAGAATGTCATTTATTCTGAGATTCGCTTTGCACCACTTCTTTCAGAGACAGAAGACATGAATTGCAATAAAGTGATTGAAGCAGTTTTAAAAGGTCTTGAGAGAGGAAAAAAAAGATTTCGGAATCGAGTTTGGTCTGATCGTATGTGCGATGCGGCATCACAGCGAAGAAATGAACTGGCGCATGATACGTACAGCGAGAGAATATCTTGGCTCAGGAGTGTGTGCAGCAGATCTTGCAGGAGCAGAAGCCATCTACCCTATGTCAGAGTTTAAAAATCTGTTCCAGAACACCCACAAGATTGGGATGCCGTTCACAATCCATGCAGGGGAGTGTGGAAGTGCTCAGAATATTATAGATTCTGTGGAAGCTGGTGCAGGGAGGATTGGTCATGGAATCGCAATGAGAGGACATGGTGATCTGATCAAAGAACTTGCCGGAAAAGGAATCGGAATTGAGATGTGTCCGATCAGTAATCTGCAGACGAAAGCAGTAGCAGGGCCGGAGGAATATCCGATCAGAGAGTTTTTGGATGGTGGATTAAAAGTAACGGTGAATACAGATAATCGAACCGTCAGTGATACAACCATGACAAAGGAACTGGAATTTATTCAGAAAACATACGGAATTCGAGATGATGAAATCCTGTGTTTGATGAAAAATGCAGCAGATGTAGCTTTTGCAACAGATTCTGTAAAAGATAAATTGTATCGGATAATGAGAGAAGTTTATGGCGCATAAGTATTTACACGAAATGTTACCGGTTTTCAAGTTCAGAAAACAAAGAAAAGGAGTGTGGAAATTGTGTATAAGAAATTAGTTACATGTCTCGAAAGTGTAAGAAAGAAGATCGATTTTAAACCAAAAGTAGCACTGATTCTCGGATCCGGACTTGGAGATTTTGCAGATGGAATCAAGATTGAGCAGACCATCGATTATACAGAGATTGAAGGATTTCCGGTTTCTACAGTAAAGGGACATAAAGGTCGTTTTGTATTTGGTTATGTAGAGGATACACCGGTTGTGATCATGCAGGGACGTGTTCATTATTATGAGGGATATAAGATGTCTGATGTTGTTCTTCCGACACGTCTGATGGGAATGCTTGGGGCGAAGAAGATTCTTCTTACAAATGCGGCAGGTGGATGCAATCCATCTTATAAAGCCGGAGATTTCATGATGATCACAGATCATATTACAACAGGAGTTCCAAGCCCATTGATCGGACCGAATATAGATGAACTTGGAACGAGATTCCCGGATATGAGCGAAGTGTATAGCAAGCGTCTTCAGGATGTGATCCGCAAGTGTGCAGCGGAGTGTGGCGTTGAGATTCAGGAAGGTGTTTACGTTCAGTTTACAGGACCGAACTATGAGACACCGGCAGAAATAAGACTTGCACAGAGCTGGGGCGGAGATGCAGTCGGAATGAGCACAGCATGTGAGGCTATGGCAGCACGTCATATGGGAATGGAGATTTGTGGGATTTCCTGTATTACAAATATGGCAGCAGGAATCTCAAAAGTGGAACTGAATCATAAAGAAGTACAGGAGACAGCAGATCGTGTGGCAAAATCATTTAAGGAGCTTGTTACAAAAGTTGTTGTAAACATGTAATGGGGTGTGATTTTTTATGAAAAAAATATAATCGAATTTTTACTATTGTAATTGATTCATTCGGTGCAGGAGCAATGCCGGATGCTGCAGAGTATGGAGATGCAGGAACAGACACAATGGGACATATTTCTGAGTCCGTGGATGAATTTCATATTCCGAATCTTCAGAAACTTGGAATCGCCAATTTGCATCCACTGAAACAGGTGGCACCGGTAGAAAGACCGATGGGATACTATTCTTTCCTGAAAGAAGCAAGTACCGGAAAGGATACGATGACCGGACACTGGGAGATGATGGGACTTCATATCACGAAGCCATTTAAGACATTTACAGAGACGGGATTTCCAAAGGAATTGATTGACGAACTGGAAAAGAGAACAGGACATAAAGTGATCGGAAACAAGAGTGCCAGTGGAACAGAGATTCTTGATGAACTTGCAGAAGAAGAGATTGCAACAGGTCATATGATCGTCTATACATCTGCAGATTCTGTATTGCAGATCTGTGGAAATGAGGAGACATTCGGACTGGATGAACTTTACCGCTGCTGTGAGATCGCACGTGATATTACGATGAAAGATGAGTGGAAAGTCGGACGTGTTATTGCAAGACCTTATGTTGGAAAGAAAAAAGGTGAGTTCAAGCGTACAAGTAACAGACATGATTATGCGCTGAAACCATACGGAAGAACAGCACTTAATGCACTCAAAGATGCAGGATATGATGTGATCTCAGTCGGTAAGATCTTTGATATTTTCGATGGAGAAGGTTTGACAGAATCAAATAAATCTAAGAGCTCCGTTCACGGAATGGAGCAGACGATTGAAATTTCAAAGAGAGATTTCAAAGGCTTGTGCTTTGTAAATCTTGTGGATTTTGATGCATTGTGGGGACACCGCAGAAATGTAAAGGGATACGCAGAGGAACTTGAACGATTTGATGTGAAATTAGGAGAATTTCTTGGTGGATTGAGAGAGGATGATCTTCTGATCATTACTGCAGATCACGGAAATGATCCGACACATACAGGAACAGATCATACAAGAGAAATGGTTCCGTTTTTCGCTTATTCTCCATCTATGGAAGGATACGGAAAACTGCCGGATTCAGATACATTTGCAGTGATCGGTGCAACAATTGCAGATAATTTCGACGTAAAGATGCCGGAGGGAACGATCGGAGCATCTATCCTGGATGAACTGAAATAAAAACTGAGAATGAAAATAATACGAAAAGCAAATTAATTTTCATCTTAAGGTAATGAAGTTTAGAACAAGGAGACAGAGAAAAATGGATGAAAGATTGAAACGACAGCTTGATTTTGCATTGGAAATAGATAAGGAAAAAAATATTCTGAGACAGACACATCTCTCAGAGCATGGCAGACGGGAAAACGATGCAGAACATGCATGGCATATGGCGATTATGGCATATCTTTTCAGAGAGCATTCAAACGAATCGGTGGATATTGCAAAGGTAATGCTGATGTGTCTGATCCATGATATTGTGGAGATCGATGCGGGTGATACGTATGCATATGATACAGAAGGTTTGAAAACTCAGAAAGCAAGAGAAGATGCGGCGAAGGAAAGAATTTTTTCAATCCTTCCGGAAGATCAGAAACAAGAGCTGATTTCTCTTTTTGATGAGTTCGAGGCATTTGAAACAGCGGAATCTAAGTTCGCACATGCAATGGATAATCTACAGCCGCTGATGCTAAATAACAGCAATGGTGGAAATGATTGGAAAGAGCATGGAGTGTATGCTGAGCAGGTTTATGGCCGTCAGAGAAAGACGAGTCTGGGATCAGAAAAGATATTCGAAGTTGTGGATCAGATCATTCAGGAGAATATAAAAAAGGGAACAATTAAAGAATAAAATGTGAAAAACTTTCTTGTAAAATGAAATGAATGTGAAAAAGAATTGCTGCTGTTCTAAAAATAGAGGGACAGTAGCAATTCTTTATTGAGAGGGCAAAAATCGGATGAGACTATTTATAACCCATTACCAGGAACATTGGTTTGATCGTAACGATTTCATCATACTCTTCTTTTTCGACTACGACGTTAGAATTCAATGCTTTCAAATCTTCCTTTAAAAGCTTTAGAGCTTCAGGAATTGTCTCTGCACGACCTTCTTTCATAATATCCTGCATTCTTTTTAACACGATCGGATGTGCATAATATGCAGGAACCGGAAAATCCGGATATTTTTGGATGTATGTTTCCATTTGCTGAATGGATCGTTCCAGTTGGTTTTCGATATATTTTTTATTGTTTTTAGAAGTCGGCAATACATTTGCTCCGGCGAACAGAAAAATTGCTGCCAATCCAAATAACAGGAAATACATACCGAATCCGGCATGAGTCAGAAGGGAGTAGATTCCATAAAGGAATGCTCCGATGCCCAATATTACAACAGCAAGAGCGACCCATTTATAAGCGGGATTGCTTCTGTCATAGGTTCTCTTTTTCTTCGCCGACAGGCTCAGATCCATGTAGTAATCGGATTGCTTTTTAAGATAATTTTCTGCGCGTTCAAGCTTGGTAAGCCGCTTTTTGATTTCTTCCGGAAGAATGCGCTCGCGCTGCTTTTCTTCCAGCCATTTTCTTTTTTCTTCCAGTTTTCGCTCGGCTTCTATGCTGTGCAGCGGAATCTGAGGAAATCTTTCTTCAATATAAGCCAAAAGACGATCCACATCTTCTTCATGTTTGAAGTTACATTGTTTTTCTTTTCCATTTTCATATACAACTACGAGATAGGATAACGTTCCAAATGCTCCTTTTCCTGTAAAACCACCTTTGCTCATAGCAATTCTTTTGAAGATTCTTTCTACGGAAGAAATGGGTATGTAATAACGTCTGTCAAAATAAAAACTGTTTAAATAGATTGCTTTTTTTCCAACACCGCAAGGTCCTATTTTTCTGCAAGTTTTTTTGTCAGCTGTCAATTCATCATCCGGGAGTGTTACAGTTCCAAGTCGTTGTGGTTTAAACATAATATCATCTCATTTCATTTGCATATTTTAAAAGAACTGTGAAAAACCGGATGTCTGTCTGCTTTTCACAGTTCTATAATCTTAAGCCTGTTTTTTCGCAGGTTTTCTTGTTGCCCAGATAAAGATTCCAAGGAACAATGCTGCCAGGATAATTCCTACAGGATAAGCAACTGCTGTAGAGAATCCCAGACATTCATCTGCACAGAAGAAATAGGTCATGGAAACGGCACTCATAAATGTTGCAGGAACTGCTGTAATCCAGTAATTCTTCTTCTCGCGGAACAGATACATACTTGCTGTCCACAAAACGATCATTGCTAAAGTCTGGTTTGTCCAACTGAAATATCTCCATACAATGGCATAATCAAGATGTCCTACAAAAGCACCGACTGCCAGAAGCGGTACACAGAGAATCAATCGTTTCTGCAATTTATTCTGATCAATCTTGAACCAGTCTGCAAGTACAAGACGGGCACTTCTGAATGCAGTATCTCCGGAAGTGATCGGACATACGATAACACCGATCATTGCCAATGCTACACCGATGCCTCCCATTGTCTTAATACACACATCGTAGATAGCGGCTGACTGACCGTTAGCAAGAACTTCGCTTAAACCTGTGTTGAGACCACCTGTTACTTTGTAAAGTGCACATCCTGTGGCTGCCCAGATCAGTGCAATCACACCTTCTGCTACCATTGCGCCGTAGAATACGAAATGTCCCTGTTTCTCAGATTTCATACAACGAGCCATCAGAGGGGACTGTGTAGAATGGAAACCAGAAATAGCTCCACATGCTACAGTGATAAACATGAAGCTCCAGATTGGTTTTCCGTCAGGATGCATATTTGTAAAGTGACTCCAGATTTCCGGAATTGTATAATTCGGATTTGTGAAGATACCGATGATAACACCAAGAGCCATGATGATCAGACAGATACCAAAAATCGGGTAGATGCGTCCGATAATCTTATCAATAGAAATAAAGGTCGCGATAAAATAATATAACAAAATAATCCAAAGCCAGAATTCAGGATTTGCAAGAAGTCCGGTGATACCTTTGTTCCCAAGCAAAGTGACGATCAAGCCGGCAGGACCTACTGCAAATACAGTACCAACCATGACAAGAAGTACTACACTGAATACACGCATAACATTTTTCATAACATTTCCAAGATAGATTCCACATACCTCAGAAATCGATGCTCCGTCATTTCGTTCAGAAAGCATACCGGAGAAATAATCATGCACACCTCCGGCAAAAATTGTACCGAATGTAATCCAAAGGAATACGACCGGTCCCCATAAAGCACCCTGCATGGCACCAAAAATAGGTCCAAGACCGGCAATGTTAAGTAATTGCACAAGGAATAACTTCCATTGCGGCATAACGACATAATCTACTCCGTCATTGATTCTGACAGCAGGAGTTTCTCTGTCGTCAGGTGCGAATGTGTTCTCAACCACCTTTCCATAAACAAAATATCCGCCAATAAGTAACGCTAAACAAATAATAAAACTAATCATACAAACACCTCCAGAAAACATAAATGTTAGCGTTTTTCAACCCACTTATATTATAGGATTGTTTATAAAAATTTCAAGACTTTTAGATAAAATTTATATAATTTCTCTAAAAAAATCAAGAAAAGTATCATTTGTAGCTCTATGACTGGCGATTGTCGCATCGGATTGTTATAATAGATGAAATAAGGCCATCATGTTTGGCGTGCTGATAAGAAATATGCAATGAAAAACACAGAGATACATTTTCGTGGAGGGATACGTTATGATAACTTTAAATGATTATCTGTATTCGGGCGATACTATTTTCAGAGTGTTGCAGAATTACATTACAGATTTAAGAGAAGATGCGCGAAAGACAAAAAATGAAATTGACCTGATACATTGTAATTTCCTGATTCAGATCAGAGAACTTCTGGAACATAATGAATTCCTTACGACCCAGTCACAGCAGATACGGGAATTTTATAAATATATGACAAAAGAATATCCATATCTTGCATTTACAGTAAAAGGAAGAATCAAGTCTTTGATCCGTGCGGAAGAGAAATTTAATGGTTATATTGTAAAGTATATTTCAGATTATTACGAAGAGTATGGAAAGTATCCGACAACGGCAGAGTTAAAGAGCAGTCTTAGCTGTTTTCGTGATCTGATCGCATACCGGATCGTGATTTCTATGCCAAAATGTCATTATGAAAATGAAGAAGAGCGTCAGATCGCAGAACTGGAATGTCTGTACGGGATAGCGAATGTACTACCGGGCTTTCTTGAGGAAAGAGGGTTTACAGCGGAGCCGGCAAATGGTGTGATGGAAAGTCATTCCCCACTCATGGATGACAATGTCAGACCATATTATAGAGACTATATTTCAGACAGCCAGCCGGATGAATACCAGTCACTGCACATTACATTCTATGATAACTGTTCAAGAAGTTATATTGAGGTTCAGATCCGTACAAAGCAAATGGATGATATTGCAGAGATTGGGCCGGCAAACCATCTGGGATATGAGAAAAAACAAGAGAAAGAGCGCGCCAGAAGAAATGCGATTCCAAGAGGTGAGTGCATTTATTTTGATGAGGCGTATGAGCGCGGAATGAAGCTGTTGGGATTGGATCTGGCGAAGCTGGATGTAAATATGTTTGCAGCGATGAATAACAGTTTGATCAATGACGGGTGTGGATTGTTTCGAGGAAGACTGATCTTGCCGTATGAGCATTTGTCGAGATTTCAGAATGATCTGATTGATTAGAATTAAATGATAATTTCACACTTTAAATCATAGAAGCTTTGAAGCGATGATGATATATTGTAGCTACATTTCGTGGCAGAAATGCAAAAATGATTGAAAAATTTCTGCTGATATTTAATATGGAGGAGCTTACGAATGAAAAGAAGAATTAATGGACACATAAGATTATACGCACTTATCGGTTCTTCGGTAGAACATTCAGGTTCTCCGGCCATGCAGAATTATAGCTTTGAAAGCTTGGTATAGATGCAACATGACAGGACATATCACTGATGGAGTCGGATTTATTCTCAACCTAAAAGAACATGGGGTGGAAGGTCAGAAGATGGTAATCATCGGAACAGTATTTATTGAGGATCTTGATAATAAAGAGAAGTTTGCAGAGGTTGTTAGCGAGAGCAATATTCTTGTAAATGCAACACGTGCAGGTATGGCACTGCTTGAAAATGTAATTCCGGAGCCGGAAGAACGGCCTCGTCCGGAGCTTGCAGTTGCGGATGTTGTGTATAATCTGTTGGAGACATTGCTTGTAAAGAAGGTGAAAGAAGCAGGATGCCGTGCCGCAATCGGTGGAATCGGAATGCTTCTGTGGCAGGGAGCCGCTGCTTTTGAACTGTTCACAGGGAAAGAGATGCCGGTGGATGAGGTGAAGGAGAAATTTTTCTCTGAGGCGTAAAAGAAAAATTATTGTAATTACATTAAGGCAAGCCGTTGTTACAACGGCTTGCCTTAATTATGAGAAAATTCTATTTTTATATAATTATCTGATACATAAACACCATTAAGGGCATTGTTACAATGGCTCCAATTGTTGTTAGTACGTTGATTGCACTGGCATATCTGGAATCATTGTCATATACTTGACACATTTGCGTAACGGTGGAAGCTACTGGAGAAATCACAGCCATAAATACAATCAAAAGAATTTGTTCTCCGTCTTTATTCCATCCTTTGAGACCACTTATCTTTAGAATAAGTAATGCAATAAGCGGGATTGTAATTAAGCGCATGAACGAAATAAAATACGTTCTTTTGTCCGTTAATATTTTTTTTAGCTCCATTCCGCCAATTAACATTCCAGTTACAAACATACTCGCTGGTCCAATCATGGCACCTACTGAGCCAAGTGTTCCTGTAATAATTTCTGGCAGACGTATTTTTGCAAAAAAACAAAGTAATTGCAATTATTATGGTAATAATATTAATGTTGGAAAAAATTTTTTTTGGATTGAATCCTTTCTCGTGGCTGAGTACATTTTTGCAATGTGTCCAGAAAAAAATGGTTTGAAGTCCCATAAATACACAGGCATAGAATACCCATTTTTCACCAAGCATAAATGTTACAATCGGCACAATCAGATTTCCTGAATTGGAATAATAAATAGACATTATTTCTACTTCATTCAAATTCAATAATTTCCCAATCAGATTTACAATCAAAAGTAAAATAATCAAAAGTAGTAAGGAGGCAATACCAGCAAGTTTTAGCCCATTTACTTTTTCCTGCGTGTAGTCTACCTGAAAAGCATTTAAAATTACCGAGGGTACAATCAGATACAGTACAAGTGTAGATAATACTTTGCTGTCTTCATCTGTTAATAATCCAAGTTTTACCACGGCATAGCCCATAAAAATCATAAGAAATAGTTTCGCAATCTGTTCCATTAAAAGTATACTCAGTTCCATTTTATCCTCTTTTCGTATTAATATTAAAATTCACGTAACTGCTCAGAGCCAACCTCCAAATAAAATTTCAAAAACAGTCTTAAAAATGCAAGCATTTTATACCTGTTTTTGAAATTTTGCTTGGCTCTGGACAGTTACAAATATTCTATTACAATAAGATTTGATGCGGAGTTACTTTTATTAAAAGACAGTAATTTGATTATTTAGACATTTTATAAATGTTTATAATATCGTCTTTATTTAATGGTTGGAAAAATCCGACAGTACCGCCTCCAGTAGCAACGCATTTCTCAGCCATTTCTTTAATCTGATCATCTGTAGGATCTATACCTAATTCATGAAGATTGATTGGCATTCCAATTTTATGACACCAGTCTTCCCAAGCTTCAATACCTTTAAGCGCTGTAGCTTCTACATCATAGAAATTTTCTGGGACATCGAAGATACGAACGGCAAACTGGGCAAATCTTGCAGGATTTGTTTTATAAACATAACGAGCCCAACTTCCCCATACAGCACAAAGTCCTGCACCGTGAGCCACATCAAACATACCGCCAAGTTCATGCTCAATTTTATGAGAAGCAAAATCTGACTGACGTCCTGTACCGGTAAGGCCATTGTGTGAAAGACTTCCAGCCCACATCAGTGTAGCACGTGCCTCGTAGTCATCAGGAGTCTTAACAGCAACCTGTGCTGCCTCGCGGACTGCAACGAGAAGTCCTTCTGCGATACGGTCGATCAGGTCAACATCCTTTGTATTTGTGAAGTAACGCTCCATTGTGTGCATCATAATATCAGAAGCACCACTTGCTGTCTGGTAAACAGGAAGTGTATATGTAAGTTCTGGGTTCATGCATGCAAACAGTGGGCGTGCACAATCATGGTTATAAGAGCGTTTCAGATTTTGTTGACCTTCGTATTCTTCAATTGTAATTACCATAGAATTACTCGTTTCAGATCCTGTTGCAGCAATTGTAGAAATACAGCCAATCGGTGCAATTTTATCTGTTTTTACTTTTCCCATGAGTAGATCTTCCAGTTCAAAGTCATTAGCAAGGCCGTAGGCAATTCCCTTAGCAGAGTCAATTGCACTCCCCCCACCAATTGGGAGAATGAAGTCTACACCTTCTTTTTTGCAGAGTTCAATTCCTTTTTTTACAAGACTGAGTCTTGGGTTGGGAACAACTCCGTCTAAATCTACATATTCAAGTCCAGCGTCTGTGAGGCCTTTATGAATCCGATCTAAAGTACCATTCGCCTGAAGATAATCTCCACCAAAGTGAACGAGCACTTTATGACCACCGAGCTTTTTGATTTCTTTTCCGGCTTCAGCTTCTACGTTTTTACCAAAAATAACTTTGGTAGGGTTATGAAATTCAAAATTAATCATTATAATTTCCTCCTTAAAGCAGTAATGATTAGTGTAACTGTCTGACACAAAGAGTACAGAACAGTTATGAATAGTTTTGATATGTTTTCATTATAGGAATAAAAATAGAAAATGAATAATGGAGAAATTGCACTAAGTTAGTGAAACTAATTTCTGATGGACAGATGATAGTGAAGTAAAGTATTCTTATAAAAGCACTATATAATAGGAAAAGACAAGAAAATTCAAGTTAAAAAAGAAAACAGAGACCTTTTACTTGAGCAAAATACACAAAAGAACAAGGAGTATAGTTGTTTAATACGACATAATTACACAATGTTTTCACTAAGTTAATAGGAGTTAGATGAAAATATCTGATTTGTAGAATAGACATAGTGCTGTGTATAATAGGCTCAAGCAGCAAGGAATACAAGAAATTGAAAGCGGGAGATGAAAATGCTTTTAGCTAGAGAGAAGAAAATTGTTACGCTGCTCATGGAACATGAGGACAAATTGACAACCACACAGATTGCTACTTCATTAAAGGTTAGTTCCAGAACTATTAAAACTGACATTAAAAAAGATTAATGAAGAATTGGAAAAACATTCCTGTAGAATTAACAGTCAGCAGGGGGTGGGACTCTGGATAGAATATGATAACCATGAGGCCCAAAAGTATCTGAAAGAAGTTGCAAGAGATACCGTGGATTCTTATTTATCTCCGGAAGTTAGAAAATATCATCTGGCAGTTGAGCTTCTTTTAAAGGACGATTATACATCAATGGAAGCTCTAGCAAAGGAGTACTATATCAGTAAAGCAACGGTATTGAATGACCTGAATGAGTTAGATGAGCTATGGGAACATTATGGAATTCGTTTTATTAAAAAAGTGAAATATGGAATTAAGGTAGAGGGCAATGAAAGTCAGATAAGGTCAGCGTTGTTAGAAGCACTCAAAAGAGCAGGTGGAAGACAAAAGGTAACCATATCGAATATTCAAAATCATTTTACTGCAGTAGAACTGAAGGATTTAAGAGAAATTATTAACCAGATGGAAGGCAGATTTCAGTTTATACTTACCGATATTTCAGTTGGCGAACTTACAATGGATCTTGCTGTAATGTTGGAACGCTTATCCGCTGGAAAGACAATGGATCATGAAGGTTCTATTCCGGGAAGAGAATCCAGGAGAATGGACTTTGTATTGGGCATTTGAAAGAATATTTGACAGAAGCCTTTGGGGTTGAGATTCCGGATACAGAAGATTGTTATCTTAAAATTTGTCTGAGTGGGCTTCGCTTCCATGTTCCTATGGAGAAGGAGCAGTCTCTTAAGGAAAAAAGGGAACGAAATCAAGAAATGTTTGATTTCATGATGGAATTGCTAATGGAATGTGATAGAAAGTTCTATTTGCAGTTAGCGGGAGACGATGAATTGATCAGTGCACTAATGGATCATTTGGAATGCATGGTGTTGAGATTACACAGCAAAATGTATACCTATAATCCAATTCTGGATGCAATAAAGAAAGAATTATTTTATGAATATGAAATTGCATCTTTCTTTATGTCAAAGTTTGCAGTTAAGTATGGATTTAATCCAACGGAAGATGAGATAGGATTCATTACATTTCATATAGGGACATCAATTGAAAGAATGAAACAAAAACAACATCAAAAATTTACTGCAACGTTGGTTTGTATGACAGGGTTTGGTACATCTCAATTCTTACGGGCTAAACTGGCAGGAAGTTTTTCAAATCTAGAGATTAGAGAAGTTTTCTCAGCATCAAGATTGTCAGAAATCGAACTGGAAAAACAAGATTTTGTGATAGCTACAGTCCCAATTGAATTGGAAGGAATTCCGGTTATTCAGGTTTCACCGGTTTTGAGTGAGGTAGATATTAAGAGGATTCAGAAATTTCTAATAAAGAAGAAAGAGTATGAACCAGAGATTCAAAAAAATTACGAATACCTACGGCGGTTTCTGCACAGTGAGATTACGATGTTTGACTGTGATTTGAAATCGAAAGAGGAAGTGATTCATCTTCTTGGAAGCAGGATGATTACAGAAGGATATGTGGATGAAGGATTTATTGATTCGGTATTTGAACGAGAAAATCTTTCAGAGACGGCACTTGGAAACTTAATCGCAATTCCACATGCATTTGAAGGACATATAAAGAGACAGGGAATCGGAGTGATGACATTAAAAAAACCGATTAACTGGGGCGATGAAAAAGTTCAGCTGATTTTTTTACTTTCTTTGGATGTTAATTCAAAAGATTACATCAAGGGAATTTTTGGAGATGTATTGGAGTTGACAAAAGATAAGAAGGCAATGGAAGTAATATTAAAAGCTAGAAAATTTTCGGAAATGTTCAGATAGGCAGAAAGGAGCTATAAAAATGAGTATGGCAGATATGATAGACGAAAGAATTGTCTCTTTCGGACTAGATGTAAAAGATAAAGAGGAGGCAATCCAGAAAATCTGCAAAATGATGTATGATGCCGGTAAGGTGACAAGTTATGAAAAATATTTACAAGGAGTAAAAGATAGAGAACTTGAATTTGAGACTGGTATGGGAAATGGAATTGCAATTCCGCATTGTAAGAGTGATTGTGTAAAAGAAGCAGCATTTACTTTGGTAAAGTTGAATCAGAAAATTGAATGGGGGTCACTTGATGGAGAACCTGTAGATTATGTTATTATGCTGGCAGCCCCGAATTCCGCAGATAACGTACATCTGAAAATGTTATCTAGTCTGGCAGTTGGCTTGATGGATGATGATTTCAGAGAGGCATTAAAGGATGCTACTGACGTAGATCAGATCATCGATATTTTTAAAAATAAAAAGGAGGAATAAGAGTATGTATCTTGTAGCAGTATGTAGTTGCCCGGTAGGAATTGCCCATACTTATATGGCAGCAGCAAATCTGAAAAAAGCGGCTCAGAAAAAGGGAATTGAAATTAAAGTTGAGACGCAGGGAGCACAAGGAGTAGAAGATGAGATTACCGCAGATGATCTTGCAAGGTGTGATGCTTGTATCATTGCAAGCGATGTGAAGATTAAAGGTTCTAGTCGCTTTAAGGATGTTCCAACAATGAACTTTAAAGTAAATGAACCGATTAAAAATGCAGATGCAGTAATTGATGAATTAGTGGAGGCATTAGGATAATTATGGCAGAACTTCAAAGAAAAAAACAAAAAAGCGTTGGCACGATTTGTAAAGATGCAATTATGACAGGTATTTCTTACATGATTCCAGTAATCGTTGGAGGTGGTGTTATCACAGCGATTGCAAAAATGATGGGAGGATATAACATTGGAGACACAGCTGCCGAGATGCAGACATTGGCTCAGGTTATTTTCACAATTGGTAACAACTTGTTTGCATTTGCAGTCCCTTGTCTGGCAGCATTTATTGCGTATGCTATTGCGGATAAGCCGGGTATTGCTCCTGGATATGCAATGGGTGTACTTGCAGGACTTATGAAAACAGGATTTGTAGGTGGTCTTGTTGGAGCTCTGATTGCAGGATGGTTTGTTCTTCAAATGAAGAAGATTAAAGTTCCGAAGGCATTACAGGGAATTATGCCGATTATGTTTATTCCAGTACTTTCGACATTGATTGTTGGGTTGTTGATGTGGTATGTTATTGGTGTTCCGATTGCATGGTTGATGGGAATTGTTACAGGATGGCTGACAGCTTTAAGTGCTGGTTCAAGATTCGTACTTGGTGCAGTTATTGGTGCAATGATCGCATTTGACAATGGTGGTCCGGTTAATAAGACAGCAGCTCTGTTTGTAAATGGACTGAATGCTGATGGATTCTTTATTCCTACATCTGCTAAGATGTGTGCAGGTATGACATCTCCTCTTGGAATTGCTATTTCTACAGTACTTCCATGGAGCCGTAACAAATTCACTAAAACTGAGAAGGAGCAGGCTTTATCATTGGTAATTCTTTCTTGCTGCTATGTTCAGGAAGGTGTAATCCCATTCCAGTTGAAAGATCCGGTAAGACTGACAGCCTCTATCTGTGTTGGTGGTGCAATTACAGGTGGTCTGTGTATGATGTTTGGACTGGAATCTCCGGCAGTACACGGTGGTGTATTCTCAGTGGCTATGACGTCTAACCCACTTCTGTTCATTGGACTGTGGCTGTTGGGAGGATGTATCACAGGTCTTCTGTATTCTATCCTTAAGAGACCTCTTGCAGAAGGTGCTGAGGATGAGGAAATGGAGAATCCGTTGATTTAAGAGTTGTTTGAAAAGTAAATAAATGCAGAGAGTCTGCCATTGGCAGCTTCTCTCACATGCTTTAGTATGTAAGTGAGATGTCTGTTTAGGACATCTCACTTTTTGAAATCAGGAGGAAGAAAAATGTACGTATCAATGAAAGACATGCTGTTACATGCGCATCGTAATAACTATGCAGTTATGGCAATTAATTGTGTTAATATGGAGCAGGTGAAGGCAGTTATCGAGTCAGCAGAAGAAGAGAAGTCCGCAGTTATTATTAATATTTCTCCTCGTCAGATGAAGGCGCATGGATATGGATATATAATGGCTCCATTGATTGAAAATCTTGCAAAGAGAGCATCTGTACCAGTTGCGTTCAATTTAGATCATGGGGCGAATTTTGAGGATATTACAGCTGCAATGCAGTATGGATTCTCTAGTGTAATGATTGATTCATCCAGCTATGAATTCGAAGAGAATGTAAGAAGAACACAGCAGATCGCAAGTCTCGCACATGGAATGGGACTTTCCTGTGAGGCAGAGCTTGGACATGTAGGACAGGCAGCACAAGCCGATGACAGTAATGTGGATCTGTATACAAATGTAAAACAGGCAAAAGAGTTCGTAGAGAGAACAAACTGCGATTGTCTGGCAGTGGCAATAGGAACAGCACATGGAGCATATCCAAAAGGAATGATTCCAAAACTTGATTTTGAACGTCTGAAGGAACTTAAAGCAGAACTTGATATGCCGCTTGTACTTCATGGAGGTAGTGGCGCTGGCGAAGAGAATATCAGAAAAGCTGTTGCATGTGGAATTAACAAGATTAATGTGTGTACAGATTTGATGCGTCATGCAACAAATGCATCTATCGCAACATTAACAGAGAATCCACAGATTGATTATATGGATTTGTGTATTGCTGTGGAAGATGCAATGAAGGATTTTATTAAATCTTATATGAGAGTGATTGGTTCCAGCGGACAGTATTCGTTCGAGAAACATAACGGACCTGAACTCGACTAAAGAGGTCAGGATAAATTCAGGAGGTAGCTATGTCAGTGTGGAGTGACGTTTTAATAGGTCTTGCATTTGTAGCAGGAGGATACTGGTTGATCAAGACGATTTACCAGTGGAATCGTTTTAGAAGAAGCATTTATATAGAAATCTATTCAAGTTATTTTGAGTATGCATTTCGCAGGAAAAATCTAGTACGTTTGTCTGAAAGCTTTTATTTGAATAATGAGTTTGGAAAGCACAAGATTTTCTATCAGATTGCACAGGACAAGAATGAGAAGACTCCGCAGGCATATATCCTGATACTCCTTCCATCGGGAATCTACGTTCTGAACGTGAAGAATCAGAGCGGAAAGGTTGTTCTGAAGAAACATGGAGATTACAAGCAATATTACACGGAAAAAGGGAAGAAGGGACAGGCGGACAAACAGCATGAGTACCTGTTCAAGAATCCAATGGATGAGAGCAGATTTTTTGCAAAGAGAATAGAGCAGAGAATCGGGGCTACTAAGATTCCGGTGCGTTCTGTTATTATATTCCCAGAGCATGCAGAAATTACATGGGATGGAACACCTGAAAATGAAATTCCTATAATCCATAGGAAGCAGCTGATTCAGACACTGAAAGAAGAAAATGAAAAGAATGAGAGGGTGCTTTCTGACGACCAGATTGATGAATTGTATCATCTGCTGGCGGATGAATCTATCGAATTAGAAAAAAACAGTTAATATAAAAAGCTGCCGCTTTATAAAATAATCTTTTGTAAAACGGCAGCTTTTGAGTTTTTCATTGATAAAAGTTTAAAAGAAAAAATTATTTTTTGTATGGTGCTGTACTTCCTCTTTTTACAAGGGTTGGCAGCAATGTGATTTGTTCGACAGGAGCATCTGGCTGTTCGATTCTATGGACAATCTTCTTAGCAACAAGCTCACCAATCTGTGTATAAGGATGGGAGATTGTAGTTAGATTAACCATTGCTGTATCAGAAAAAGGAATATCATCAAAACTGACGATGCTTAAATCTTCTGGAATTCGTATTCCTGCACGGATGCAGGCATCCATCAATCCATAACAGGTGAAATCGCCTCCAACAAATTACGGCAGAAGGGGGATTGTCAGAATGAAGAATAATTTTTTTGGCAAACTCCCGTCCAAATTCCATGTTCAGTTTTCCCGCACGGATCAAAGTCTTATCTAATGGAATTCCGGCTTCCTGAAGTGCATAGACATATCCCTCGTAACGTCCCTGACTGGTTGTAGAAATTTCTGGTCCGCGGAGCATGGCGATTCGCCGATGACCAAGTTCCAGAAGATGCTTTGTTGCGAGATATCCGCCCTGCATATTGTCCAAAGTGATCGTATCGTATGTGTTGGCAATGCCGAGTGTCCTGTTGACGAGAACAATCGGGCAGTCAGCCTGCTTTAAGAATTGAGAAAAATCATCCTCTTTTCTTGCGTCTGCCATAATCAGACCGGAGAATCCATAGTCTAAAAGACTCCAGAGAGATTCACGGTCTTTTCGTGTCATATCTGCACTGTTATAAAGTGTCATAAGATACCCCTTTTCGCGAAGAGAAGTACTAATCGTCCAGACAAGCTGTGCGTAGAAAGGATTCCGGATATCGGAAACTACAAGCGCGATGATATTCTGTTTTCCAGTAGCAAGTCCTCTGGCCATAGAGTTTGGATGATAGTTCAGTTCTGCCATGACCTGCTCTACTTTTTCACGTGTGGATTCCTTTACATTTGTTTTTTTTGGTCAGAACCCTTGAGACAGTAGAACGAGAGACATTTGCTTTTTTTGCAATATAGTTAAATATCAAATTTTCTCATTCTATGATGTTACCTCATTTGGTTTTCTGTTGGTGCTGTCAAAAGTCTTTTTTCTTAATCTTTGAGTATATCATAAATAACTTCTTTAAAACCAATAAAAACAGATTTAAATAATGGTATGCTGACTTATAGGAGAAAGAAAACCGGTCAGTTGCTTTCCATCAGATGGGAGAAATGTATGCAGGATATAGTGGATAAATATCCTGGAAACTTCTCGACTTATCTTCTTCCATATTATAATTCATATCAGAAAAGATGAAGATTACAATATAAAAATTCCATCTGCTTGGTAAACAGAAGGCTAAAGAAAATAAGTAAAGAAAAGTTAGGGCTTGTTCATCCTCTGACTATGTATGTGGCGCGCCATTCATGGGCCAGTGTTGCCAGAGGCAAACATATTCCTCTTTCTGTAATAAGTGAAGGAATGGGACATGATTCGGAAAAAACGACTTTGATTTATCTGGCAGCATTGGATACCACCGTGATAGACAAAGCGAATATGGTGGTGCTGAGAGAATTCTTGTGATAATAGGGTAAAGATATTGTTTCTTGTCAAAAAGAGGATATCATATCACAGGGTATCCTCCATTTGACGGGACCAGTGTGTCCAGTGTTTTTTCAATAAATTAGTGTTTGTTCTTTCTAAAGATGATAGCAATTTCTGATGTGGCTGAGTTGAATATGCTTGTTGCAAGGTCGGAACAGCATGATCTCTTTATGTTATCTTTTGTCAGAAGATGCTGTTATAGTAAAGGAAAATCGGATTACAGATAGATCCTGAAAGAATTGCCATAAACCATCATGCTGTTTTCGTCCACCCATTTGTTGTGAAAAAAATATCAGTTCCCAAAT
>ENA-OQET01000589-OQET01000589.1-human-gut-metagenome-genome-assembly--contig:-NODE-589-length-18800-cov-2.885610_pt1 | contig 18800 bp, 19 predicted proteins | sample MGYA00242800_ERZ504645 | MGnify/ENA primary metagenome ERZ504645 (study PRJEB26092, sample SAMD00036308) | human gut metagenome | host: Homo sapiens | study: EMG produced TPA metagenomics assembly of... | reverse complement strand
TACTTTTCTTTACATTTAGCAAGTTGTGATAATGTAGATAAATATGCATTATCATTAAGTCTTCTATTTGCTTGCATTTTTCAAGTCTGGATATTTATTTTTTACGTATTTCGCTCATTTCTCTTGTTGAAGTTATTAAATCCATTTTTTTAGGTTGAAAATTTAGCATTTGATATAGAATTTTTTCTTATTATATAATTGTATTTGCTAATAGAATTTATAGCTATTTTATTTGCTTTATCTACTAACATATATGTTGTAGCAGAGTCTTCAAATAATCTTCCTTTTGGAAACTTAATATCATTAAATAAATATCTTTTATATAGTTTTCCCCATGCGGATAAATCAATTCCATCATCATATAAAATTCTTTCTAAAACCTTTTTGGGTTCTAAAACGCTATTTTCGTGTGTTTCCTTCTCTATTATTTTTCCACTGTCATATATTACTCTATGTCCTCCAATTGCAATATCTGCATCTGTTTCTTCTATAGTATTATATAAAAATTCTACATAATCTTTATCTACATAATCATCGGAATCTATAAATGTAATATAATCTCCATTTGCTACTTTTATACCAGCATTTCTAGCATCTGAAAGTCCTCCATTTTCTTTATGTACAACTTTAACCCTGTTATCCTCTTTTACATATTGGTCACAAATTATAGGGCAGTTATCTGGTGACCCATCATCAACTAAAATAATTTCTATATTTTTATAAGTTTGTTTTATTATTGATTAAATAATCTTGCTAAATAATTTTTCTGCTTGATAAATTGGAACTATTATACTTACTTTATCCAAACTAATATACCTTCCTACTTAATTATAAATTATTTATAATATTATTTATAGTATTTTTTTTCATTTCTAATGTAAATTTTTCCTGTATAGTTTTTCTAGCATTATTTTTTATCTTTATTTTATCTTCTTCATTTAAATTCATTACTTGTTCAATCAATGTTGATAACATTTCTATTTTAAAATTATAATCTACTACAAATCCATTAATTTGGTCTAATATAATTTCATTTACACCATCAACATTTCTAGCAATAACAATGTTCTTCATACTCATAGCTTCTAAAATAACAGTTGGTAACGGATCTCTATCACTTAACAAAATTAAAGCATCTATACTAGGATAAATAGTATCAAATATTTCTTCCCTTTTCATATTACCAATAAATATAATCGGATATTTTATTCTTGTTTTTATTTCTTCATAAAAATCTTTATCTTGAAGACAGGTTGTCACAATTTCATCAATTATTTTATACTCACCTTCATTTTTTAGGGCAATTTGAGGACATTTATTAACACATCTCAAACATCCATTACATTTATTTTGATCAATAATAATTTTATCTGCAATTAATTTAATCGCACCTGTAGGACAATTATTGATACAGGTCATGCAATGCGTACATTTGTTATGATCCCACAAAAATTTGAACTGCATTTTAGTTGTGATTCAGGATTAGAACACCATAAGCATTTTAAAGGACAGCCTTTAAAGAAGATCGTTGTACGGATGCCGGGTCCATCATGAATCGAAAATTTTTGCATATTAAAAATTAGAGCTTTTGTCATTGTGGTTCTCCTTGTGTATAAATACTAACATAGAAATCATTTACAAACAATTATAACTTTCAAATGAAACTGAATATAATTCGTAATGAAATTATGTTGACATGTGTTCAGAAAAATATATGATATAGATAAAGGACGAAATTAATATTTTTCATAAGAAAAAAAGGAGGAAACATGAAAAATTCTGCTCATTTTGGAAGTCTTACTCCACGAATGGATCATTTTTGCGAAGAGATCCTGGACAAAAAGCCTTACATCGATGCGACAAGAGCCATACTGGCAACCCAGGCATATAAAGAAAACTTAAATCAGCCTGTTGTCTTAAAACGTGCTCTTATGTTGAAAAACATCCTTGAAAAGATGCCAATCTATATTGAGGAAGATACATTGATCGTGGGGAATCAAGCATCATCCAATCGTGATGCGCCTATTTTTCCTGAGTATACGATGAAATTTGTGATCGATGAACTGGATACATTTGAAAAACGTGATGGAGATGTTTTTTTATATCACGGAAAAGACAAAAGAAGATCTTCGTTCCATTGCCCCTTTCTGGCAGAATAATAATTTAAGGGCAAAAGGAGAAGCATTATTGCCAGAAGAAGTCAGTGTATTCATGGAAACTGGTTTCTTTGGGATGGAAGGAAAACTAAATGCCGGAGATGCTCATCTATCTGTGAATTATCAAAGACTATTATCCGACGGATTGAAAGGCTATGAAGAAAGAGTCAAAAAGCTAAAAGGTGAATTAGATCTATGCAATCCGGCAAATATTGATAAATATCATTTCTATCGTGCTGTTTTGATCGTTATTGATGCCGTAAAGACATTTGCCTCTCGTTTTAGCAAGCTTGCCAAAGAAATGTCTTTAAATGCGGAAAAGAAACGGAGAGAAGAGCTTTTAGAAATTTCTCGTATTTGTGCCAAAGTGCCTTATGAGCCAGCATCTAATTTTTATGAAGCTATTCAGTCGGTGTGGTTCGTTCAACTTATTCTTCAGATCGAATCCAATGGACATTCCGTTTCATATGGACGTTTTGATCAGTATATGTATCCATTCTATAAAAAAGACATCGATGAAGGATTTATCACGGATGATGAAGTAGTTGAGTTGTTAGATAATCTTTGGATCAAGACTACCACGATCAATAAAGTCCGTTCTCAGGCACATACATTCTCAAGTGCAGGAAGTCCGATGTATCAAAATGTTACAATTGGTGGACAGACAACAGATAAAAAGGATGCAGTCAATGCGTTGTCTTTTTTGGTTTTAAAATCAGTAGCCCAGACTCGTTTGCCACAGCCTAATTTAACGGTTCGTTATCATAAAAACTTAGATGCGCATTTCTTTGATGAAGCTATTGAAGTCATGAAACTTGGTACAGGTATGCCAGCTTTCAATAATGATGAAGTGATCATTCCTTCTTTTATCGAAAAGGGAGTTAAAGAAGAAGATGCCTATAATTATTCGGCAATTGGATGTGTAGAAACGGCCGTTCCAGGTAAATGGGGATATCGTTGTACAGGAATGAGTTATATGAATTTTCCAAGAATCCTATTAATTGCGATGAACAACGGTGTAGATATGACAAGTCAAAAAAGATTTGTAGAACCATGTGGTTATTTTACTAAGATGAAATCATTTGATGAATTGATGAATGCCTGGGATAAGGTAGTACGAAAATTGACGCGAATGAGTGTAATCGTAGAAAATACGATCGATCTGGCCAGTGAAAGAGAAGTTCCAGATATCCTATGTTCTACTTTGGTCGAAGATTGTATTGGTCGAGCAAAAACGATCAAAGAAGGTGGAGCCATCTATGATTTTATTTCTGGATTACAAACAGGAATTGCCAATATGGCAGACAGCTTGGCAGCCATCAAAAAACTCGTGTTTGATGAAAAGAAGATCACACAACAAGAACTTTGGGATGCCTTAATAGATAATTTTGAAAGTCCGGAAAGTCAAAAAATTCAGTCTATGTTGATCAACGAAGCACCAAAATATGGAAATGATATCGATTATGTGGATATGTTGGTAGTGAAGGCTTATGATTCATATATTGATGAAATGAAGAAATATCCAAACACAAGATATCATCGAGGTCCTATTGGAGGAATCCGCTATGCCGGAACATCCTCGATTTCAGCCAATGTTGGGCAAGGGTATGATACAATGGCAACTCCAGATGGTAGAAAGGCACATACTCCTTTGGCTGAGGGTAGTTCGCCAGCTCATAACAGCGACAAAAATGGACCGACGGCTGTGTTTAAATCGGTTTCTAAATTACCAACTCATGAAATTACAGGTGGTGTTTTATTAACCAAAAGGTAACTCCACAGTTACTGGAAAAAGAAGAAAATAAGATGAAATTGGAGATGTTGATCAAAACGTTTTTTAATCGTCTTTGAGGGATAATCATGTGCAATACAATGTTGTTTCAAAAGAAACTTTGATCGATGCACAAAAACATCCGGAAAAACATAAAGATTTGATCGTTCGTGTTGCCGGATACTCCGCTTTCTTTAATGTTTTATCGAAAGCAACACAGGATGATATTATTGGTCGTACAGAACAAAGCTTATAAAAGGATGGAATTAGTTTTCCATCCTTCTTTTCGTAAAGAGATAAACCATGAGGATCGCAAGAATGCCGGCACTTAATTTAGCAATGATGAAGATCGTTGTCGAAAATGAATTCGATACACTGGCAATAAAACCGAGTTGTCCACCAAATACATAGGCACCACTGACAGAAAAAGCAGCATTGATCAGTTTTCCTTTTGTATCCATCTTGGAAAACAAAGGCATCATGGCAATGCTTGTGCCTAAACTTAAGATCAAACCAATTAAGGCATATTGATTGATGTGCAACATAGTGGCAAGTTTTTCGATTTGTAGGGAAAAATATTTTAAGATCAGCTGGCACAATACCAAAGAGCCGGCAACGATCAAAGTCATTTGAAATACGATACTAAAGACTTCCTGGATCAGATCTTGCTGGGTAAAACCAAGATCAAAGAAAAAAGTCAGGCAGACAAGGAAAAAGAAGAGATAACCAAGAATGCGAATCATATTGGCAAAGATCGTCAAGATCTTTACGCTGAGTTTTAGATTAATAAAGAACATAAATAATAGAAGTATACATAGAACAAGCAAAGGTATCATATTGATCATGAGTGAATCAATCTGTAAAAAAAGACCGACAAGGATCAAAACGATTGGTAAAACGATCAAACCATAGGCAATTCCCTGCATAAAGGATGGGACATCATCTTTTTCTAGATTATTTAAAAAGATAGGCAGCTGGAAACTAATGGTAGCTCCAATGGTAGAAGTTAATAAAACGCCGGCAAATACGATCATGTTTGGATCTTTTGAGATCATTTCCACTATGGAATATCCACCTAGATCAGGTGCTAACAAGGATCCAATCAAGATGGAAGGATCAAAGAATAGAAAATCACCTAAGTGATTGAGGATTTCGGTATTGTTTCGTAAAAAGGCAATTGAAATACAGTAAAAACCACTGATTGATAACATAAAATCACCCATGGTGATAATTCCTTTATCAAAGGCAGATGCCAAGCCGAATTTATTATCCAAGATCTTATCAATGAGGCCTATTATGGCAAAGATCAACATGATGCATACAAATGGATTCATAAAACACCCCTTCTTAAGCCTTAATATTATACAATATATTTCTAATTTTTGATTTTTTAGGTTATACTTTAAGCATGGAAATCGTAATAGTAAATGAAGCAAAAGATAGAAGCATCTATCGCTATAAAAAAGATTATGAACGCATACTGCAAAGAACCAGTGATATATTGAATCGCCATAAAGACTGGAGCTTGTCAGTTATTTTTGTGACCCCTGAACAGATTCATGAAATCAATAAGGAGTATCGTAAGATCGATCGTCCAACCGATGTGATCAGTTTTGCCCTGCAGGATGATCTTTCGGATGTTTTGATCGAAGAATCTATGTGTGAATTGGGGGATATCTTTATTAACGTGCAGGCGATTCGTGATCAGGCAAAAGAATATGGTCATTCTTTGCGCAGAGAGGCATGTTTTTGTTTTGCCATGGTTTGTTGCATTTGATGGGATATGATCATATGGAACCAGAAGAAGAAAAAGTTATGTTTGAGTTACAGGATGTGATTCTTGATGAAGTGGTTAGTCGGTAGATTTAAATATGCTTTTGAAGGGCTGAGGTATGCCTTTAAAGATAGAAGTATTGCCTTTCAATGTTTCTTAGGCGTTTTAGCATTCCTTGCCGGAATCATATTTCAATGTTCAATGACAGAATGGCTTTGGATCTTGTTGTCGATCGTATTGGTCGTTTCTTTTGAAATCATCAATTCCTGTATTGAAGGATTGGTCGATTATATTTCTTTAAAGAAAGATCCAAGGGCAAAGAAAATCAAAGATATGGCAGCGGCTGCGGTTTTTTTAGTGAGCTGTTTTGCGCTTGTTGTGGCACTCTGTATCTTTGTGCCTAAATTGTTAAATTTGATATAAGGAAAAGGTGAAAATATGGATTATAGATCAGGTTTTATCGCAATAGTAGGAAGACCCAATGCAGGGAAATCAACATTGATGAATGCTCTTTTAAAAGAAAAAGTTGCGATCATGTCAGATAAACCCAATACGACAAGAAATAATATTGCCGGAATCTTGACATTAGAAGATGCTCAATATGTGTTTGTCGATACACCAGGGATTCATAAACCAAGACAACAGCTGGGGCGTGTATTGAATAAGAATGCTTATACCGCAATGGAAGATTGTGATGTGATTGGCTGGATCATTGATGGAACACAGAGTTTTGGTTCAGGAGATGAATTTATCTTAAATCGTATCGAGCAGCTTAAAAAGCCGGTTATCTTAATCGTGAATAAGGTTGATATGGTCAAGAAGGAGAAACTGCTTGAAACACTTTTAGGATGGCAGGATCGTTATAATTTCGATCAAATTGTTCCAATTAGTGCTCTAAAAGAGAATAATTTAAATGAGTTACTGGATGTATTCCGTGAATATTTGCCAGAAGGTGGTATGTTGTATCCAAGTGAAATGAAAAGCGATCACGATATTAATTTTCAGATCTGTGAGATCATACGTGAAAAAATTCTTTTTAAGACGCGAGAAGAAATTCCTCATAGTGTAGCTGTCTTGTTGGAAAACAAGGTTGAAGAAGAAAATAAGATCTTTATGCAGGCAATGATCGTTGTCGACAGAGATTCACAAAAAGGGATTTTGATAGGTAAGCAGGGAAAGATGATTCGTTCAATTCGTTTGGCAGCACAAAAAGAACTGAAAGAAAAACTAAAGAAGAATGTAGAACTTGAGTTATATGTTCGTGTTGAAAAGAATTGGCGTAATCAGGAACAAAAAATCAAGGAATTTGGATTGGATGAGTTAAATGAAGCCAACGACTGAAGTTGAAGGAATCGTTTTTATCTGTTCAGGACTATCGTGAAAGCGATGGAATTATTCGCCTTTTAACGCAGGATAAAATTCTTTCGATCCTGGCTAGAGGAATCCAGAAACAAACTTCAAAGAATCGAATGATTACGGCTGTGTTTTCACATGTGCGCTATACGATCGAGCAAAAAAGAGAATGGTTTATCATTGTTGTATTATGGCAATGTCATTGACAGTCATTACAAGATCATGGAAGATTTAATGAAAAGTTCTATCTGCTTTGTTTTGGCAGAAGTCATCACGCGATTTCATGGTAATCCTACGATTTATATGTTGTTTGACAAGTGTTTAAAAGAATTTCAAAATGATGATGCCAAAGCGTATAACTATGCCTGTCTGCTTTTAGCCCAAATAATTCAAAAAGAGGGAATTGCTCCATTTGTGGATGGCTGTATCTTATGTAAAAGAAAAGATCATTTAGAAACTTTGTCTGTAACCGATGGTGGTTTTTTATGTACCACATGCAATCATGATCGTATCTTACCTAGATCGAAACAGGAGATGATCCAGATTCGTTCTTTGTTTAAGGCAAATGAAAAGGATTTTACGCAGTTGAATGAAATGTTTGCGTTTAATTTGGATGATTTTATTTTCTGGGTGGAATGGTTAGAAAAATGTATACATTTTAATGTTTCAAGTTTGAAATTTTTGAAAAGTGTGCAAACACTTACATGATAGGATTTGCTTGTGTATGTATTAGTGAAGTGGTAAAATATGGCAGGACAAAGGAGGAATTAATAATGTCTACAACAGTAAATAAAAAAGATTTAGCAGCTAAATTGGTTGCAGAATATGATTTGAGTAAAAAAGTTGCTGAAGGATGCATCAACACAGTATTTGAAGAAATTATGAACACACTAAAAGAAGATGGTGTTGTTGATATCTATGGTTTCGGTAAATTCTCATTGAGCGAAAGAGCTGCTCGTATGGGATTAAATCCAGCAACTGGAGAAAAAATTGAAATTCCAGCTTCAAAAGCTGTTAAATTCAAAGCTTCAAAATCATTAAAAGACGCTGTTAAGTAATTCATATAATTAGGCCAATTCGTTGGCCTTTTTTATTACGTTTTTGGTATAATAGAAAAGCGAAAGCATATACAAGGGGGTGCAACGCAATATGAATTTGCCTGTATATGTGATAGGACATAAAATTCCGGATACGGATTCAATCTGTGGAGCCTTGGCTTTGGCTGAGTTAAAACAGAAAATGGGTGTGAATGCAATGGCCGCAAGAATTGGTCATCTGAATCCCGAAACAAGGTTTATTTTAGATAAATTAAATGTCGAATCACCACAATATATGACGACGGCTCGAAATACCTTGGCAGAAATCGAAATTGACGAAGCGTATACTGTGTATAAAGGAGATACTTTACGCAGAGCTTGGGATATATGTCTAGAAAATAATACAAAAACACTTTATGTTGTAGACGAGAACGATAATCTTGTTGGAATGACAACAATTGGTGAAATTTCCCGGATCCAGATGCAGGATCTTGCAATCACACAACAGTTATTAAGCCAGACACCAATTGAAAATCTAGAAGCAGTATTAAAAGGAAAAATATTATTAAAAGGGACGCTTCCTACCAATGGTCAAGTTCGCATCAGTGATAAGAAATTGATGGAGCGTGATCTTAGAGGGGCTATCATGATTTTGGACGATGCCGAAGATGATATGTTAAAGAGCATGGGAAGAGGATGTGCGATCATCTGTATTGCAGAAAACTATGTTCCAAATGACTATATCATTGATATTGCCAAATCTATGGGTGTAACTTTGATCAATACGCCATATAATACGATGAAAATGATTCAGATGATCTATCGTTCTATTCCAGTAGAACTGATCATGACACCAGCACATGATATCATTCGCTTTAATAAGACGGAGTTTATTCAAGATGTGGAGCGAGAGATGTTAAAGACACGTCACTCTTCCTATCCTGTCATGTTTCAAGATAAACTGGTGGGATCGGTAGCACGTTATCACTTGTTAAAATCTGAGAAGAAACAATTTATTTTGATCGATCACAATGAAAGAAAACAGAGTATCAGTGATATTGATTATGCAGATATCATAGAAATTGTCGATCATCATCGAATTGGGGATATTGAGACTGACAAACCGATTGTATTCAGAAACATGATCGTAGGTTCTAGCTGTACCATAGTTGGACTAATGTATTCTGAATATGGAATCGAGATGTCTGAGACAGTAGCAAAATTAATTTGTTATGGAATTATCAGTGATACATTGAATTTCCATTCGCCAACCTGCACCGAAACAGATCGTATCTTAGCTTCAAGATTAGAAAAGCAATTTGGCTTTAATCACCAGAATATGGCAACAGAATTGTTTGAGAATACCGCTACGATCAAAGGCAAGACATTTAGAGATATTCTTTATAATGACTGCAAGGAGTATACTTTAAGTGGAAAGCGAGTTGCGATATCACAGGTGTTTATCTATAATCTTGATGTTGTAGATGATATTGAAGCAGACTTTTTAAAGTATATGGAAGATGAAAATAAGGCAAGAAAATTTGATCTTCGCTTGATGGTATTTACCAATATTGAAGGAAAAGGATCTAGATTCATCTATACAGGAAAATTATCGAATTTCTTTATGGGAACGATCAAAGATTTTGAGAAACAAGGTGTTGTTTCAAGAAAGAAACAAATCGTACCTCGACTTTCAACGGAGTTAGCATGATATGGAAATTAAAGAGAGATTTTTAAAATATGTTTCAATCAATACACAGGCCGATGAAGATTCTTCAAGCGTGCCAAGTTCAGCATGTCAGCTTGATCTAGCACGTATATTGGCTCAAGAGTGTAAAGAAATTGGATTTGATGAAGTACAATTGGATGAAAGTGGCATTGTATATGCCACTTTATTCAGTACAGATGATACAAAAGATGCGATTGGTTTTTTAGCTCATATGGACACAGCCTGTGAATTAAGTGGCAAAAATGTAAAACCAAGGATCATTGAAAACTACCAGGGGGAAGTAATTCAACTTAATGATCATTACAGCATGTCTAAAGAGATGTATCCAGCTTTGGCTACATGTATATCTGAAGATTTGATCGTTACTGATGGTACAACTTTACTAGGTGGTGATGATAAAGCTGGAATTGCGATTATCATGAGCGCTTTAGAAAAAGTAATCAAAGAAAAGATCCCTCATGGAAAGATCATGGTGGCCTTTACCTGCGATGAAGAAGTAGGTCGTGGAACAGATACTTTTGATTTAGATCGATTTGATGTGGATTATGCCTACACGATCGATGGAGGTGAAGTTGAATGTGTTGATTATGAAAACTTCAATGCGGCTAAAGCTCATATTGAAATTGTTGGCAGTTCTATTCATCCAGGCGATGCCAAAGATAAGATGGTCAATGCTGGATTGTTAGCCGTAGAATTTGCCAGTCGTTTTCCAAAGGAGCAGATTCCATCAAAAACTGAAGGTAGAGAAGGTTTTTATCATTTGACCAATCTACAGGGAGATGTTGAACTTGCATCGCTTGATTATATCTTAAGAGAACATGATGAAGATAAATTCAAGGCACAAAAGAATTTTGTGACAGATTTAGTGGATGAGTTTAATCAAAAATATGATGGAAGATTTCAATTAGAGATCAAAGATCAATACAAGAATATGTATTCGTATATCAAACATGATATGCGTTGTGTAGATAAAGCGAAACAAGCGATAGAAATGGCGGGCATTAAACCGGTATCAAATCCAGTACGGGGTGGTACAGATGGAGCCATGTTGTCTGAAAAAGGTTTGTTGACGCCAAATCTAGGAACGGGTTCGTTTAATCATCATGGTCGTTATGAATTTGCCAGCATTCAAAAAAATGGAGAAAATGGTCGATATTGTTATAAATATTATTAAATATTAGGAGGAATTATATGGATTATGCAAAGGAAGCTTTAAGACTTCATGCCAAATGGAATGGAAAGTTAGAAACGATTCCAAAGATGCCAATCAAGACAAGAGATGATTTATCAATTGCGTATACTCCTGGAGTGGCAGCGCCTTGTCTTGAAATCAAAGATGATCCTAAAAAGAGCTTTACTTATACCGCAAGAAGCCATTTAGTTGCGGTCATTACAGATGGTTCAGCAGTTTTAGGGTTAGGAAATATTGGAGCAGAAGCTTCAATGCCAGTTATGGAAGGAAAATGTGTATTGTTTAAAGCATTGGGGAATGTAGATGCGATTCCATTGGCATTAAATACACAAGATACAGATGAATTGGTTGAAACAATTGCCAGACTTGAGCCAAGTTTTGGTGGGATCAACTTGGAAGATATCGCAGCACCACGCTGTTTTGAAATTGAAAGAAGATTACAGGAAAGAATGAACATACCTGTATTTCATGATGATCAGCATGGAACGGCCATTGTCGTTAGTTCCGCTCTTGTGAATGCCTTAAGATTTGTCAAAAAAGAAGATCCAACGATCGTAATCAATGGAGCTGGCAGTGCAGGGTGTGCTATCGCCAATTTGATCCTTGAAATGAAGATTGGTAAAGTGATCTTATGTGATAAAGATGGAATTCTATCTGAAGAAATGAATTTAAGTGATGAACAAAGAAGATTGATGTCCATTAGTAATCCTGAACATAAAAAAGGTAAATTGGCCGATGCGCTTGCAGGAGCCGATGTATTTATTGGGGTCAGTGCAGGGCATATTGTAACCAAAGAGATGATTGCCAGTATGAATAAAGATGCTATTGTGTTCGCAATGGCAAATCCAATTCCAGAAATTGAACCGGAAGATGCTAAAGCTGCGGGAGCTAGAATTGTTGGAACGGGAAGAAGCGATCATGCTAATCAGATCAATAACGTATTAGCTTTCCCAGGAATTTTTAAAGGTGCTTTGCGTGCACAGGCAACTTGCATCAATGATGAAATGAAGAAGGCGGCCGTATATGCGATTGCCTCTATGATCAAAGAAGAAGATCTTTCTGAAGAAAATGTTATCGTATCTGCACTTGATCCTCGTGTGGCAGATGTAGTAGCTGATGCGGTTGAAGAAGCAGCAAAAAAATCAGGTGTTATCCGTCAATGGGAGAAAACTAAATGAGCAGGCGAGTAGGATTGGTTGCCGAAGGGGGAGGTACCAAAGCTGCTTATTCTGCTGGTGCATTGAAATGTTTCTTAGAAAATGGAATCTATTTACCATATTGTGTTGGTATCTCGGCTGGATCGGAGATATTGTTATCGTATGTCACAAGACAAATTGATCGTATGGAAATTACTGGTATCGATGCACCTTGTCAAAAAGAAGTAATTGGAATTCGTCCTTTATTAAAAGAGGGAGGCCTTTTTGGAATTGAAGCGACAAATGACTTTATTGAATCCAGAGCGCCTTTGGATTTTGAAGCATTACGAAACAGTGAAACACAGATGGATGTAGGTTTATACAATATCAAAGAACATACTGTAGAGTATTTTGATAAATCGTATGTAGACAAAGATATGACGTTGATCAAAGCTAGCTGTGCATTGTTATTATTGTCAAGACCTTATATGTTCAACAATAAAAAATACATGGATGCCGGATTGGTCGATATGATCAGTATTGAGCAGAGTATTCGTCGTGGGAATGAGAAACATATTGTCTTATCCACAAAGGAAAAAGGATATGTTCGCAAAGCGGCACCAAAGTATCAACAATTATTAGCTAAGCTCGTATATCATGATGACAAAATCGTCGATGATCTAAGAAGACGTCATGAAAGATATAATGAGCAATGGGATAAGATTGCCCAGTTAGAAAAAGAAGGTAAAGCCTTGGTTCTTCGTCCCAGCAAGGATATCGGGGTTTCCCGCTACACAACGGATCCGAAAAACTTCGACCATGGTTTCAATTAGGCTATGATGAAACTTTAGCAAGACTGGATGAGATAAAAGAATTTATCGATGAGGATTAGACAATTTATCCATTAAACTTTATATTGGAGGACTTGTATGAAAGAGAAGAAAATAAAACTTTATAACATGGCTTTTCCAATCTGGTTATTATGGTTGATACCATTACTTGGTTATTATTCTTCCTGATTAAATTTTTTATAGACTTATTGGTTGTAGTTTTAACGATGAAATATTTAAAAATAAAAAATATTAAAACCTTGGTCAAGCCTGCAATTTTAAGGATATGGATATTTGGTTTTATTGCGGATATGATTGGAACCGTATTGATGATCATACCTTGTCTCATTCAATTTGATTATAATTCCCAGATAGGTATGTGGTGGTATCATAATCTATCTAATGCGATCATGTATAACCCTTTTGAAAGTGCCTATGCTTTTATATGGGTGACGGTGAGTTTAATAATCAGCGCATATTGCATTTATTACTTTAATTCTAAGTTTTGTCTTAAAAAAGTTGAATTATCTTTGATCCAGAAAAAGAAAATAGCTTTGTCTTTAGCTGTATTTACGGCTCCATATGCATTTTATCTTCCAACAGCTATGATTTTTTTAATGGATTTTAAGGTTTTATTCTGTAAGAAAAAAGATTCGGTTGAAACTTTTTCATAGATTTTGTATAATTTTAATCGTTAAAACGATGATCAGGCATAGTAATTAGGTGCCCTTTGACAGAGAACTGGACTCATCGGCTGAAAGGTCCAGGCAAAGAAGGTCTAATGAATTCACCTGGGAGCAAAGGTTAATCCCTTTCCGTATCATACGGTTATCATGATAATTAAGTGCGTTTCGACGAAACAGGATGGTACCGCGAACTTTGTTCGTTCCTGTATTCGTCGTTTTTTTTTGTAAAGGAGACTAGAGAATATGGAACCAATCGAAACGTTACAACAAGAAGCCCAAGCTAAGATTCAGTCCGCTGCAAGTCTTTCGGAGCTAAATGAATTGCGTGTCTTGTATCTTGGAAAAAAAGGTCCTGTTCAGGAATTAATGAAGGGCATGAAAGATCTTCCTAAGGAAGAAAAACCAATTTTTGGACAAAAAGTCAATCAGTTAAAACAGTTATTGTCTTCAATGATCGAAGATAAAAAAGTCGAGTTGGAAAAGAAGGAAATGGAAGCCAAAATTGAAAATGAAAAAATCGATATTACGCTTCCAGGCCGCAGTCCAGTATTAGGCAATGCGCATCCTTTAAATCTTGTAAAACAGGAATTAGAAGATTTATTTATCGGTTTAGGGTATCAAGTTATTGAAGGGAATGATATCGTAGACGATCTATATTGTTTTGAAAGAGCGAATATCCCTAAAGATCATCCAGCAAGAGATATGCAGGATAGTCTTTATATTGACCAAAATACTTTATTAGGAACACATACGACAGCAATCCAAATGATGGTACTTGAAAAATCTGCACCAAATTTGCCAATCAAAGTTGTTTGTCCAGGTAAAGTATATCGTCGCGATGATGATGATGCGACACACTCTCATCAGTTCATGCAGATGGAAGGATTGGTTATTGGAGAAAAAGTTACTCTATCAGACCTTAAAGGAACGTTGGAGTTTATGGCGAAAAAATTATTTGGTCAGGATCGTCAGATTCGTTTTAGACCAAGTTATTTCCCATTTACGGAACCTAGTGTTGAAGTAGATGTAACATGTCATATTTGTAATGGAAAAGGATGCCCAACATGTAAAGGTACTGGCTGGATCGAAATCTTAGGTGCTGGTGAAGTGCATCCAAATGTCTTGAAAATGGCTGGTTATGATCCAGAAAAATGTTCTGGATTTGCCTTTGGTGTAGGAATTGAACGTGTTGCGATGTTGAAATATGGAATTGATGATATTCGTCATTTCTATACAAACGACAAGCGTTTCTCTGAGACGTTCAAACGTTTTGATTAGGAGGATTTAACATGCGAATTTCAAGAAAATGGTTATCACAATATATGGATGTATCCGATCTTAGCATTGAAGCAATGGCAGATCGAATTACATCAGCAGGTTTAGAAGTTGAAGGTATTGAACGTTTGGCACAAGGGACAAATCTTGTGATTGGTCAAGTAGAGGAATGTTACCCTCATCCAGACAGCGATCATTTAAACTGTACAAAAGTCAATGTAGGCGATGAAGTTCTGGATATCGTATGTGGGGCTCCAAATGTAGCTGCTGGTCAAAAAGTCATCGTTGCTCTTCCAGGGGCAAAGCTTCCTGGTGGCGAAATCAAAAAAGGTAAGATTCGTGGACAGGTAAGTAATGGTATGATTTGTTCTTTGGTGGAATTGGGTGTAGATCCACATTCTTTAAGCGAAGAGCAGAAATCAGGAATTGAGGTTCTTGATCAAGATGCGCCGGTTGGAAATAAAGATCCTTTTGCGTATTTAGGTTTAGATGATGAAATTTTGGAAATCGGATTGACTCCTAACCGCAGCGATTGTCTTGCCGCTTTTAATATGGGATTGGAAGCTGGTGCGATCTTAAAAAGAGAAGTAAAACTTCCAGAATATCAAGGTGCTGCAAATGTTGGAGGGCCTACTAAACTTCGTGTAAGCAGTACAACAGAAAAATGTCCTTTGTTTTTAGGAAAGGTCATTGGGGAAATCACGATCAAAGAAAGTCCAAAATGGATGAAAGAATTGTTAGCCGCTTCAGGCATGAAATCAATTAACAATGTTGTCGACATTTCAAATATCGTAATGCTTGAAACAGGACAGCCAATGCACTTCTATGATAAAGATGCGATCGTAAATCAGGAAATCACGGTTGCCAGTGGTTTTGATGAAGACTATGTTGCCTTGGATGGTGTTACATATCATTTACTTCCGGAAGATATCGTGATCACAAATCAATCTAAACCAATTGGTATTGCAGGTATCATGGGTGGAGATGATTCCAAGATTTTAGATACAACAAAAGGTTTGATCATCGAATGTGCTATTTTTGATCATGTGTCTATTCGTAACACGGCTCGTCGTTTAAATTTGGCAACAGAATCAAGTATTCGTTATCAAAAAGGGATTGAACCACTTGCCGCATCAAAAGCATTGGATCGTGCCGTGCAATTATTGATTGAGTATGCAGATGCGAAGATGATCGAAGAAACTGTACAGTATGGAGATTCTGGATATACACCAGTAAGCCTTTCTTGTACTTTAAAAGATATCAATGATCGTTTAGGAACGGATTTTAATGCAGAAGAAGTAAAAGATGTATTTGAACGTCTGCATTTTGAACCAGAGTATAAAGATGGCAAATATATGGTACATATTCCTAGTTATCGTACAGATATAGAAGGAAAAGCGGACTTGAGTGAAGAGGTCATTCGTTTATTGGGATATGACAGATTGCCTAGTACTTTGCCTTTGATGGAAATGACAGAAGGTAAATTAAACGAAAAGCAGAAACTAATTCGTACTGTTCGTAATTTATATTGCCAATTAGGTTTGCAGGATTGTTTAACATATACATTAGTTAGCACACAGAAAAAGGACAATGCAATCTTAGGATTGCAGGATCCAATCCAGTTAGCAAGTCCAATGAGTGAAGAAAGACGCTGGATTCGTACAAGTATACTTCCAAGTTTATTGGATGTAGTTAGCTATAACCATGCTCGTACGATCAAAGATGTGAATGTATTTGAATTGAGCAATGTTGCCGGAACCCAGGGAACTCGTATGCATTTAGCCTTTGTCTTAAGTGGACTTTTACAGCAGACTCGCTGGCTTCAATATGAACTGCCAAGTGATTTCTATACAGGAAAAGGTTTGATCGAAACATTATTTGATCACATTGGTATTTCTGCAGCTCGTGTTTCTTTTGAGGCAAATACAGAAGATGTGGTGCATTTCCATCCATATCAAAGTGCCAAGATCTTGATCGATAAAAAATGTATAGGATATTTAGGAAAAATTCATCCACAGTATGCTAAAGAGACAGATTGTAAGGATGTAATTATGGCTGAATTGGATTTTGATGCATTGGTTGATATCAAGAAAGCAAAGATCAAATTTGCACCAATTTCAAAATATCCAAGTGTACAGCGAGATCTTGCGTTTGTGATTGATCGAAATATGCCGGTTAAAAAGGTAGTGAATATCATTAATAAAAATGCACGCTACAACAAGGAAGAAATCATTCGTAATGTGGAAGTATTTGATGTATATCAAGGAGAACATGTTGCCAAGGATGAAAAATCAGTTGCGTTATCTATAACATTCCAGTCAGATACACATACTCTAAAAGATGAAGAGATCAATGAAGTATTTGAAAACATCTTGCAGGCAATCCAGACGGAATGTAATGCGACATTAAGATCTTAATAACGATAGAGTCTTCGGACTCTATTTTTTTATTAGGTAGACAAAGTAGCGTTTTTGGATTATAAAGAAAGAAAAGAGGTGTAGACAATGAACCAGAAAATTCTTATTCCTGATCATTTTATGATTGGAACCAGTTCCAGTGCCTGGCAGATCGAAGGTTGTGCTGGAAAAAGTGAAACGCAAAAAAGCTGGGCTGATTTGTTTTATGAAACAGATCCTAGCCGCTGGCATGATCAAATTGGGCCAGAAAAAGCCAGTGATTTCTATCATCATTACAAAGAAGATATTAAGACGATGGCAGATTTTAAAATGAATACATTTCGTTTTACGATCCAATGGGCAAGATTTATGAAAGATGCTTTAAAAAGCGAAGTAGATAAAGAAGCCGTTGCATATTATCGAGATGTGATTCAAACGATCAAGGTTCATGGGATGAAACCTATCGTATCTTTGGAACATTGGGATATTCCAGCGATCTTATTAGAGAAATATGATGGATGGGCTTCGCGTGAAACGGTGGATCTATATGTAGATTATGTTCAAAAAGTTCTTGATGAATTTCATGATGAAGTTGATTTGTGGTTTGCCTTTACTGAGCCTAATATTCCTATTGATAATGGATATATCAAAAAAATATGGTATCCATTTGTGCATGATCCTAAACGTGCGTATCAGGCACATTTTCATAAGATCTTGGCAACAGCCAAAGCGGTAGAAATTTCTAGAAAATATGAAAATGTTAAAATGGGAGCTATGGTGCATATGACCCCGGTCTATGCCAGAAGCAAAGATGCTCGCGATGTAGAAGCAGCTTATTATACTGATCTTTTTGAAGTTAGACTGTATTTAGATGCCTATCTAAAAGGTGAGATTCCTTCAGAAATATTCACGGAGCTTTCTAAGCACGGATGCTTGTTTGAGTTTAAAGAAGAGGATCTTAAACAAATTAAAGAGAATCAAATTGATTTATTAGGCATTGATTATTATTTCCCAATTCGTGTAAAAGCCAGAGAATCAGCATATGATGGTCCATTCTGTTCAAAATATTATTATGAAGATTATGTATGGCCTCAAAGAGAATACAATGCCGATAGAGGCTGGGAAATCTATCCGCAGGCAATTTATGATATAGCCATGCGCATTAAGAAAGAGTATGGCAATAAACCTTGGTTTATATCGGAAAATGGTATTGGAATAGAAAATGAAAGTCGTTTTAGAAACAATGATGGATATATAGATGATGAGTATCGAATTGATTTTATTAAAAGGCATTTATCATATGCTATAAAGGCGCAGGCTGAAGGTTGTAACTGTCATGGATATTTAATTTGGTCATTCATTGATAATCTTTCTGCCATTAATGCATTTAAAAATTCGTTACGGATTATTGGAATTAGATTTAGTACATATAAACGTATTCCTAAAAATCTTATAATTGGTTAAA
>ENA-OQET01000588-OQET01000588.1-human-gut-metagenome-genome-assembly--contig:-NODE-588-length-18800-cov-4.199379_pt1 | contig 18800 bp, 23 predicted proteins | sample MGYA00242800_ERZ504645 | MGnify/ENA primary metagenome ERZ504645 (study PRJEB26092, sample SAMD00036308) | human gut metagenome | host: Homo sapiens | study: EMG produced TPA metagenomics assembly of... | reverse complement strand
GATCTCTATTTATACGATGACGGCTTTGTGCTGCAGATGCCGGAGAAAAATGGCGCCGGAGACGGTGCCGGCGGCGAATCTCTCCCCGAAGGTGTTCCAGGTGCAGCGGGAATCGGAGCGCTGGGGTGAGCAGATGGGAATTTCCACGGTTGCCGACTTAAATGAACGCATCACGAAGGGCAATATTCAGCAGATGATGCTGATTGCGGAGGCGCTGCAGGAGCAGAAGATTGCGAAGATTGCGGAGCAGATTGCGGAAAGAAAGCAGGTTAAATTTGTGCTGATTGCGGGGCCGTCTTCCTCCGGAAAGACAACGTTCTGCAACCGGCTTTCCATCCAGCTTTCAGCGCATGGTCTGACGCCGCATCCGATCAGCCTTGATAATTACTATGTGAACCGGGTAGATACGCCGCGGGATGAAAACGGCGATTATGATTTTGAATGCCTGGAAGCACTGGATATCGAGCTTTTGAACCGGGATATGACAGCACTTTTGAACGGAGAGCGTGTGGAACTGCCGTATTTTAATTTTAAGACGGGCAAGCGCGAGTACAAGGGGAATTTTATTCAGATGAAGGAGACCGATGTGCTGGTGCTGGAGGGGATTCACGGGCTGAATGAAAAACTGACGTGGTCGCTTCCTTCGGAAAGTAAATTCCGGATTTATATCAGTGCGCTGACGCAGATCAATGTGGATGAGCACAACCGGATTCCGACGACGGACGGACGTCTGATCCGGCGGATGGTGCGCGACAGCCGGACGCGGGCAACGTCGGCGAAGGAGACGATTGCGATGTGGCCGTCGGTGCGCCGCGGCGAGGATCGGAATATTTTTCCGAACCAGGAGAAGGCGGATGTGATGTTTAATTCGGCGCTGGTGTATGAGCTTTCGGTTCTGAAGCTGTATGCGGAACCGCTGCTGTTCCAGATTGAGGAGGGAGAGCCGGAGTACCAGGAGGCAAAGCGGCTGCTGAAGTTTTTGGATTATTTTGTCGGAGTGCCGATTGAGGATATTCCCAAGAATTCGATTCTGCGGGAGTTTGTGGGGGGAAGCTGCTTTGATGTGTGAAAGGCTGTTTTGTATGGCTTTGGGGGATCTACGATTTGGGGATGGACAAGAAAGAGAGTTTGTGGTATGATTATTAACTGTCTGATGTTCCGTTTTTGACAAAGTAAGATATGTAATCGCGGCTGGCAGGACCGAAAGGGGCCAGGTGAGGAAAGTCCGGGCTTCGCAGGGCAGGGTGCCGGATAACGTCCGGCGGAGGTGACTCCAGGGATAGTGCAACAGAGAGATACCGCCAGGTTTTTCCTGGTAAGGGTGGAAAGGCAGTGTAAGAGACTACCGTTTCTCTGGTAACAGAGAAAGCCATGTAAACCCCATCCGAAGCAAGACCGAATAGAAAACGTATATGGCTGCCCGTCATGTTTTCAGGTGGGTCGCTTAAGGGGACTGGCGACAGTTCCATTGGATAGATGATTACACACGACATAACCCGGCTTATCGTTTTGCTTTGCTTAAGACGGAAATTCAGGCATCTGGATAAAATAAGTACGCCGGGAACGGACACGAGTGGATTGTGTTCGTTCCCGGCGTACTTATTTTATCCGGCCATCCGGCGCAAGCCGCACATTCCCGCGGACCGCTGCATGGTGTGAAAAAAATGCATGTCATGAAAGAAAAAATAAAGGAGACAGCAGGATGAAAGTGATATTGGCTTCGGGGTCACCCAGAAGAAGAGAGTTGATGGAGATGTTGGGAATACGGTGTAAGGTTCAGGCTTCAGGGGCGGAAGAAGTTGTGACGTCTGCGGAACCGGAGAAGGTTGTGGAGGAGCTTTCACGGCTGAAATGTCTGGATGTTGCGGAGATTACCGAAGGGGATGCCGTTGTGATCGGGGCGGATACGGTTGTGGCTTTTGAAGGGGAGATCCTTGGCAAGCCGAAAGGGATAGAACATGCCAGAAGCATGATGCAGCAGTTGCAGGGAAGGGTGCATCAGGTGTATACTGGAGTTACGATTGCGGTAACAGAGGGGGACGCAAAGCGTGTGGTATCGTTCTGTGACCGTACAGATGTAGAGTTTTATGCGATGACAGAGGAGGAGATAAACGGGTATCTTGCTCTTGAGAAAGAGGGGGAGGCTCCTGTGTGGTCGGATAAGGCTGGAGGATACGGAATTCAGACGGTGTTTGGGACAAAGTTTGTGAAAGGAATCCAGGGAGACTATTATAATGTGATGGGACTGCCGGCGTCCCGGGTTTATCATGAGTTGAAAAATCTGGGCGTTCTGGAATAGAAGGAGGTAAGAGAAGATGAAAAAGTTTTCGGAAATTGAATACGTAAGGCCGGACATGGAGGCAGAGCAGGAAAAAGTAAGAGCGTATACGAAGGCGCTCAAAGAGGCAAAATCATATGAGGAGCTGCGCGGACTTTTTATGGAAGAAAAAACGCGCGAGGATGCCTGGGCGACAATGGCGGAAGTGGCGCAGGTAAGATATACGGTGGACACCAGAGATTCGTTTTATGAAGGAGAGGTTCAGTTCTGGAATGAGACGATTCCGGCGATCCATCTGCTGATACAAAAGGCAGAGAAGGTGATTCTGGAGTCTCCGTTTATCAAAGAGTTTGCAGAGGAGTTCGGGGAATTCTTTGTGAAGAATATGGAGGTTGGCCAAAAATTAGCGGACGACTGTATCGTGGAGGATCTGATCGAAGAGGCGAATCTGACGCAGCAGTACAGTAAAATTACGGCGAATGCTTCGACGGAATTTAAGGGCAAAACGTGTAATTTTTATGGACTTCTGAAGGCGATGCAGAGTACGGACCGCCAGATGCGGAAAGAGGCGATGACGGCATGGGGAGATTTGTATGAAGAGATTTCCGGGGAGCTGGATGCGCTGTATGACAAGATGGTTCCGCTGCGCGATAAAATTGCGAAGAAGCTGGGATTTTCTTCTTACATTGAATTTATTTACCTGAGCTATGGAAGATACGATTATACGGCGGAGGATGTTGCAAGGTTCCGTGCGCAGGTGAAGGAGAAGATTGTACCACTCTGCCTGGAGCTTCGGAAGGAGCAGGAGAAACGGCTTGGAGTGGACAGGCTGCATTATTACGATGAGGAGCTGATTTTCCCGGAAGGAAACGCGGTTCCGGAAGGAACGACGGAGGAACTGGTTGCGAAGGCGCAGAAGATGTACCATGAGCTGTCGAAAGAGACGGGTGAGTTCTTTGATTTTATGGTGGAGCATGAGCTGTTTGACCTGGAGACGAAGCCGGGAAAACAGACAGGCGGTTACTGCACATTTCTGAATACGTTCAAGGCGCCGTTCATCTTCTCCAACTTTAATGGTACGAGCGCGGACGTTGATGTTCTGACTCATGAGGCGGGCCATGCATTCGAGGCTTATACGGCGGCAAAACAGATTCCGTTTATGGATATGGTATTCCCGACAAGCGAGGTGGCGGAGATTCACTCGATGACAATGGAGCATTTCGCATACCCCTGGATGAATGCATTCTTTGGAGAGAAAGCAGATGATTACCGTTATGCGCACCTGATGAGCGCGCTGGAAGTGATTCCGTACATGGTATGTGTGGATGAGTTCCAGCATAAGGTATTTGAAAATATCGGCATGACGGCCAAGGAGCGCCGTGCGATCTGGCATCAGTTAGAGCTGACCTATATGCCATGGAGAAATTATGACGGCCACAAGTTCCTCGAGGAGGGCGGTTTCTGGATGCAGAAGCAGCATATCTTTGTGAACCCGTTCTATTATATTGATTATGCGCTGGCACAGATCTGTGCTTTCCAGTTCTTTGAGCGTTCCAAAAAAGAGCCGGAAAAGGCGTGGGACGATTATTACCGTCTCTGCCAGGCAGGCGGAAGCAAAGGATATTTTGCACTGCTGGAGCTGGCAGGACTGAAGAATCCGTTCGTGGATGGAACGGTGGAAGAAGTCGTTGCGGGACTGAAGCCCTATTTAAAACGAAAAGTAAAGTATACGATCCGTCCGGTAAAAGAGGAAGATCTGAAAAAGGTAGCCGAGGTGGAGGCGCTATGCTTCCCGGCTGCCGAGGCGGCAGGTTATGAAGACTTCATGGAGCGGTACAAAACCTGCAAAAACAGCTTTTTTGTGGCGGAAACTGAAGACGGCGAAATCGCAGGCTTCTGCAATGGCTGCTGTGCGGATACCGATTATCTGGCGGATGCACTCTACCATGACGCCACGCTGCACAACCCGGACGGCGATTATCAGATGATTTTCGGACTGGACGTCAATCCGAAGTTCCAGAAACAGGGCATTGGAGAAGCACTGATGCGTCATATGGTAAAAAGCGCAGGAGAGCGTGACAAAAAAGCCGTTGTTCTTACGTGCAAGGATCATATGATTCCATTCTACAAAAGGATCGGATACGAATATATTGAACTTTCCGACTCGACACATGGCGGTGCAAAATGGCATAAGATGATGTACCGTTTGTAAAAAAAAGTGGAAAGCAAAAAGGGCAGAACAGGTAGATACGAAATTTCTCTGTTCTGCCTTATTTTTCAAAAAAAGCAGGGCCCTTAACGAAGGCTTTTTCCTCAGTAACGGAGTAAATTTCAGAAAAAAATTACAAAAAAATAGTAAAAAAGCAGTTGACAATCTAACGTACGTTAGCATATACTAACAACTGAAATAGAGATGAAACTCATTATCATACACAGGAGGTAATTGACTATGCCTTTAACGATGGCAAATCCAGGCGAATGTTACACAATCAGAAAAGTTGGCGGAAAAGAAGAGACCAGAAGATTTCTTGAAAATCTTGGCTTCGTCGTTGGCGGAAACGTGACAGTCGTATCGGAAATCGACGGCAATCTCATCGTGAATGTGAAAGATTCCAGGGTGGCCGTTGGAAAAGATATGGCAGCCAAAATCCTGATTTGATAGGAAAGAAGGAGAGAAGATGAAGACTTTAAAAGAGACTTCCGTAGGAGAAACCGTTAAAGTTGTAAAACTCAACGGCTCCGGTCCGGTCAAAAGAAGAATCATGGATATGGGAATCACCAAGGGTGTTGACGTATTCGTGCGCAAAGTTGCTCCGCTCGGCGATCCGGTCGAAGTAACCGTCAGAGGATACGAATTATCCTTAAGAAAAGCAGATGCCGAAATGATTGAAGTAGAGTAAATTTTTTTTGCCTGCTTGTTAGCGGATGCTAACAAAAGCAAGCTGTAGCCAATATTGGTAAGGCTTGTGAAGTTATTAAAATCAGTAAAAATCAAAGAAAGAGGGGCATGGAAAAAATGGCAATTAAGATTGCACTCGCAGGAAACCCGAACTGCGGTAAGACAACATTGTTCAATGCACTGACAGGCTCCAACCAGTTCGTAGGAAACTGGCCAGGTGTAACCGTCGAGAAAAAAGAAGGAAAGCTCAAAGGCCACAAAGATGTCACCATCATGGACCTTCCGGGTATCTATTCTTTATCTCCGTATACACTGGAGGAAGTGGTAGCCAGAAATTACCTGATTAATGAAAGACCAGATGCGATCCTGAACATCGTAGATGGTACCAACATTGAGCGTAACCTGTATCTGTCCACACAGATCATGGAACTTGGTATTCCGGTGATCATGGCTGTCAACATGATGGATATTGTTGAGAAGAACGGAGACAAAATACATATCGACAAACTGGCGAAAAAGCTGGGCTGTGAAGTTGTAACCATCTCTGCTCTGAAAGGAACCGGAATCAAAGAAGCTGCTGATAAAGCAGTGCAGGTTGCACAGCAAAAAGGTGACTGCTGTACCGGTTCATGAGTTTGACAAGGATGTGGAGGCAGTCATCCGCACCGTTGAGAGCAAACTCGGAAGTGATATTGTAAATGAGCAGAAACGCTTCTTTGCAATCAAACTTCTGGAGAAAGATGATAAGGATCACAGAGCAGATGAAATCCGTTCCGGATGTATCTGCCGAGATCAAACAGCTGGAAGACAAATTTGATGACGATACCGAGAGTATTATTACAAACGAGCGTTACGTTTATATTTCCAGCATCATCGGCGACTGTGTCACAAAGAACAGAAAAACGCCATGACAACATCGGATAAGATCGACCGGATCGTAACCAACCGCTGGCTGGCACTTCCGATCTTTGCAGTTGTTATGTGGGTTGTATATTATGTATCTGTCACAACAGTAGGTACTTTTGTAACGGACTGGACCAACGATGTACTCTTTGGAGAGATCATTCCGCCGGCCATTGAAAATCTGCTGAACGCGATCCACTGCGCTGACTGGCTGCAGGGTCTGATCCTGGATGGTATTGTTGCCGGTGTTGGTGCCGTACTTGGATTCGTACCGCAGATGCTGGTACTGTTCCTGTTCCTGGCATTTCTGGAGTCCTGCGGTTACATGGCGCGTGTTGCATTCATCATGGACCGTATCTTCCGTAAATTTGGACTTTCCGGAAAATCCTTCATTCCGATGCTGATCGGAAGTGGTTGCGGTGTTCCTGGTATCATGGCTTCCCGTACCATCGAGAATGACCGTGACCGTAAAATGACCATCATGACAACAACGTTTGTACCTTGTGGAGCAAAACTTCCAATCATCGCCCTGATCGCAGGCGCTCTGTTTAATGGAGCTTCCTGGGTTGCACCAAGTGCTTACTTCGTTGGTATCGCAGCAATCATCTGCTCCGGTATCATCCTGAAAAAAACAAAACTGTTCGCTGGCGATCCGGCTCCGTTTGTTATGGAGCTTCCGGCTTACCACTGGCCGACGGTAAGCAACGTTCTCCGCAGCATGTGGGAGCGTGGCTGGTCTTTCATCAAAAAAGCCGGTACGATCATCCTGATGTCTACCATCGTTCTGTGGTTCCTGATGAACTTCGGATGGGTTGACGGATCCTTCGGAATGCTGGAAGCTGAGCAGTTAAATGACAGTATCCTGGCTTCCATCGGAAGCGTGATCGCTCCTCTGTTTGCACCTCTTGGATGGGGCGACTGGAAGATGGCTGTTGCAGCTGTTTCCGGATTGATCGCAAAAGAGAACGTTGTTGGTACCTTCGGTATCCTGTTCGGCTTTGGTGAAGTTGCAGAAGACGGTGCCGAGATCTGGGGACAGCTCGCAGGAAGCTTATCTACGGTAGCAGCTTATTCCTTCCTGGTATTCAACCTTCTGTGCGCACCGTGCTTCGCAGCAATGGGTGCAATCAAACGTGAGATGAACAATACCAAATGGTTTTTTACTGCAATCGGATATCAGACACTGCTTGCCTATGTTGTATCCCTGTGCATTTATCAGATCGGTAACCTGTTCATCGGCGGCGGTTTTGGAATCGGAACGGTAGTTGCTGTTCTGCTCATCATTGGATTTGTATATCTGCTGGTAAGACCTTACAAAGAGAGCGCAACTCTGAGCGTTTCCACCAACAAAATGTTCAGCAAATAATTGCTGTGACAGATAGAGAACATGTATCTGATGAAGAGTCCGTATCCGGCATCCGCTGCAGGATGCGGACTCTTTTGAAAAGAAAGGAGTTGTTTCTATGGGAACTTTTATCACACTTGTAGTCGTTGTTGGTCTGGTAGGACTTGCAGTACGCAGTATGATTAAAGATAAAAAAAGTGGCAAGGGAAGCTGTGGTGGTAACTGCGGGCAGTGCAAGGGACATTGCGACTGACAGGACAGGAATCATCATCAGGAGGTAGAACGTATGCCGCAGGAACAGACAAAGCATGAAGCCAGAAATTATCACAGAACACAGATGAAGCGAGAACTGATTATTCAGAAGCTCCGGGAACAGGGATGCAGAATAACCAGACAGAGACGGATTCTGCTCGATATTATCCTGGAAGAGGAGTGCTCCTGCTGTAAAGAAATTTACTATAAAGCTCTGCAGAAAGACAGCAGCATCGGGCCTGCTACGGTGTATCGCATGGTGAATACACTGGAGAGCATCGGTGCAATCAGCCGCAAAAATTTTTACAAGATTGCCTGTGGAGAAGAATGCTTCAAAGATCAGGGCTGTACCGTAGAACTGAGCGATCATACCATCTGCCGCTTAAGCGGAGAGATGTGGATGGACGTGATGAAATCCGGACTGAAGGCAAAGGGCTATATTCAGAATCAGGATATTGAAAATGTGATTGTTTCAGCGGTGGAAGGCTGAAAAACGGGGAAAACGGGTGAAAAATTCCTTCCGTTTTTCCCCTGATTTTAATGAAAATAATTATCAAAAAGAACTGTACGTATTGTCTAACCGAGCAGGTGAGTGCTATACTGTGAACCACAGCGGGGGAAGATGTAAAATTCAGGAAAAATTTATTTTAACAATAGGAGGAAATGTAATATGACAATCAAAGATTTAAAACATCCAGGACTTTTCGCAGCAGGAGTATTATTCGGAACAGCAGGTATCAAAGCACTGTCCAGCAAGGATGCGAAAAAACTTTACACCAACTGCACCGCAGCTGTTCTTCGTGCAAAGAAAGTTGTTATGGATACGGTAACGACCATCCAGGAGAATGCGGAGGACATCTATGCTGACGCAAAACAGATCAACGAAGAGCGTGAAGCAGCAGAAGAGGCAGTAGAGGATGTAGCTGAAGAGACAGCAGAGGAAGCTGTTGAAGCAGAAGCAGAGGATACGGTTGAGGCATAAGCTGTACACAGCAACATCTGATTTACGTCGTATTCATACGGAAAAAACAAAACGCCTGCAGAATTCTCTGCAGGTGTTTTTCTAGGAGGCATAAGATTTGAAATTTTATATTAAACACGAAAGCAGAGGCAGAATCCGAATCCATCTGGCACAGAAGCGCATGTCCTCCGTACAGGCAGAGACACTGCTGTACTATCTGCAGAATCAGAACCAGGTATCTTTCGCGAAGGTATATGACAGAACCGGCGATGCCGTGATCTGTTACGAGGGAGAACGAGCCGCTGTGATTCGGATGATACAGCTCTTCCACTACGAGGAAGTAGAGCTGCCGACCGGACTGCTTGAGAGCTCCGGCAGAGCGTTAAACAACGAATATCAGGAAAAGCTGATCAGCAAAGTGATTTACCACTTTGGAAGAAAATGGCTTCTTCCGGCACCGATCCGTGCCATCTATACTACGGTTGTTTCCGTAAAATATATCTGGAAAGGAATCCAGACACTGGCACAGGGAAAGATCGAAGTTCCGGTTCTTGATGCAACCGCAATCGGTGTTTCGATGCTCCGCGGCGACTATGGAACCGCAGGCTCTGTCATGTTCCTGCTCGGCGTAGGAGAGCTGCTTGAGGAATGGACGCATAAAAAATCCGTCGGAGATCTGGCACGCAGCATGTCGCTGAACGTCGGAAAGGTATGGCTGAAAAAAGACGGCCAGGAAATTCTCGTTCCGTCTGAAAAAATTGTTGCGGGCGACGAGATTGTCGTACATATGGGAAATCTGATTCCATTCGACGGCGAGGTATCCAACGGCGAGGGTATGGTAAACCAGGCTTCTCTGACCGGAGAATCTGTTCCGGTACGCCGTACCTTAGGTTCCGTTGTCTATGCGGGAACGGTTCTTGAGGAGGGCGAGCTTACCATTCTTGTGAAGCAGACCGGCGGATCCAGCCGTTACGAGAAGATTACCGCGATGATCGAAGAGTCCGAGAAACTGAAATCCGGACTGGAGAGCAAGGCAGAGCATCTGGCAGACCGTCTTGTACCGTATTCCCTTGGCGGAACGGCGTTGACGTATCTTCTGACCAGAAATGCAACGAAAGCACTCTCTATTCTGATGGTAGACTTCTCCTGTGCGTTAAAACTTGCCATGCCTATTTCCGTTCTCTCTGCAATCCGCGAGGCAAACCAGCACAAGATCACCGTAAAGGGCGGTAAATTCCTGGAGGCTGTGGCGGAAGCGGATACGATCGTTTTCGATAAGACCGGAACACTGACAAAAGCGCAGCCGACCGTAGCAGAGGTGGTATCCTTCAGCGAAACAAAGAGCCCGGATGAGCTTCTGCGCATCGCAGCCTGCCTGGAAGAGCATTTTCCGCATTCCATGGCAAAAGCCGTAGTAGACGCGGCAAAAGAGAAACATCTGGATCACGAGGAGATGCACTCCAAAGTAGAATATATCGTTGCACACGGTATTTCTACAACGATCAATGGCGAAAAAGCGATTATTGGAAGTTATCACTTCGTATTTGAGGATGAGAACAGTATCATTCCGGAAGGAATGGAAGAGAAGTTCCGTCATCTGCCGGAGGAGTATTCTCATCTCTATCTTGCCTTAGAAGGTGTACTTGCAGCAGTTATCTGCATTGAGGATCCGCTTCGTCCGGAGGCGGCCGAAATTATCCGTCAGCTGAAAAAAGCAGGTCTGAAAAAGATCGTCATGATGACCGGAGACAGCGAGCGCACGGCAAAAGCGATCGCGAAGAAGGTCGGCGTGGACGAGTACTATGCTGAGGTACTGCCGGAGGATAAGGCAAACTTTGTGGAGAAAGAAAAAGCAGAGGGACGTAAAGTCATTATGATCGGTGACGGTATTAACGATTCACCGGCACTTTCTGCCGCAGACGTTGGAATCGCCATCAGCGAGGGCGCAGAGATTGCGCGTGAGATCGCGGATATCACCGTTGCCGCAGACGATCTGGCAGAAATTCTGGTGCTTCGTATGCTGAGCAACCGTCTGATGAAACGGATTCATAAGAATTACCGCTTTATCGTTACGTTCAATGCCGGACTGATTCTGCTCGGCGTGGGCGGCATTTTACAGCCAACCACTTCCGCACTGCTTCACAATACATCTACTCTTTACATTGGCTTAAAGAGTATGGGTAACCTGCTGGACGAGCCGGTATAAAAAACCAGAACAGAATAGCAACGGGAAAGCCGCTGGAGTCTTCTTCTTAAGATTCCAGCGGCTTTTTAACAAAAGCAGGGAAAGTCTCTGCTTCCATTGCGAATATTCTTTCACCAGCGTGATGTGAAAAAGAAAATGATACATTTTCTCAAGAAAGCCGGAAAAATTTGCAGGATATCCTTGACAAATCCGACAAAAACGGTATGATATACCCAACAGTTAGATGTAGCTAACTAAAGTACAACGGATAAAACCAAAAAATCATACGGGATCCCGGTAGAGGGATTCTTTCTTAAACACAGGAGTTAGAATAAAACTAATTTCAAGTAGCATAAGATAACAACAGAAAGGCAGGTAGAGAAGATGAGTGTCGTAATTATACGGTGGAAATGAAAGAATGGTGTGTCAATATACAGATATCTGTAAAGACTATGGATGTAAAGCAAAGGTGTTCCCGAAAGAGCATGGCTCCGTTAAGAAAAAAAATTGGGAATCCGGATCTGATGATTCTCTTTACCAACACCGTATCCCACAAAATGGTCATCACTGCTTCCCAGGAAGCAAAGAAAAACAATATTCCGATCGCAAGAATCCATACCAGCAGTGCCACCGCACTTCGCTCGGTATTAGATGAGCACTGCGCAGCAGCAATGTAAGAAGGAGATCGTAAAAGGCATGATTGAGAGATTTCTGATCGAACACTGTTCGGCAACGCTGGCTTCCATCAAAGCCGCAAATTTATGTAATATGACATTTTCATCCAAAGAAGAACTGGAAGATCAGATTTCATACTGGAGTGCCTGTCTGGAACCAAAAGGAATTCACATCTTTGTATTGCGGGAGCATGAGACGAGAGCACTGGTCTATGTGTACCGTGAAGGGCTTCTCCAGAAGGAGCTGGAAAATCCGGAGAATGCAGCGTTTTTAAAATCCTATGGATATGAAAATACAGACATTGCCTATGCACTGAATCGCCTGAAAACCCGGGTAGCAGAGTGTAAAGAAGGATTTCCGCATGAGATCGGTGTGTTTCTCAACTATCCGCTCGGTGATGTGATCGGTTTTATTGAGAACAAAGGCCACAATTATAAATGCAAGGGATGCTGGAAGGTCTATTGCAATGAGTGCGAAACACAGAAAACATTTCAGCGCTATCAGAAATGCAGAAACGTGTATCTGCGTCTCTGGAAGCAGGGAAGAAGCGTTTTACAGCTCACCGTAGCTGTTTAACATAAAATCCTGCATACCATAAAAAGGGCAGTAGGATCGGGGAAAGAAAAATCCCCCGGAATCAGAAAATAAAGAAAGAAGGATTTGAAACATGAGCAAAGTAGCAGTAGTTTATTGGAGTGGAACCGGCAACACAGAAATGATGGCACAGAAAGTAGCAGAGGGAGCAAAAGAGGCAGGCGCAGAAGTTTCTGTTCTGACTTGCGCAGATTTCTCTGCGGATGATGTAGATGCATACGATGCAATCGCTTTCGGATGCCCGGCTATGGGGGCAGAAGAGCTGGAAGATACCGAGTTCGAGCCAATGTTCTCCGCATGTGAATCCAAACTCTCCGGAAAGAAAATCGCTCTGTTCGGTTCCTATGGATGGGGAGACGGCGAGTGGATGCGCACCTGGGAAGAAAGCTGCAAAAATGATGGCGCCGAGCTGGTATGCGACAGCGTGATCTGCGCAGACGCGCCAGATGATGAAGCTGAAGGCAGCATGCATTGCACTTGGAAAAGCACTCTGCTAAGCATAAATAAAAAGGAAGAAAAAGCGGCAGCCCTTTTGTCTGGGACTGCCGCGTTTTTTTTTCGGACAGGGAGAAAGACTCGCTGTCATTTGGCTGTTAAAATTCGGTATCATCCGCATCGGATGGCCGTGACGGTTTTAAAAGAATTCCGTTGATTTCCACTTCATCGGCTGCCTCGATCAGAATATACGGTGTTCCGTCGATCGTACGGGTTTCGATGAGCTGGGCCTTTTCCGGGCTGACTTTGATGATAACATCCGGGGTGCGGATCTCGTAGTTCCGTGTACTGGCCACGTTCGAGGCAACGAAGCTTGCTTTCTCATCCGCAATGGATTCGTACTTCTCGTCGAACTCGTCAAGCTGTTCATTCGGTACGCCGCTGCTGGCGAGCAGACGTTTTACCTCGTGTTTATCGAGCACCACCGGTTCCGGATCGTCTTTCCGCTCTTCAATCATGGTATTTAAGTTCTCCTGAATGGTCATAACAGTAGAAAAATCACAGGCGGAATCGAGAGTTTCTTCTATAATAGACTGAAACGTTTCTTTCTGAGATTTCGCGGAAAGCGGCGCCTGACAGCCCAGGAAGTGGTCGAGAAAGTCCGGCTGATCCATCTCTGCGTTTTTCGTGAAATACAGCAGATTGTGGATATCCGTGTTGCGGTCTGTGAAGGCCGGGAAGAGAAAACCGTTTTCCGGTGCGCCGACCACCCAGTCCTGCACGCGGTTTTCAATCGTATTGTGGGACACATTGTAGCAGAGACCCGGTTTGTCGAGTTTTACCGGGCAGATGCTGCAGAGGATAAATTCATAGACGTAATCGGAAGCATCGTCCATATCCAGATTATCAGAAGCGCGTCCCGGTACATCGTAGGCACCATGGATCAGAATAATATAGTAGTTTTCCGGATAGAGATAATCCGCCATCACCTTTTCATAAAATTCATCAATCAGCGCTTCGTCCTTCAGCTCACTGTTGCGGAGTTTTAAGAGAAACTCCTGTGTGCCGCCCTCACTTTCCTGGGAGAGCGGGAACTCCATATTCAGCAGATTCTTTCCGATGGTACCGGAGAGGGTGCTTTTAAAAATCTTAAAATACTTAAACATTTCTTCCTCTTCGAGAGAGAGAAACGCTTCTTTTAATTTTGTCTTAATATTCTTTTCCGCATCCACATAGCATCCGCAGATTCGCGTGATCGCACAGTGGGATGGGGTAAACAGTTTTTTAATTTCGGCAATTTCCTTTTTGTTCATATAGAATGCTCCTTTATCAGCAATTTCGTATCTTAGACAAGTACTTTCTATTATAGACCATAGGGAAGGGAAAAGGCAAGAAAGAAAATAGCGATTATATCTTATTATACTTTAAATATAATTTCAAAAATCTTGACAGAGGTACCGATTCTGTTATACGATTAGGTCTAATAAAGGGGAGTAATTTGAGTTTGAAAATTTGCGTTTGCAAGTTTTCCGATTATTCAGCTACTTAAATGGATACGCATGAAATTAAGAAAAAGAGGAGAATGATAGTGGATATAAGTAAAAAATCTGTAAAAAAAATCCGGGAACTTATTGTGTTTACAGCATTTCTTGTGGTCGCACTGTGGAAGTTTAATGTGGTACTCGATGTGTTGAAAGCAATATGGGGGATCGTATTTCCATTTGTACTTGGCGGAGCGATCGCATTTGTGACCAACGTGCCAATGAGCTTTTTGGAAAAGAAAATTTTTGGAAGGGCAAAAAAATGAAAATAAGATAGTCGAAAAACTGGCAAGACCGATAAGCCTGTTCCTCACGATCGTATTTGCGGTTGGCGTGATTGTACTGGTGATGTTTGGTGTGATTCCGCAGCTTACGCGGACAATAGGAACCCTGATGATGAGTATCGCTGATTTTATTCCGCAGATGCAAAGCTGGATCCGGGAGTTTTCCCATAATAACCAGGAAATCATGAAGCTTGTAGATCAGGTACAGTTTAATCCGGATCAGGCGATCAAGTGGGGGATAAGCCTGCTTGGAAATGGTGCAGGAAATATGATGAATACCACAATGTCAGCAGTGGGTTCCATTGTTAGTGGAGTGGCAGCCTTTTTTGTTGCATTTTCATTTGCCTGTTATGTCCTTTTTCAGAAGGAAACGCTGCAGGTGCAGATTCGAAAAGTATTTTTCGCTTTTCTTCCAAAGGAAAAAGCAGATGTTTTTTTTAAAGTCTGCTCTCTGACTTATCAGACATTTGCAAATTTTCTTACAGGTCAGTGCTTGGAAGCCGTGATCCTTGGCGGTATGTTTGTTGTTATATTGAGCATTTTGAGGATGCCATATGCACTTTTGATCGGAGTTTTAATTGCGTTTACGGCATTGATCCCGATTTTCGGAGCCTTCATCGGGTGTGCGGTGGGAAGCTTTTTGATCTTTATGGTAAATCCGAAACAGGCAATTTTATTTATTATAGTATTTCTGGTGCTGCAGCAGATCGAGGGAAATCTGATCTATCCTCATGTTGTGGGTGAATCTGTAGGGCTCCCGTCAATCTGGGTTCTTGCAGCAGTTACGATCGGCGGAAACCTTATGGGAATTGTGGGTATGCTTGTTTTTATTCCGCTGCTTTCCGTGTTCTATACTATTTTTCGGGAATTCGTATATCTGCGCCTGAAAAAAAAGCATATTAAACAGGTGACAAAGACAGAAATAGAGGAATATACGGTGGAGGAAATTGTAAATAGTGACATACCAGAAGGGTAATGATATGATGGACTTGTATTGGGATAGTTAAGAAAAAACTTATATTTAAGGGGGGAGTTACTATGTGGTTTGTGTTTGCCTTGCTGTCTGCTGTATTTGCGGCGCTGACCTCCATACTGGCCAAGGTAGGTATTACCGGTGTTAATTCGAATCTTGCAACAGCGATTCGAACGATGGTGGTGCTTGTCATGGCATGGGGAATGGTTTTCCTCACAAATACACAAGGTGGAATCACTGCGATCAGTAAAAAAAGGCTGGCTGTTTCTGATACTTTCAGGTTTGGCAACAGGTGCCTCATGGTTATGTTATTATCGTGCTCTGCAGATAGGAGATGCATCTAGGGTTGTGCCGATAGACAAGCTGAGCGTTGTGATCACGCTGGTACTGGCATTTATTTTTTTACACGAGAAATTTACAGCAAAATCGCTGATCGGATGTATTTTGATTGGTATGGGAACATTATTGATGGTTTTGTAAAAAGGCATAAGAAAACTATACACAAAAGGAGAGGGCTATGAAAACACGAAAGAAAATTTCAGCAAGGCTTCTGGTAATCATGCTTGTTGCCACATTACTGCTTCCCTTTACATGGAATGTTCCGGTGGAAGCAGCCGAGACAAAACAGATCGATGCCCTGATGGATACGGTGGATAAGAATTATCTTGCTGATTTTGGCTATACAAGAGAAGAGGTTCTTGCTGAAAATGATGTTGAATTCAACAGTCTGGAAGAAATGGGCACGAAGCACGAAGAGTTGAATCTTGGTGATATCATGTCCGATGCATACATATATGCAGTGGAAAATTCCGAGTATTATGATGGTGATCCGGTTGATGTAGCCGTTGTTCCAAGCGGAACCGTGCGGGATACATACACAAAGGGCGATATCACAGTAGAGGATGTTTTTAATTCCTTTTCACTGGGGATCGGAAAGGACGGTGTTGCCGGATATCCGCTGATCAGTGCATACCTGACCGGAAAGGAGCTGAAGCTGGCAGCGGAGGTGGACGCTTCTGTATCGGATTTTATGACAACGGCAAGGTTATATTGCAGTGGATTGAATTTTGCATATAATCCACATCGGATGATTCTGAATAAGGTGACAGATTGTTATCTCACCAGGGCAGACGGAGAGCGGATCGAGATCCAGGATGACAAGCTGTATCATGTTGTGACAGATCTGTATACCGGCCAGATGCTTGGTTCTGTGATGAAAATGTCCTATGGACTGCTGTCTCTTGAACCAAAGGACAGGGATGGGAATCCCATTGAAAATCTGGAAGATCAGGCGATCATGGAGGATGACAGGGAATTAAAGGCCTGGGATGCGATCGCAAGATATATGCAGTCCTTTGCGGATACAGACGGCGACGGAATTGCCAATGTGCCGGAATATTATGAGACGACACATGGACGTAAGGTTGTGGAGGACAGCAGAAATATCATTGATCTGGTGAAGCAGCCGAATAAGTTTTCGGCAATGATCGCAGGTATTTGTCTGATCTTTATCGTGATCATTGTGCTTGTGGTATTTCTGATCCGAAGGATGATCCGCAGGATCAAAGTCAGAAAAGGAAAGAGAAATTCAAAATAAATATACGGCTGAGAAGAAAGCTGTCGCTTTAGCGGTTGATAGATCGCAAAGCGGCAGCTTTTATTTGTGGCAGATATATAAATGGTGAAAGAAGATATTTTATAGTTGACAAATAGAGAACAATGCCATACAATCGTTCTAAATAGAACGAAAAGATATGGAGGAAGGCTATGTTTTTCTGGGATCAGCATAAAACGATAACAAGCTGTTATGAAAAAGTCACAGGGAGTGTATGTGAGAAATATCAGCTGACGCATATGGAATATGATATCCTTATGTTTTTGCACAACAATCCACAGCATAATACTGCGGCTGAGATCGTTAAGGTCCGTAAGTCGACGAAATCCCACGTGTCCTCTTCTCTGAAAAATCTGGAGAGCAGAGGTCTGATCGAAAGGATCCAGAGTGCGGACAATAAGAAGCATATCGAGATCGTTTTATTAAATAAGGCAGATCGGATCATTGAAGATGGAATAAAAGCACAGAAGGAATTTGCAAAAATCGCTTTGGACGGCCTGACAGTGGAAGAGAAGCGTATTTGTAAAGAGGTGTTTCATAAGATCTGCGAAAATGCGGATAAATATATGAGGTGAGATGATGAAAAAGAGATTTCATGTAAAGAAAAGGACTCTTTTGCTGATCGCGGGTATTGTATGGCTGATTGCCGGATTTAATGTTGCCAGACTTGGGATATTATCATACCGGGTGATCGATCGGAAGTGGTATCTGTATCTGTTTCGGTCGTTGCTTTTTCTATTCCGGTCTCGGCTGTGCACTGGCCCTGGCGGGGTGTATTACCAGAAATTATTTTTGTTATAAACAATTGATCGTAAAGGAGCAGGAAGCATGAGAGAAAATAGTAAGAAAAACATGCCGGACATAATGGAGGCAATATTTGACGCAGGATATTTGATATTCGATCTGATCGCAGGAATTCTTTTCTTTGTATTTTCGAAGGGTAATCCTTTGTTTATCCTTTACGGAGTACTGACATTGACACTTTGTGGCGGAGATGCTTTCCATCTGATGCCAAGGATCATCAGAGCTGTCCATGGAAGCAGCGAGAAGATCAGGAAACAGCTGGGAATCGGATTACAGGTATCCTCGATCACGATGACTGTATTTTATATTATTTTACTGTATGTATGGAAGCTTACCTTCCCGGAGCTGAATGCACCGGCAGCAGTGGAAGCAATGATCTGGATCTCTGCGATCATCAGGATCGTGGTATGCTTCCTTCCTCAGAATAACTGGTGTACAGACGATGGAAATATGAAATTATCCATCCTGAGAAATGCAGTTTTTGCAGTTACCGGTATCGGTGTGATCATTCTGTATGCGATCTCCGGAAATGCGAATGGGTATCACATGACAAGAATGGTTGCTGCGATCATCATTTCCTTTGGATGCTATCTTCCGGTAACCTTATTCAGCAAAACAAAGCCCAAGGTCGGATTACTGATGATCCCAAAGACCTGTGCATATATGTGGATTATTGCAATGGGACTTCAGCTTCTGTTTTAGGACAGCAAGCATTAAGTAACCGCCTGACTATGGATCAGACATTGGATGTCCGCAGCGTATTTTGGTACGTCTGCGGACATCTTTTTTTGAGATGAATTGCAATTTTTTATGTAAATTGTAGAATGAAAGAGCTTATGAAAAGAGTCATGAAGAGAGAATCGGGAAATGATGATAAATCGCAGTCTGTCTTGGAAAGGGCGGACAGAGAGATATGGCGGAAGCCTTTTGCAGGAGGACCGGAGCGCAGCTTCAGGATAAGCCGGGAGATTTTCTGACGGTGCGGTTTGATTCCAGGGGCGTTTCGCTGTCCGGTTTCGGGCTGACCTATCAGGGGGCATTTTGTGGAGACGATGC
>ENA-OQET01000587-OQET01000587.1-human-gut-metagenome-genome-assembly--contig:-NODE-587-length-18803-cov-3.214018_pt1 | contig 18803 bp, 18 predicted proteins | sample MGYA00242800_ERZ504645 | MGnify/ENA primary metagenome ERZ504645 (study PRJEB26092, sample SAMD00036308) | human gut metagenome | host: Homo sapiens | study: EMG produced TPA metagenomics assembly of... | reverse complement strand
CCGTAGTTCCTCGTCGGTCTGCTTGAGGTCTATCTCCTCGCCGTCCGCGTCAAGAACGCTGACATCAAGGCAGAGGGACTGAAGCTCTTTTGACGAGAACCTTGAACGACTCGGGGAATGCCGGGCTTTGGGAACGTTGTTGCCCTTGACTATCGCCTCGTAGGTCTTGACACGGCCGACAACATCGTCGGACTTGACTGTCAGTATCTCCTGGAGGGTGTAGGCAGCGCCGTAAGCCTCGAGAGCCCAGACTTCCATCTCACCGAAACGCTGGCCGCCGAACTGGGGCTTTTACCGCCGAGGGGGCTGCTGCGTAACGAGCGAGTACGGGCCGGTGGAACGTGCGTGAATCTTATCGTCAACAAGGTGGAACAGCTTGAGGTAATACATGACGCCGACGGTGACGGGGTTATCGAACTGTCTGCCGGTACGTCCGTCGTAGAGTATCGTCTTGCCGTCCTCTCTAAGTCCTGCCTGCTTGAGCGCTTCGCGGATATCCTCCTCGTGCGCGCCGTCAAAGACGGGGGTCTCTACCTTGTAGCCCAGATGCTTCGCGGCAAAGCCGAGATGCACCTCGAGCACCTGACCGATATTCATTCGGGAGGGAACGCCCAGGGGGTTGAGCACGATATCGAGCGGCGTGCCGTCCGGAAGGAAGGGCATATCCTCCTGAGAAAGTATTCTTGAAACAACACCCTTGTTGCCGTGGCGGCCTGCCATCTTATCGCCGACGGAGAGCTTACGCTTCTGGGCGATATAGCAGCGGACGACCTTGTTTACGCCGGGTGCGAGCTCATCGCTGTTCTCGCGGGTGAACTCTTCGACCTTGACGACGATGCCGTATTCGCCGTGGGAGACCTTGAGGGAGGTATCTCTGACCTCTTTCGCCTTCTCGCCGAATATCGCGCGGAGCAGTCTCTCCTCTGCGGTCAGCTCGGTCTCGCCCTTGGGCGTTACCTTACCGACAAGGATGTCGCCGGAGTGAACTTCGGCGCCGACGCGGATTATGCCGCGCTCGTCAAGGTTGCTCAGAAGATCGTCGGAGACGTTCGGGATGTCCCTTGTAATCTCCTCGGGTCCGAGCTTTGTATCTCTCGCTTCGATCTCGTGTTTCTCGATATGAATCGAGGTGTAGACATCGTTGCGAACCATCTTTTCGTTGATGAGAACCGCGTCCTCGTAATTGTAGCCTTCCCAGGTCATGAAGCCGACAAGGGCGTTCTTGCCGAGGGATATCTCGCCGTGATCCGTTGCGGGACCGTCGGCTATGACGTCGCCCTTTTCAACGCGCTGGTTGAGGGTGACTATCGGGCGCTGGTTGACGCATGTGCCCGTGGTTGGAGCGCATGAACTTGATTATATCGTAATGGTCGAGAATGTTCTCGTCGCTGAGAATCTCGATCTGCTCGGCATCGACCTTTGTGACGCGGCCGGAGTGCTTTGCAAGTCACGACAAGCGCCGGAGTCGACAGCCGCTTTATATTCCATACCGGTGCCGACTATAGGGCTCTCGGTCTTGAGCAGCGGAACCGCCTGCTTCTGCATGTTCGATCCCATGAGGGCTCGGTTTGCGTCGTCGTTCTCGAGGAACGGAATCATCGAAGTTGCGACGGAGACGACCATCTTCGGGGAGACATCCATGTAGTCGACCTTCATGCGGTCGATCTCAAGGAAGCCGTCCCTGTGTCTTGCGTTGACTCTCTCATGGACGAACATTCCGTTCTCGTCGAGCGGCTCGTTCGCCTGGGCGACAATGTAATCGTCCTCGACATCGGCTGTCATATACTCAACTTCGTCAGTGACGCGTCCGGTGGTCTTGTCGACCTTTCTGAACGGGGCCTCGATGAAACCGTATTCATTTATGCGCGCGAAAGTTGCAAGGTAGGAGATAAGTCCGACGTTGGAACCTTCGGGAGTCTCGATGGGGCACATTCTGCCGTAATGCGAGTAGTGAACGTCTCGGACTTCAAATCCTGCACGGTCTCTCGAAAGACCGCCGGGACCGAGGGCGGAAAGACGGCGCTTATGAGTCAGCTCCGCAAGGGGATTGATCTGATCCATGAACTGCGACAGCGGGGAAGAGCCGAAGAACTCCTTTATCGCCATCATGACAGGACGGATGTTGATAAGAGCCTGAGGAGTGATGTTCTCCTCCTTCTCCTGAGCCTGAAGAGTCATTCTCTCGCGGACAACTCTCTCCATTCTCGACAGACCGATTCTGAACTGATTCTGGAGCAGCTCGCCCACGCAGCGGATACGTCTGTTGCCGAGGTGGTCGATGTCGTCCGTGGTGCCTATCTTGTTTGCAAGGCAGTTGATATAGTTTATCGAAGAGAAGATATCGTCGATTATAATGTGGTTCGGGATAAGGTCGTCGTGGCGGAGTCTGAGCTGCTCGAGAAGAGCCTCTTTGTCGTCGCCGCACTCGTCGACTATCTCGGTGATTATCTGGAAGCGAACCTTCTCGTTGATGCCGGCTTCAAGAAGCTCTTCCTTGGTCACGCCCTCGGGCACATAGTCCATTGGATCGACCATGCCGTTGGAGATGATCTTGACCTTCTTGCCCTCGACATCGGCGACGGCGACCATAACGCCTGCGCGCTCGATCTCCTTAGCCTTCGCCTTGGTAACGACCTCGCCTGCCTCGGCAAGAATCTCGCCGGTCAGCGGAGCGATAACGGGCTCGGCAAGCTTGCAGCCTGCAAGGCGGGCGGCAATGGCGAGCTTCTTATTATATTTGTATCTGCCGACACGCGAGATATCGTATCTGCGCGGATCGAAGAAGAGATTGTCGAGCAGCTGCTGGGCGGACTCAAGGGTCACGGGCTCGCCGGGACGCAGACGCTTGAAGACTTCCATGAGCGCTTCGCCCTGGTTCTTTGTCTCGTCTCTCTCGATGGTGGCTTCGATTCTCTCATCGTTGCCGAAGAACTCGCGGATCTCATCGTCCGTACCGAGTCCGAGTGCTCTGATGAAAGTGGTGATGAATATTTTCCTGTTCTTGTCTATTCTTACATAATAGACGTCGTTTATGTCCGTCTCATACTCAAGCCATGCGCCGCGGTTGGGGTTGATTGTGCTTGAGAACAGCTCGATACCGGTCTTGTCGTGGGTCATATCGAAATATACGCCCGGCGAACGGACGAGCTGGGAGACGATGACTCTCTCTGCGCCGTTGATAACAAAGGTGCCGCTGTCGGTCATGATGGGGAACTCACCCATAAAAACCTCGGACTCCTTTATTGCACCCGTCTCCTTGTTGAGCAGACGCACAGTGACGCGCATGGGGGCTGCATAGGTAGCGTCGCGCTCCTTGCACTCCTGCACGGTGTGTTTAGTCTTCTCGTCAATGCGATAGTCTATAAAGGTCAGCACCCAGTTGCCGGTGTAGTCGGTGATTTCCGCTATGTCGCGGAACACCTCCTTGAGTCCGGTGTCGAGAAACCATTTGTACGAGTTCTTCTGAACCTCGATGAGATTGGGCATCTCCATGACTTCTTCGATCTTGCCGAAGCTCATGCGCGTGGTCGTTCCTTTTTTGACGGGCTTAACATTCAGCATAGGCCAATTCACTCCGTTCTTTTTTCATCCGTTTCGTGTTATCACCATCAATTGACAGAAGCAGATATCCCGTTTTTCGGGGCTATACACTTTTGTCAATTGACGGCTCGCGCAAGCTCTTTTGAAGAGCGTTGAAATGCAATAATGAAGCGGTTTTCCTCGTTTCAGGAAAGCTGTAACAAGCCCTTAGCCGAAAAGGCCGGGCACACAACGCTCCATTATAATTGTGCAGTTTTACATTTTACACTGCTAACCACATTTTGTCAAGAGGAGATACGGCTTTTTTCAGAGCAAATTCAAACTTTTTACAATATCCCTCACAATCCCGCTCTCTTGGCTCTTATCGGTGCTGAATTTATGCAATTCTGACCGCCCGCAGGCTAAATATAAGGTATTATATAAGCAAAAGCAGGTGCATATTCAGCCGAAAATCCGCCGATAATATCCCGTGCCGGTTTTGACTTATGCCGGCGCGTGTGTTATAATACTCAAAATTTTCAATGCGTTTACGGAGGAAGAGCATGACCGGTATTGTTGATGTCGGCGGCGGAATGCGCGGAGTTTTTTTGCCGCAGGCATTTCATGACCGTTTTATTGAAGAGGGAATAAACTTCGACCTGTGTATAGGCGTCTCGGCGGGCAGCGCGAATCTCATCTCTTATGCCGCCGGACACCATGACCGGGTCAAGCGTTTTTATGTGAACTACGCTCAGCGCAAGCAGTATATGAGCTTCGACAATTTCATACACAGCGGCTCATATATCGGACTTGATTATATTTACTCCACTATTTCAAACTCCGACGGCGAAGATCCGCTGAACTATGATGCTTTTACAGCGAACCACACGGATTTCATAACCGTAGTCACCGACGGCGAAACGGGAGAGCCGATATACTTCCCCAAAAACAGCATAAAGCGCGACGACCTGACGGTCATAAAAGCCTCATGCTGCCTGCCTGCTGTGTGCAAGCCGATAGTTATCGACGGCAAAGACTGCTTCGACGGCGGGATCTCCGACCCTATCCCCTTTCAGAAGGCGTTTGACATGGGCTGCGACAAAGTTATAGTTGTCATCTCGAAGCCCGTTGACTATCGCAAATCTCCACAGAAGCACATGCAGATAATCAAAGTCGCGCTGAAAAAATATCCGAAAGTCTTTGACCGCCTCGCCGTAAGGCACGAGGTATACAACCGCCAGCTCGAAGAGGCGATAAAGCTTCAGGAGCAGGGCAAAGTGATTATCTTAGCTCCGCAGGACTGCTACGGCGTGAACACGCTGACCCGCGAGCCCGCCGCCCTCGAAAAGCTCTACGAAGAGGGTCGCCGCTGCGCGGACGAGCACCTCAGCGAGATAAAAGCTCCCGGCGAAAAAACCGCATAATAAATTCTGTCGCATTTAGCGCAGACCAAAGAGCAAAAGATAAAAAGGTCATAATTCACGGCTGACAACGCGGATTATGACCTTTATTTTTTCGTGCTGTGTCCGATAACGCAACACACGGATTCAATATGACGCGCAACGCAAGGATTGCATTTCACAGATTTGATAAAAGTTTCGGTTTGCTGTGCCGTAAAAGCATCAAAAGATAAAAAATTCAGAAATTCCAGAAAAAACTTTACTTTTTAGCGGCAGCGGTGTTAAAATAGAGAAAAATCACGCGGTGCAGACCGCGGCACAGGGGATGATATCTTGGACAAGATAGATGTTAAGATAATCGAATGTCTCAAGAAAAACGCAAGAGAAAACGCTTCGGTAATCGGCTCGCAGGTCAACATGTCCGTCTCGGCCGTTATCGAGCGCATAAAGAAGCTCGAAGCCAACGGCATAATCAAGCAGTACACCGTCGTGCTCGACAGCAAGAAGCTCGGCATGGACATCACCGCGTTCATCTCGGTGAGCATGGAGCATCCGAAGTACAACAACAATTTCAACGAATTCGTCAAGACCCACAAGCAGATAACCGAGTGTCACTACATCACCGGCGACTTCGACTTTCTTCTCAAAGTCAACACCGAATCGACCGGCGGACTTGAATCGCTGCTCAACGAGATAAAGAGCGCCGGCGGCGTTTCGCTGACAAAGACGCTCGTCGTTCTCTCGACCGTCAAAGAGGACTACTCTGTAAATCTCGAATAAAATATCAGCACAAAAGACCTGCTTTCTATTCTCTATACAGAAAGCAGGTCTTGTTTTTATCAATCAAGCGGCATCTTTGGGAACAGCATTATTTTAAACCACTCGACCGCGCGCCAGAAAAATTGATCTATCTTCTGCGACGCCTGCGCGTGCGATGAGAATTTGTCTTTCTTTACGAGCGTTCCGTCTTTCTCGACCATCTCAATGAACACCGGGTGCGCCGGAGAGCCGCTGTTGGGCGAATGTATCGCCATAAGAAGCCTGCCGTCGTTTGCAGTGAATATCATCCCGTGGCCGCCGTCAGGGTCATCGCTTTTGCGCCTCTGATAGAGCGGGATGCTGTTGAAGTGCCAGCTACCGCGGAGCTGACCGCTCAAGGAGAAGAGCGAGCCGACCGAATAGCCGAGCTTCGATCCGCTCGACCAGAGCATTATGAGCGTCCCCTGCTGCGTCTTATACAGGAACGGGCCGTCAGTTATGTCGCTCGCCCAAACGCAGTCGTCGGCGCGGAACATAGTCTCGGGTTCGGTGACAAAATGTGTCAGGTCGGGGCTGAGCTGAGCAAAGGATATGTCCCCCACTCCGTCGGGCATACTCGTCCACTCATGGACAAAAATCATATACGGCACTCCATCCTCAACATAGAGCGTACCGTCGATACTGTCCCAATCGTGCGGAGTGATGTGTCCGTCGCTTATCTCTTCGAAAGGTCCCAACGGGCTTGACGAGCGAAACACAGATGTTCCTCTATGTCCGGTCGATGCGCTGCCATATGACGCCAGAAGATAGTAGCTGCCGTTATAATAATGACATTCGGGCGCCCAGAAGCAGTTCACTCCGTCGAAGCCGTCCTTCGCCTCAAAGACATTGACGGGACCGTACCATGTCTCAAGGTCGAGACTGACATAGCAGCCGTAGCCCTCAACGGTCGATGCGCCAGTGCCGTACATATAATATATGCCGCCGCTGACCAGAACAAATGGGTCGCGGATAACGACATCGCGTACATTGACGCTGTGCGATGTATCTATCCCGAGAGCCCTCAGGTCGTCGGTGCTTCTGTTTTCCTGCGCGTATGCGCCCGGGACAATAATACTCATGACCATAACAACCGCCGCCAATGCCGATAAAAACCGTTTCATTTTGCAGCTCCTCTCCTCTGTTTTTTCAAGTATATCATATATATTATTTTATTTTTCCAATATAATAAAAAAACCGCCCCCGAATACAAATTCTTTCGGAGCGCGTTTTTTTCACATCAGCTGTTCTATAACCGCCGAATAGAGGCTCTCGGGGTCAGCGAGGATTTTTATCCCGGAGCTCTGCGCCTGCTCCATGTCCGCGACATAGAGAGTCAGCGTCATAAGGTCGTTGAAAGTGAATCTGACATTGCACCCGTTTTCGAGCGGGATTATCTCGACCGGCGTCTCTTTCATGCGGCGTTCTTGCTTGAGAAGCTCTTCCACGGTCGCGAGTGCCTTGTCGCGCACGGCGCGCGGCAGTTCGTCCTCAATATTCGCCGCCGTCTTTCCCGCTGCGGTGAGGCTCAGCAGTTCGTCGTCATCGCTCTTGTCAGCTTCAACGCTTCCGCCCTCGATAAGGCTTTCGAGCGCCTGGCTCGCTTCAAAGTAGTTCGCCAGTCCCTCGCGCTGAATGACCTCCATCAGCTGGCGGCGCGACAGTCCCCGCTCGGTGTTCTTGAGCAGGAAAGCTATCAGCACTTTTATTTCATTACGGTTGCGCAGTCCGCCCGGCTCAACGCCCGCGGAAAATGCATCGTATCCGTCCATAGGGTCTCCTGTTTCGTTTGAGATTCTCTTACTTCTTCTTGCTGAAATCTATCGGGGCAATGGGCTTGCCGTAATAGCCGGTCGTCTTGAACTCATCGCTGATGAAGTTCTCGCGGCTCCACGCTCTGCCCCAGATGTTCGCCCAGCCTTCGCAGTAGAGTTTATAATATGATACACCGTCCTCTTTGCGCATTCTGACGAATTTGGGGACGTTGCACCAGATAAACGACGGTATCGCTATCACAAAAGCCCAGAGAGGTCCGAGCAGAAGCGACTGGATCGTGTGGCCGTACTCGTGCATACGGGTGTCGTGGACTCTGTCCGCCGGGCGGTCGGGATTCATAAATATAAATATTCCGAGCGACACGCCGCCGAAATTATCGTGCGGGACATATGTAACAAACGCGTTGTTGAAGCGCTCGTGCTTATACTTTTTTCTCAGCGCGAGAAAGCCAATTCCGCCGACAAGGTTCTGCGGCAGAGCCCAGGTGAACTGGACTAAATAGAAAGAAATTTTTTCATTATTATCCACTCCTTGCAAATCTTTATACATTATACCACACAAAACGCGATGTGTAAAATCTTTTTACCACTCGTCGTTTTCGTCGGCAAGCACGGCATAAGCGCAGCGCACACCGTCGACTCCGGCGGACACTATTCCGCCCGCATATCCCGCGCCCTCGCCGCAGGGGTAAAGCCCGCGGATGTTCGACTGATATATCTCGTCGCGCAGAATGCGCACGGGCGAAGACGAGCGGGTCTCGGGCGCCGTGAACACAGCTTCGGGCATAGCGAAGCCCTTGAGCATTCTGTCCATCTTCAAAAGCGCGTCTGCATATGTATCCGTCACTTTCTTCGGCAGTATCTTTCTCAGATCGCTCATCACAACGCCTGTCGGGCAGCTCGGATGAACCGCGCCGAGGCGGGTCGAGGGTCTGTCCGCAAGAAAATCGCCGACAAGCTGCGCCGGGGCTGTGTAATCGCTGCCGCCCGCAAAAAACGCCGCGTGTTCGATCTTTCTCTGCATATCCATTCCCGCGAGCGGATGGTCGCTGCCGAAATTCTCCGGCTCGATGCCGACGAGCAGCGCGCTGTTCGAGTTCTCCGCGTCGCGCCCGTACTCGCTCATGCCGTTGACGACTATTCCGCCCTCTTCGCTCGCCGCGTTGACCACCGTGCCGCCGGGGCACATACAAAATGTATAAGCTCCGCGCCCGTGCTCCGGGTGGCAGGCGAGCTTATAGTCCGCCGCACCGAGCGCGGGATGCCCGGCAAAGTCGCCGTACTGCGCGCGGTCGATGAACTCGCGCGGATGCTCTATTCGCGCGCCGACCGAAACGGCTTACTGCATCATCCTGACCCCCGTGGGCGTAGAGCGTCCTTACAGTGTCGCGCGCCGAATGTCCGGTGCAGAGCAGGACGGTATCGGTCTCGATATCCTCAAAAGTCCGTCATGCTCAGTCTTCACGCCGTGGATATAGCCGTTTGCAACTATTATATCCGTCACTTTTGCAGTTGAATCTGATTTCGCCGCCGAGCGAGATTATCTCTTTTCTGATATTGCGGACAACCTCGGCAAGACGGTCGGTGCCGATATGCGGCTTTGCCGACCAGCGTATCTCCTCGGGCGCGCCGTGGTTCGCAAGCTCGTCTATGACAAAGCGGCAGAGCGGGTCTTTTATGCCCGTTGTGAGCTTGCCGTCCGAAAACGTGCCCGCGCCGCCCTCGCCGAACTGCACATTCGATTCGGGATTGAGTCTGCGCTCGCGCCAGAAGGTCTGAACATCTTTCTGCCTGTCTTCGATATGCGAACCGCGCTCGAGAATGAGCGGCTTGAAGCCCGCCCGGGCGAGAGCAAGCCCCGAAAACATACCTGCGGGGCCGAATCCGACTATAACAGGGCGCAGCTCGCTCGTGCGCTTTACCTCTGGGGGGGTAAAGTCAACTTTCTTTACCGTTTCAACACCAGAGCCGCAACGCTTGAGAATCGCGTTTTCGTCGCCGTCAACATCGACTTCTACGTTATACACAAAGAAAATGTTGTCCTTTTTGCGCGAATCGACCGCTTTTTTCGTCACTCTCAGTGTGCGTATTCTGTTTTCGTCAAGGCGAAGAGCTTTACCTGCCGCGCGCCTGAGATCGTGTTCGTCCGCAGTCAGCGGAAGCTTTATCTGATTTATTTTAAGCATACTTTTTCTCCGTTAAATAGATTTTGCCGCGCTCTCCCCTGCGAGCAGACCGGAAGCCCACGCCCATTGGAGATTGAAGCCGCCGCAGCCGCCGTCAACATCGAGAAGCTCCCCGGCGCAGAAAAGTCCGGGCACTTTCTTCGATTCAAGTGTTTCGCGGTCGAACTCATTTATATTGACTCCGCCGCGCGTGACCTGCGCATTTGAAAAGCCTTTGGTGCCATCAAATGTTACTTTGAAGTTTTTCGCTGTGCGCGCGAGATTCAGCAGTGCATTTCTGCCGAGCAACTGCGTGTCCGACTTTGAATCAACACCCGCCGTCTTTATAACCGCCGCTCCGACGGCGCGCGGCAGAATGCCTATCAGCATATCCTCGCATTTCCCGCCGAGTCCCGACAAGAAATCAGCTATCTCCCGCTCCCCCATCGACGGAATTAAATCGAGCGACGCGCTGACGGGCGAACGCTTCGCCGCCTTTGCTATGTCCGCGCTTATCTCCATCGCGGCTATGCCGGAAAGCCCGTAATCAGTGAAGAGCAGTTCACCGCGCGAGGTTCGCCCCGCGGCGTTTATCACCGCATCGTGGACGCGCATGCCCTTGAGCTGCCTCAGCTGCTTGTCCGGCGAGGTCAGCTGGACGAGCGAGGGGTAAAGTTCGGTCACTGTGTGCCCGAGCGATGAGAGAAGCTTATACCCGCTCCCGTCCGAGCCCTGCGACGGCGACGCACAGCCGCCCGTGCAGATTATAATCTCCCGCGCTCTGTATCGCCCGTTTATCAAAAAGCCATCGGCGGTTTTCTTTATACCCTCGCACTTGTCCTCGCATATGCTTTTCACCCCGAGGCGTTCCGCCTCAAAGCGCAGGCAGTCGAGCACGCCTGACGCGGTGTTGCTCATCGGATAGACTCTGCCGCAGCTGTCACTGTAGGTCAAAAGCCCGATGCTTTTAAAAAATTGCAGAACCCGCTGCTCGTCGTATTTCTCGAACACCGAATCGGCAAATTCGCGGTTGGTGTAGCCGTGCGACCGGGCGTTGAGATTCGTCAGATTGCATCTGCCGTTTCCCGTGGCGAGTATTTTCTTGCCGACACGGGGCAGACGCTCGAGCATGGCGACGCGAAGCCGCGGCAGTGTGCGTTTTGCGCTTATCGCCGCCGCAAGCCCCGACGCTCCCGCGCCGACTATCAATATGTCAAAGCTTTCTTTCATATCAAATTCCTTTGCTTTATATCAGAAGAGCGATGCGATACACCGCAAAGCTCACTGTCCACGCTGTTATAAATTCAAAAATCAAAACTTTTAAAGTGCTCTTTGTCCCAAGCTCACGCCGAAGAGCCGCGACCGCCGCAACGCACGGCATACTAAGCAGAGAGAAGCTCATAAACGCGCACGCCGCCTGCGGAGAAATTATATCTCTCACACTCTGCGCTGAGCCTATTAAAATACCGAGTGTGCTGACCGTCGTCTCCCTCGCGACAAGCCCGCTGATAAGAGCTACGCAGCACCGCCAGTCGCTGAGTCCGAGCGGAGAGAATATAAACGATATCGCGCCGCCTATCCTGCCGAGCATGCTGAATTTTGCGTCGGCGGCATGATGCATGGAGAAATCAAAATAACCGAGCGCCCAGATAACGACGCTCGCCGGGAAGAGCACCGCGCCCGCTTTTTTCAAGAATTCGCGCAGCCTGTCGCGCACATAGCGAAGCGCCGAGCGCACGGACGGCATACGGTACTCGGGCAGTTCAAAGACAAACGGCGGTTCGTCGCCCCTGAAGACCCATTTTTTGAGTATCAGCGAACCCGCGCAGGCGCAGGCTATGCCGAGCGAATAAATCCAAAATCACGGCGACCCAGCGCACATTCGGGAAGAACGCCGAGATGAGCATGGCATAGACGGCATTTTCGCGCTGCACGACATGAACGGTATGACCGCCGCGCAGATTTTCTTTTCGCGCCCCGCGTGCAGAGTGCGCGTGTTCATCAGCGCAGGCACGGAGCAGCCGAAGCCCATGAACAGCGGGACGAACGACTTGCCGCCGAGACCGAGCAAGCGCAGCGGATAATCCGCGATAAACGCGCCGCGCGCCATATATCCGCAGTCCTCGAGCAGACCCAAGAAGAAGAACAACAAGGCTATCTGCGGCAAAAACGAGCACACCGAGCCGAGACCAGCGAGGATTCCCCCGCAGACGAGATCTTTTACCCATTCGGAAGCTCCGAGCGAACTGAGCAGGCGCATCAGGGCATCGGCAAGAGTGCCGTTTATAAACGAATCCGCCAGTTCGCCGAGCCTCGTGCCGAGCGAGCCGAAGGTGAGATAAAACACAGTCAATACCGCCGCCAGAAACAGCGGCACGGCAGCAAAGCGGTTGAGCAATATTTTATCCGCGCGGCGGGAAAAATTTTCCCCGCTCCGTTTGCTTTTTCTGAGCGTCTTTTTGCAGACGCTGTCGGTAAACCTATATATATGCGAGACGGTCAGCAGTTCGCGGTCGGAGTTCTCCGTCTCGTTCGATGAAATCAGATTTTCAATTACCTGCGCTTCTCTTTGAGAGAGCAGATCACAGGCACTTATGTCCCCACGCATGAGCCGCAGAGTTTCGATCCCTGTCGGAATACTCTTATCTTTGCATACGGGCGATATCAGTTCTGCTATCAGCTTCGCGCCGTCGGGCAGAAAATCATATCGCGGACTTATTATTTTCTCTTGAAGCGCGTTTTCGCACGCCGCGAGCAGTTCGTCAATCCCCGTATTTTCCGCCGCGCTGACGGGCACCGCACGGATGCCGAGCAGCTCGCCTAAGAGATTATAATCGAGCTTATCGCCGCGCTTTTTGAGTACATCGGTCATATTCAGCGCCGCAACCGTCGGCACGCCGAGAAGTTCAAGCTGAACGGTCAGATACAAGCTGCGCTCAAGGTCGTTTGCGTTGATAACATTGATTATCAAATCGGGCTTTTCGTTTATGAGAAAACCGAGCGCCGCGCCCTCTTCGTCCGAGAGCGTACGTAGAGAATATATCCCCGGCAGGTCAACAAGCTCCGCGCCGTGAAGGCTTTTTATTATTCCCGAGCGCTTCTCAACCGTCACGCCCGGCCAGTTGCCAACGTACTGGTTGGAGCCGGTCAGGTTATTGAACAGGGTAGTCTTGCCGCAGTTCGGGTTACCGGCCAGTGCAATTTTAATACTCATTGCGTGTCCTTTCCTCTCTTTGGAATCAAACCACTTCGATCATTTCAGCGTCGGCCTTGCGCACACTCAGTTCGTAGTTGCGCACGGTCAGCTCCATGGGGTCGCCCAGAGGTGCCACCTTACGGACATAGATCTCAACACCCTTGGTGATGCCCATGTCCATGATGCGGCGCTTGACCGGACCTTCGCCATGCAGGCGTGCCACGGTGCAGGTCTCGCCGACCTTCACGTCCTTCAGAGTTTCATACAAATTTCCTCCTCTACTTGTCTTTATTCAGAGACCATTCCAGTGTCGGAGCAGGTCCCAAACAGCGCGCTGCGCTGTTCAGCCGATCATAATGCGATTTGCCATCGTCCTGTCGAGTGCCAGGCGGCTTTCCTTGACCTGTACGATCAGGTTGCCTGCGATCTCGTTGACCACGGTCACTTCGCTGTCCACCACAAAACCAAGCTCTGCCAGATGCAGGCGGACTTCATCTTTGCCGGTGATCTTCTTAATGGTGACGGTCTCGCCCGCCTTCGCCATTGTCAGAGGCATCATAACATTCCACTCCCTTTTTCATACTGTTTGTGGGCTGCTGATGCACCGGAGCGGTTAGTCAGTCGGAACTATCAGCATAGATAGTTTACGCTTACTAACCTTTGTTGTCAACAGTTTTTTCATTATTAAAAGTTAGTTTATATGGACAAACAGTTTTTCTGCCCAAATATCCCAGTTTTTTTTATCACAATCAACAACAACTAACTCAAACTCCTGAGTAAAAGTTAGCCATTGTTTACATTTTACCGTCATTTTTTCTATCCATGAAATGACACAGCCGCCCGGTGCAGTGGTCAAGGCTGCAACGGACGGCCGCGTGTCAAAAGGAGGATTTCTTCCCGCCGGAGCGTGGTTTGTTCCGGTGGGTGCCAGGATAAAAAGAGAGTATTGGTAGAGAATGACTTGTCAAGCCGCCACAGCAAGGCGGAAAATGGGGGTACCCTCGTGGAACAGGCGCAGATATACTCTGGTGCACTTGTTCAACTGGGCAAAATGACGTGCGGCGACATCAGGGTCGCCGTAAGCCTTCCAGCAGCCGCAGCAGGTGAAGTTACGGCCCTGATTTTCGATAAACCCCACCACATCGGTGAGCGGATAACCAAGAAACACGCCGATCTCATGGGGAAAATCGGCTTCGCAGCACAGCCGCCGGGACAGCTGCCGCAGCATACCGTCACAATCGGAAGCATCTTCCGGCAGGGCATAGCCCTCGCGTTGCAGGAACTCCCGCACCGCCTCATCGGCCAACACCTGACGCAGGCGGCTCTCGCGGTAAACATAAATGAGATACCGGTGGGTTTGAGCACAGCCCTTGAGGACCCGAACCTTCAGCCCCTTCTCCCCCAGCTGGTCATTCCAGCGGCGCACCCGGGCAGCCAAGTCGGCGCAGTCCCGGGTCTCATAGCGGAACAGCCCGGCAGGCTTCAGCCCTGCCAGCACAGGTGCGCACTGTTCGATCATCACGGTCTCAAAATTACGCTCCATGGCTGCTTTCCCTCCGCTTTTATCCATTTGAGGAACAGCGTTCCCCGCTGCACCGCATTCTATGCAGGTGCAACAGTTAGATATTTCTAACCTCAAACTCTAAAAGAATGCGGCGCAGACCATTTGTCTGCTGACCGCTTTGTGGTTAGCTGTTTCTAACGTGGAATTATCTTACCACAGCTCTGGGGTGGTGTCAAGGGGTTCTGACAAGTTTTCTGCATCAAACTTTTTGCGCGTGTTGCGGCGTGTCGAAATTCATGGTATAGTATAGTCAGCCGCCCGCAAAGGCGGCGAAGGCGCTGTGTCCAAAACGCAGGCGGCAGCCCACTTGCCGGTACCCAGGTGCCGGGAATGGCTGGTTTCTTGAAGAGTTGCCCGCTCCCCGGATGCCTAAGGGCGGAAAGGGGCTTTTCTTTATGGAACCCGGGTTGCGGCTCCCAGCGTTCGCTTCGTGCAAATGCACTCGCGTCCTGCTGGCCGCTGCCCCAACAACTTCTCCCTTGATCCGCCGCTGGCGGCGGTCGTCGTTGTTGCAAATCACATGGAAAATCGCCACAAGCGATAAAAAACGCAAGAAAAAATGACCGCCTCGAAGTTCCCCAACCCAGAGCGGTCATTTTTCTTAACTAATTTGGCAAGGGACTAGTCGTTTGCGGCCAGCGCCTTTTCTATTTGTAGTATAGTCAATTTCCTTTATTTTGTCAAGGAAAGGCTGGATATAAACCTATGCCATCAATCTTTGATTACAAGCACTTCTTTGATGATTATTGTAAAGAACGCTCCCTTGATCTGCACTTATCCTTTGATATGCCCTCTGATTATGAGACCGCTTGCGGAACATTTGACCCTGCAAGCAAAACTGTGTTCATCAATGCAGAGCATCTGAACGCCAAACCTGACTATGAGAAAGCATTTTTTCTGTTTCACGAACTGCGTCACGCATCGCAGTATCTCTGTCCGGAACACTTCGGTTCCGAAATACACCGAAGCCTTCAATATGTCATTGGCTATGATGGTACATGCTATAAGCTGGTAAATGGCCATTACATCTCCTGCAAATTGGATGGCAATGAAGATTATTTTACCAACCTATATCTTGGTCAGCCGCACGAAGTCGATGCCAATACATTTGCTTACGAACAAGTCAAACAGCTCTATGGAGATTCTAAAGAGTTAAAAGCACTGTTTGATTTTTGGATGCCTCGCCATCCTCTCCCTGCCCACGCATACGATCTCATATTTTCGCAAATCGACAAAGTATTTCTTGTATATCACCTTTGGAGAAAACACTATGACTTTCACACCTTTTGAAACCGCCCGGCTTCGCCTGCGCCCGCAGGAAGCTCGGGATGCCGGGTTTGCACTCTGCATCTGGGGTGACCCCATCACCGGAAAATATTTGTCCGACCCGGTGCTGGACGATATCGATGACCTGAACGAATATATGGAATTGCTCCGCAACCTGAGCGACAGCACCGACTGCTATTATGTCATTGCAGAGGACAAAGTCACCCACCAGCCCATTGGTACCTGCTGTGCTGTGGTCAAGGATGGCGGCAGCTGCTGGGATATCGGTTACTGCATCCACCCTACCTGCTGGCGCAAGGGTTATGCCAAAGAAATGGTAAACGCTCTGGTGCAGTTCGGTGCACAGACGGTATAAAACCGTTCTGGCCGATGTTGCCGCCGAAAATGCCGGTTCCTGCGGCGTGTGTAGTGCACTAGGATTTTCACGCCCACTGAAAATGAGGCTCCTGCCGACGCAGGCTGCCTCAGACCGAATACAAAAATCTGACGTTTAAGAAGGAATTATGATTTCAACCACCCTTTCCCCTCTCGTGGAAAAGCTCTCCACTTTGCTCTCTGCCCATCCCGATCACCCGGTGCTGGTGGCGCTGGACGGCCGATGCGGCAGCGGCAAAACCACGCTGGCGGCACAGCTGGCCCGGCAGTTTCCCCAGAGCATCACGGTGCATACCGATGACTTCTATCTTCCTCCAGCCAGCCGTGTGGCAAACTGGGAGCAGATCCCTTGCGCCAACATGGACTTGGAGCGTCTGCGTACCCAGGTGCTCACCCCCGCCCGGGCCGGGCAGGCGATCCCCTACCGTGCCTACTCCTGCCGGGCGGGTGCCTACCTGCCGGAACAATGCTTTGCACCCCAGCCGCTGGTCATCGTGGAGGGCAGTTACAGCTGCCACCCCACCCTTGCGGACTGTTATGATCTGAAGGTTTTCGTCACCTGCTCCAAGGAAGAGCAGGCCCGCCGTCTGCTGGCGCGGGAGGGAGAACGTTATTCCGGCTTCACCGCCCGGTGGATCCCGCTGGAAGAGGGGTATTTCGCAAAATTCCAGATCGAGCAGACCGTTGACTTTATCCTTGATACGACCTGTTAACTTTTTGCAAATTCCAGCGCTCTGCCCCTGCAAACCTGCTGCAAAATATGTTATAGTTAGGATGGAACAATCATTTTTCAAGGCAAGGAGCAGTATATGGAACATTTTGTGCAGTTTGAGGATGTTTCCAAATATTATCAGACCGGCAGTGTCCGCATTGCGGCGGCCGATCACCTGAATTTTTATGTAGACAAGGGCGAGTTTTGCATCATTGTGGGTCCCTCGGGTGCAGGCAAGACCACCCTGCTGAACATTCTGGGCGGCATGGACACCTGCGACGAAGGCCATGTCTGGCTGGACGGGCAGGATGTGAGCCATTTTTCCGAAAAAGAGCTCACCACCTACCGCCGGTATGATGTTGGCTTCGTGTTCCAGTTCTACAATCTGGTGCAGAATCTGACTGCACTGGAAAATGTGGAGCTGGCCAGCGAGATCTGCCGTGATCCGCTGGACCCCGCCGCCACGCTGGAAAGTGTGGGTCTGGGCGAGCGGCTCAACAACTTCCCTGCCCAGCTTTCGGGCGGTGAGCAGCAGCGCGTTTCCATTGCCCGGGCGCTGGCCAAGAACCCCAAGCTCCTGCTCTGCGATGAGCCCACCGGTGCGCTGGACTACAAGACCGGCAAGCAGGTGCTGGCCCTGCTCCAGCGCACCTGCCGCGAAACAGGGCGCACCGTCATCGTCATTACCCACAACACGGCCCTGACGGCCATGGCGGACCGGATCATCCAGGTCAAGAGCGGACAGATCCTGTCCAACAAGGTCAACGAACACCCGGTGCCGGTGGAACAGATCGAGTGGTGACCGCTATGCAGAAAAGCTATCGTAAAAATATCCGGCGTGACTTCCGGAGCAATCTGAACCGGTTCCTTTCCCTGTTCGGCATCGTGGCGCTGGGCGTGATGATGCTGACAGGTCTGGTCAGCTTTGCCCCCAGTATGCGCACCGCCGGGCAGAAGTACTATGTCCAGCAAAATGTGTTCGACCTGCGGGTGCTCTCCACGCTGGGCCTTTCGGAATCGGATCTCTCCGCCATTGCCGCCACGGAGGGCGTAAGCGCCGTGATGCCCGTGAAGTATCTGGACACCGAGGGCCGCTGGTCAAGCTCTACTGACGGAGCCGTGCTGCGGGTGCAGCAGCTTCCCGCCGACCCGGCTGCGGATACCGAGGCCAATATGAACCGCCTGACCCTGCTGGAGGGTCGGATGCCCGAAACCGCCAACGAGTGTGTGGTGCAGGTGCTGGGCCACGCGGACCCCATCCCGCTGGGCACCGTGGTCACCCTGCCCGAGGACATCGAGGACATCCGCCGCACCGAATATACCGTGGTGGGCCAGGTGCAGGATCCTCAATATTTTTCTGCCAATCAGGAGACCAGCACCGTCGGTGACGGCATCCTGGATGCTCTTGTGTTCGTGCAGGACGGTGAATTGACCGCAGATTATTATACTGTCTGTTATCTCAAGGCAGTAGATGCCGCACAGTATGGCAATTACAGTGATGAATACCAGACCGCTGTGGATACTGTGGCTGACCGGCTGGATGCCATCAGCAAGGAGCACTGTGTGGCCCGCCGGGCCCAGCTTATCGAGGATGCCACCACCCAGCTGGACGATGCCAAACAGACCTACAGCGAGCAGAAGGCCGAAGCCGAGCGCCAGTTTGCACAAGCCGAGCAGAAGCTGACCGACGCGCAGCGGGAGCTGGATGCCGCCAAGGCCCAGCTGGACGCAGGCGAAGCCGAGCTTGCCGCCCAGAAGGCCGCCCTGCCCGATACCATGCAGAGCGGTGCCGCCACGCTGGTGAGCAGCGAAGAGCAGGTATTGGAATTTGAGGATCAGCTTCAGCAGATCCAGCTGCTGGTCAATCTGAAACAGGTGGCTGACCCCCTGCTGGGCTATGCCGAAACTGCCCTGAACAATGCCCAAAAGGCGCTGGACGAGGCTGAACCCGAGGACGAGGAATACACCGAGCTGCGGGACGCGCTTGCCAAGGCACAGGCCGCCTACGATAA
>ENA-OQET01000586-OQET01000586.1-human-gut-metagenome-genome-assembly--contig:-NODE-586-length-18863-cov-4.927412_pt1 | contig 18863 bp, 19 predicted proteins | sample MGYA00242800_ERZ504645 | MGnify/ENA primary metagenome ERZ504645 (study PRJEB26092, sample SAMD00036308) | human gut metagenome | host: Homo sapiens | study: EMG produced TPA metagenomics assembly of... | reverse complement strand
TCCACTCTGACAACTTCCTGGCTTTCTGGTGCGCGATAGGTGCGTCCAGTTGACGCCGGCAAATCCACACAACCTTTCTGACGCAGTCTTTTTACCCAGTTGTAAAAAGTTCCTGGCTTGATATCATGTTCCACACACCATTGATGATCTGTCAATCCACTTTGACGGCATTCCATGATGAGACGGTATTGTTCTTCGGCAGGTATTCTTTTGCTTCTCATGAGCACACCTCCATAACTTTAATAGAGTAAAATGCTCGCATCTATCATTTCTAGCAAGAAAAGATGAAGTAAAATGCTTGCATTCTCTATTGATTATTATGGGATATTTTTTGGGGCAACACAATCCGTCGAATTATTTTGCACTTACGTTAATATGTTTTTCATTTGCTATTTTCGAATTTATGTACACCTGAGAAAGAAGATCTTTCAAATAGTCTTCCTTTTTTTATACTCAATATATCATTCTGGAAAATCTGATAGGACGGCCTATTGCTTATTTTTCCAAAAAACAGAACTGAATCTGTTATCAAACCAGGTTGCTGGTAAATGTTGGCGTTAATTCTTGCAACTAATGTTAAAATTAATCGTACAATACCATAGCACAGCATGAATACAGAACTTCCAAGGAACACAATATATATAACCGTACAAAAATTTGCTGGCGGGAAAATATTCTGCAGCACCTTATACATTTCTGCCATGCCATCATTTGTGAAAATAATTGTTAATAAAACTCCTGTCAATGCAAGCACTGTACCCGCTTTTGAATCACAGCTATTTATCCAACCATTTATTCTATCGAGTGAGGCTTTCGCCTCTTCTATTTGTTCCTCTGTGTCCAATGTATCTACTATTGTTGTTCCTGCCATTGTGGAAATCCTTTCACAATCCGTTTATCAAATTCATTTATTGTAGCCATATCATCACATCTTCGCCGATCATAATAGATCGTTGCCTGCTGCTCACCACGGAGAGGTGTGTGATTATTACGAGCAGCGTAGGGAGCTTCCGCTCCCAGTATATCACAATTTGGGCAATCCGAACAGTTTTCTCATGGCTTTATACTTATTGAAAATCAATGTAAATACTATAGGAATGCCAATACCAATTACCACATACATAACTCTGCCATATTCAAAAGCGTCTTTCCAATGATTCAATGGGATATGCATAAACATGATCGGAATAGTTGCTTGCCCGCAAAGTGCAAAGAAACGATTCAGGCCATCAAGCCAGTTGATTTTTTCCATCCAATAAATTATCCTTGCAAATACCATTCCAAATGCACATGGAATCAATGCTGCCGATATAAGTTCTTTGTAATACACAGGCTTCATATCGAAATAGTAAAGCCTATTACCGTCTGTGTAAATAAACCAGCAGAATATAACCAAAGCAACGGCAACAGCTCCTGCTGCCAAATCATATTTTCTCGATTCAAATTCTGATAGCTGTTTGATCTTATCTTTATAAAAAAATCCGATGCTTAAATAGATAAGTGCCATTAGGGATACGTCTAAGTTCCACGGAACACCCGGTGATTGTAGCAAATGAATCTTGTCAATAAGATGTGATTCGATTACCGATATCCCCCCCCCCGATTAGAGCAATGCTCTTTATGGTTCTATCGGAAAATTTCTTTAATAAAGTAGAAAGCAAAAACAGCGTAAAGAGGAAAACAGGTTATGTACCAGTAAACCCCCGTTACTGCTCGACCGCCCCAAAGAGCATACATCCAGTCATGTACAGAGAGTGTCTTTCGTACAAGCAGCATATCAAGCATTAAATATATCATGTACGGAATTATCAGATGCTTAATCTTTCCCCTCACATACCCAGTCTTTAATAATTTCTCTTGTCTTATGAGAAAGCCAGAAATCACGAAGAAAAGTGGCATGTGGAATATAAAGATAATATCGTGAACTATGTCCGCTTGTGCATGCGCAACAACCACTAATATAATTAAAATTCCTTTTGCAATATCAACTGATTGCGTTCTGTTACCGTTTTCCATTTGTCTTTACCTTTTAATTTTCGCTTTGACAATTCCTAAAAAGTATTTAAACTCATCAGTTCTTGCAAAAACTACAATATAGAACAAGTTAATGCAGATGCATGTAACCGCAACTTTAAGGAAAAAGCCAATCCAACCACTCAAAGCAATCACATAGTTACAAATCCAGAACATCGTGCCCGCACTTATCACTGTCAATAGAATGTATTCTCCGAACAACAGGAAATACTTTTTCAGGCTGACCCCAAACTTTTTAAAAAGCAAATACGGCTCGTACCAGAAATTTGTTGTAATATTACTTACAAATGTGCCAAGCAGGACTCCATATATTCCCATCTTCATCGGTCCAACGAAAAGTAGCGATACAGTTAAATTAATAATAGCTTCCGCAATACACTTCGGCTTCAGCTGCTTAAACATGCCATATGTATCATTGAATGTCAAAAATGTATTTCTGATGAGTCGCATGTACAAGTTCAGGCAAACAATGAACACAACCTTCTCTTCCAGCAGATACGATTCTCCAACCCAAAGAGTTATAAACGGATTCACAAGAGCAAAGAGTGCCGCACAAGAAAAAGATACCAGCCAAAAATTAACGAACCATATTTTTCTGAAAGTCTTGTACACCCTATCGTTGGATTCAAGTGCCACAAGATTTCCAACGCTTCCAGTCAATGCTTCAAAAATCTTTGAGAGAATTGTACGAAGCATTGTCGTAAACAGAGTATAGTTTGAATATAAACCCAGAACGATCGTACTAACAAATTTTGAAATCAGCAGATTATCTGTTGATGTAACAACTGCAGAACTAAGTTTGCTGACAAACATCGCTTTTACATTATTGTAGATTACTTGCTTGTCCTCTTTGCCCAGTTGTTCATTCTTATACTCCTTTAAGTATGAATAGTGCCGATCAACGTAAACTGAAATAATTATATTATTCGCCAGCGTACACACAATTTGAATCAAAAGATAAATAATAAAATTATGAGTCGTCAGCAAAAATACAATTTGAAGCAGATTCTGTAATGTAGTCGTACAAATATAAGTTAACGAAGCAATATAGCTTTTCTGATCCGTAATCAGAATACTCTTCTTATAAACAAAGAAATAACTCGCTGTTGTATTTAATAGATAAAGAATATAAATCAGCGGTATTTCCGGCATATCAGGAATATCCGAAATCAGATATTTCAAGAACGGCGTCAGTGCAAGGCCAACAACCGTAATAATAACGCCAATCGTATTATAAACTTTCTTATAGAGATTAAGTAAAGCTGCCACTTGTCTGTGGTCACCTTTGGCTGTTGGTTTGTACATGGAATACAGAATTGCTGTACCAACACCAAGCTCTGCCAGAGATAGAAGCGTTAAAATATCACTGAAAAGGCCGCTAAATCCTAAATAAGTTTTCCCCAGTGAATAAATAAATACTGTTCTGCACAAAAAAAGACATTACAGTATATATTCCCTGCTCAACAAGCGCCACTATTGTATTCCTTATTGATTTTTTTGTTCTTGAATTATCCATTAAATCTTTTCTCCATCAATTATCCTCTCATTTCAACATCCAAAATCATTCGCTGTTAAGTGAAAATACTGAATCATCCTTTCCATATATTCATCGTTAACGCATTTATGCACATTGCTTGAATTCAAAGATTGTTCTTGTGTACCTTGAATATCCGCTCTTTTATGTGATACTTTTCTATCGCACAAAACAACCTTTGTTCCTTTTCGTATTTGCATAACTTTCAGCCACAAATCATCTGCATTGGGTGACAGCTTTAAAAACAATTTCTGATTCAAAAGTTCCTCGTTCATGCAACGTGGTGGATACAAAACACCACCAACCCCCGTAGCCATAAGTGCTAACGATGGCTTATTCCGATGTTCATCTGCCCAATGCCAATTATTATAGCTTCTAATCGTCTTATGGTTATTAAATAATATTCTATGCGCTCGTGTCGCTACGACGCAATCCGGGAATCTCCGATGTGTTTTATATAAACTCTCGATTAACTCTGCTGGATACATCACATCATCATCCACCGTTACAACAATATCATCGGGATGTTCTTTTATAGCGTAGTAATACTTTTTATGTGGCTTTATCCGCCCCGGACGCCATTCTATTTGTAGACCGTATTTTTCTAATTTTCTTAAGGAATCCGGTAGTTCCTCAACATCATCATCTAGATATAATATAATTGCATCTGGCGGCATTGTTTGAACAAGCAGACTTCTGATAACGAGATGAAGTTTTTCAAATCTCGCAGGAAAACTAGTTAATGAAACTATGATTTTCCGTTCACGCTGTACAGTATTTACTCTATACTGTGATTCTTGTTTTAAAAGCTCGTTTTCTATATGTAATGATTTTTCTCCTTTTATACAATAGTCTCTATATCTACGAAATCGGTTTTCCATCTTTTGCGATAGAATGTCTAGAATCGCTTCCATTATAATTAAGATCTCCTTTTATGGCATTTACACATCTATCTTCTAACAAAATAATTTTGGAATGGTAGATTTTTCTTTTTCATCCTTATGTATTTATCTTTCGCCCACCTTAGAAAATAGATATTTTTTAAATAGTTTCGAAGTATACTTTCATCATGTTTTTCATTCTCGTTTTCAAAATAACGCCAACTTCCAAAGCAATGATGTATTGAGTAATTATTCTTAAAGTGCATTGAATAGCCTTCAAAATACTCTTTAGGATAAATATGGATTTTCCCATCATCACCGCATCGGCATTTTTTCCCAGTCAATGCAAATCCCTTAACATTTTTCAGAAAATACGCGGTAAACATATCGTTATTGTTAACCATAAACATTTCCGGCATAAATTCAAACTTTATTTTAAAATCTCGGGTCTCAGGCTTATATTGATACTCCGCTGTTTCATACTGTTTTAGTAATGCACCAATCACTTGATTTCCAGGATTCAGCTCCTATAACTGCTGTTCCCAATGACGCATCAAAAATATAGCCCAAAAGCATTGCTGTATCTTCCGTCAGAAGATCATCAAACTTTTTAATTATTTCAACATCTGTGTCGAGATATACCCCCCCTTCTAAATATAAAACATAAAGTCTTAGCCAATCGGCTGCAAACGCATAATTTTTTATTTTCAAGTGCCGCAGTCACAACTTTAGGCGGGTTTAACTGTTGGAGACTGTGGTCATCCCATTTCTTAATATTCCAACCACTCTCTTGAAGAACACGCCATGATTGCATACATTTTTTTTACATGATCATTTGGTTTATTTTCACCCAACCAAATATAATGTATCGTTTTAGGTATCATTATTTTCCCTTTCAAAATTCTTATGTGAAATATAATTTTTTATCAAAGTTACACTAGAATCCTTAACGATGTTCAATTCTATATTATTTTTACGTTCTACTATTTTTCTGTTCAAGGCAATTGAGAACCATGCTGAACAAAAGCAACGTATTCAATGAATACACCTCAACAATGGAACCTATTAAATATAAAAACAGACTAAATATAGCAACAAGAGGTATTTTTTTTGCATTCTTTAATACATTCCATAATATATATATTAAACAGCTCAGTCCAATGATCCCATTATGGGCACATATATTAAGATACAAACAATGGGCATGTGTCATATACACACTCCATCCCATATCAAAAACAAGAACCGGACCAGCTCCAAACCAAGGATTATCCTTTATATAGTTTAATGCTACTATCCATATGCCAGTTCTTCCATTAAAGGTTATATCTTTTCCAAACCATTCTGAAAATTCTTGCAAAACATTTGACCTAGTTGTAAAAAAAACGACAAAAACAAATCCAATGGCAACAAGTAAAAACAGGCGTTTTCCACCCATAAAGAAATTTAATAGTTTTTGATTATTCACTATAATATTAATCAAATAGATTCCCCAAAGAATAATCATAACAACCACAGCTGTGGAAGAATCACATAAAAAAGCCTGTACACTACATATTGCTAATTTCAAATATGTAATAAAAGTCATTTTCTTGTTTCGTTCATACGAATCGAGTATTATGCATCCACCACCAATCAAAATCCATGGCACTATATTATTCTTTCCGCCCAAGAACTAAACTATCTGGCCAATACGCCCAGATGCAATACCGTTCGGCCATATGAGCATAACCAATGTATTAATAAGCAAATACAGCCATAAAATTTTTGATAAATAATACAGCGCTTTTTCTTTGTTTTTATTGAATAGCAAATATATTACCAACACAATACCAAGATCACTCGCAATATCCCATTTAATTGTGTTAATAGAATATCCATTTAAATAGCTTGATATTATTGCCACAATATAATAGCATAAAACTGCATTTACTATAGTGTTTCTGGCTCTATAATTCACAAAATAGTAAAGCGACATTACACATACAATTACCAGCTGCGCAAGGTGCCATAAATCACATATAATAGATAAATCTGATCTATTTAGAAGAAATGGAGGTAATAAGAAAAGAATATAAATCCAATATATTGGCAACTTCATAGTTGGCTTCTTTATTGTAAATGACATTTTATTCTCCTCTCCTTATTCCTTATATATTTTTTCAAATTCGACCAATTGGTGCTCAATCGTATATTTTTCAAGCTGATTAACACCATTCTCCGCATGCCGGATAATTCTCTTCTTATCTTTGATGTAATACGTCATTCGATCTTTAATTTGTTCAAGATTTCTTGCTTCAACAACAAAACCTGTCTGTCCATCTTCGACCAGTTCAGGTAATGCTCCCATATTGCTACAAATTACAGGCATTGCATTTTTATAGGCATCGAGCACAACACGCCCAAAAGGTTCTTCCCACAGTGAAGGACAAAGTAAAACATCTGCACTTTGAAGGAGCTGCGAAACCTGTTGTTCATTCAGAAAACCAACAAATTCAATCCGGTTATCTTTTTTGGTTTCTTCTATGACATAGTTCTGCAAATCACCTTTTCCTGCAATATACAGTTTACATGCTTTATTCTCTACAGCTTTAAATGAATCTATCATCCAACGGATACCTTTTTGTTCGCTTAATGTGCCAAGATATACAAACGAAACTCCTTGCCGTTTGTCAACTTCAGCTACCCGAACCGATAAGATTTTCTTCACTGCATCAATGTCAAAATCAGTTGCATTTGCGATAACTTTCTTTTCACTATTTTTGAAAAAGCCATCATCAAGCAACACATTTAACGTCAATGCAGAAGGAGCCGTTACACAATCAACATATTTGGAATGTATTCTATTTAAGTTTCTATGCAGCTGACACCCAAGTCCAGGATGTACACATTTTTCTCCGTTTGTTTTTTTGCACGACATCGCGACGAGAGGACACATCAGGTAGTAATCCCGGATTGTATGAACCAACCGAATTTTTTTCTTTTTAGCAATCTTCCATACAATTGGCGTAATACCATACAAATTATTCGTATTGATTACATCCGGAGCGAACCGATCAATTTCTTGAGACAAACGCTTCAGGTTCCCAATATTCCATATATCCAGAAGATGTCCCAAGAGTCTTCGCCACCGTGGCACATCCTGAATGTTCTTCTCTTTGTGTGCGCCATACGGTCTGAAACGAACAATCTCAATGCCATCAATTATTTCTTCTTTGTCAAAATCTCCCGTGCATAAAACACGAACTATGTGTCCTCTGATCTGTAATCCTTCTGCAAGTTTTTTCACACTGTATTCTGCTCCACCACGAATATCTGGTGCATAGAAAGAATTTATAATCAATACTTTCAAAGCGAATTCCTCCCTTACTCTTACTCAACTGCCAATCAATTTGAGCATTTCCTTTGCCGATTTCTTCCATGAATGCTTTTCCAAAATGCACTTGGCACCTCCAATGTGTTCTTTCATAAGAAGGTCCAAATCTACATCACTATTATTAGGATCAATATAAATTGCAGCGTCTTCATATATTTCTGGCAAGCAACATGCCCTTGAAACAATTACTTTTTTCCCCAGGCTTAAAGCTTCAATCGGCGGAATTCCAAACCCTTCATAAAGCGACGGCTGTATCAAAGCCACACAATTAAGCATTAATGCTTTCATTTCTCCGTCAGACACAAAGCCGGTAAATATAACATTATCTACTTTTTCCCGATTCAATTCCTCAGACTCTTTTGAAAAAGAATCATTCCCTGTCAAAACAAAATTGTATTTAGGATTCTTTTTCGCAGCATTCAAAATCCATATCAGATTTTTGTGTTTATATTTTGAACCCAGTGCGAAGAAATACGGTTTCTTATCATCAATTTTACATTTTTCAAACACTCGCTCATCTGAGGTAATGTCCTTCATGTGCTCCCAACCGTTACCAATTACAGTTATTCTGTTAGGTGCAACATTATAATATTTAACAATTTCCTTCTTAGACTCATTACTGACCGTTATTATTTGAACTTTCTCTTGCCTTGTAACCTTCTTTACTTTCCACATATATAGTGCTCGGTGAAGTTCGTGCCCTTTATAGTTTTCTGGAAAGCTTTCATATATGCAATCATGGATAGCAATATATTTTATCCCATGCACCGGAATGCTCAGCGTTAAATCAACGCCAACCCCTTTAGTTTCTTTTACATAATGTGGAAAAACCACTTGTTCCCAAAAGATTTTATTTACTTTTCCAGTACATTGGCCTCTCTTCACTATCGTGATATTGTTAAAGCCTAAATCACACTCAACAGCATCAGCTGGAACGAGTAACTCCACATAATACTTATCCTTAGAGCCATCAAGCAATTTATCCAACTCTTTTATTATGTTATAAGCATATCTACTGACTCCAACAACATTTGTTCCTACCCAGCATCCGTTAAAAACAATTCTCTTCATCGATAATTTCTCCTTAAACATGTAATTAAGGAGAGATTTGTTTTTAACCTTGCTCTAACACTGCTTGTGTTTCATGGGCACACTTTTCCCAACTAAATTGTGCTGCCCAGCTTTCTCCATCCACCGTTAATTTCTTTCTTTCGGCATCTGACAGATTAAAGCACTGCACCATTCTATCTGCCAATTGCGACACCTCATCTGTTTTTTGTACATAAAAAGCAGCTTTTCCGCCAACTTCTTTTAGAGAGGAATTGTCCGCAGTAATAACTATGCCACCACAAGACATTGCTTCTACTATCGGAATTCCAAACCCCTCATAATTAGATGGGAATACAAATGCGCATGCATTGTGCATTAGGTATTTCTTTTCTTCTTCTGAAATATATCCCGGCAGATGAATTCGATCTTTGTATTTATTTTGCTCTATCGCTTCTATAATAGGCTGTGTTCTCCAACTCAATTTTCCTGCTAAAACAAGCGATATAGTTTTATCCAACCTGTCACAAGCTATTTCAAACGCCTTTAAAATCGTAACAATATTTTTTCTTGGCTCAATATTACCAGTATACGCAAAGAATGGCTCGGTTTCTATTTCAAATCTCTTCTTAATTTTTCTGCATTCTTCATCAGAGGGAGTTATATACTCGCCGTACCCCCCCATTTAGAATTGCCGTAATTCTACTTGCGTCAATTGATAATAATGAAACAATATCCTTTTTCGTAGCTTCTGAAACTGCGATTATCTTGTCTGCCCGTTTACAAGAAAGACGGCAGAAAATATTTTGCATAATGGCATTTTTCCTGCTCCCCCATTTTGGATCAATCAACAGTGCCAAATCATGTACGGTTAAGACCTTTTTTACACCATGTACAAAAAGGGGCAGCATATGTTCTGTCCCCCAAAATTCGTCTATTTTATCCGCCTTTAATGCTTTATCTAAACCAAAACATACAGTGAACGTTCCAATTTTTCCACTAACTACACGCTTCTCAAATCCAGCAAGCACTGGATCTTGATTTCTGATCGGCTCGTTTGTGTAAAGAATATATGTAGTGTTTTCATTTTTCTCAAAATTTCTTAGTATCTCCAGTAAATAAATACCAATTCCAGAAGGGGATTCTGAAATTAAAGGTCTTGCATCTATGCCAATTCGCATTTACTCATCCCCCATCATACAAACAAAGTATCTCTTAGCTTCAAGGCCTCGGTTTTCCAACTAAATAACTGTGCTTGTTCAACCCCAGCCTTTTTCGTCATATCAATTTTCTCCTCTGGAAGATTCATGACGGTTACAATCTGTTTCTTCAAATCTTTCAAATTGCGATTTTCAAAATAATAAGCTGCGTTACCCAAAACCTCTGGTAATGAAGCTGCATCCGAGGAGATTACCGGAATTCCCATAGACATCGCTTCGATTGGAGGCACCCCGAATCCCTCATATACTGAGGGAAAAACGAATACCTGTGCATTCCTATACACATACGGCAATAAGTCATCATCCACAAATCCAGTGAAATGAATTCGATTAACAATTTCTTTATCCAGATTGGAAAGCAAATCATCCATCAACCAGCCTTTTCTTCCGGCTAGAACTAGGTTGGTATTAATTTTCTTTTCTTTAATCAGTTCACTAAATGCCTCTACCAAAAGTCTCATATTCTTTCTCGGCTCTAATGTCGAGAGACAGAGAATATACCCTTCTGGAAGTCCGTAGGCCTCTTTTGCCTTCATGTCTTGTTCTTTATCATAGTAAAAGTTCGCAAAGCAATCCGATAAACCATCATAAATAACGGCAATCTCTTCAGGATTTTTTTTCAAAATCTTTGAAATTCTATCCTTAGAGAACTGCGACACCGTAACGACTTTCTTATGCCCAAGCGCAGCTTTTCTGTACATGAGCTTAAAATAGAGAGTCATGTACCTTTTATTTTTACTTGGACAATCCCAACACCCAACATCATGAATTGCACTTATTGCATTTCTGTTAAAAAAGAAAAATGGTGCTGGGAACGCCGGAAAAAAGTAGTAATCTGCTTTTATAGTTGTTAGTTTTAATGGTAACTGCAACTGATTAAAAATCAGTTTATTCTTTCCTCTTACAATAATTTTTCTAACATTGTTCTGCTCCGCAGAAAAATCTTTATGTATCTCATTTTTGAAAACGAGTATATATTCAATATCACTTCTGCTCTGATCCGAAATCAATTCTTTCGTAATACTAAGTGCAAATCGCTCAATTCCAGAAAAGTTATCTGCAAGAGAAGTCAAATCTATTAATACTTTCATCTCTGCCCTTTCTCAGCTGATTTTAAATCCCATTTTACAAAACAGGATGAGCATCAATTCTGTAATAGCTATCCAGTTTATTTTTAATAAGAAAACCGGAATTGCCTTAATGCTTTTTGTTTCAATAATATCTTTTGTTTTCAGACGGTTCCATTGGTTCCTAACTATAGAATTCAAATGGTAACTTTTCAAAGCCTTACATTTTTCAGCAATTGATAATTTTTTATCCTTCGCTAGAGCATAGCCAATTTGAACGGAAGAAAGTATGTACTCCCCCCCCACAGCTCATATGTATCCATGCCCATCTGTTGCAGTTCATTACTTAATTCATCTTTCGCTCGGATAAGCTGCAACTTCCCTGAAATCATTCGATTGACATCAAGATTATATGCTTCTATCGCTGACCCGTCGTTGTTGTGGAGATAATACAGCGGCTCATCTATCGTATAAATCACATCCGCTACTGCCAGATATTTGTTAGTGAAAATCGTGTCTTCACCAACACGCAAATCTTTTCGGAAAAAGATATTTTCCTCTCGGATTATCTTAAGTGAATACATCATACGCCATGGCCCATTTAGTTCCTTTCCCTGGCGCATTCCTCGCTTGCCTGAAAGGTATCCCTTTAAATCTGCTATCGATGTTCCAAAGGAATTTGGCAGTACCTGTTCCAGAATTTCCTTTTTATTATATTGACGTTTCAAATAGGAAAACTTATGTTCAGCTACGCTTCCATTTCTGCGTACTGATGCATAATTATAGCAAACAGTGTCTGTATCAGATTTTACTTTCGCTACGCATTTTTCAACAATTTGTGCATCAAAAGTATCATCACAATCGAAAAAGAAACAAAACGTTCCTTTGGCCCTTTTTAATGCATCATTTCTTGCGCTGCTGACACCCTCATTCACTTTTTTATCGATGAATTCTATTCTGCTATCTTCCTCTGCATATTTTTGTACGATTTCTGATGTTTCATCTTTACTTCCATCGTTAACAACGATTATCTGTAAATTTTTATACCCAATCGCATTTATCTGCGCAAAATAGCGTTGCAAGTATTTTTCGCCATTATAAACGGGTGTGATTATTGTTACTAAGTCCATTTATCCACCTATTTTCTATACTTAATTGCTAAACCAAGAATCTTTCGATCATCTACCAGGTAGCGTTTTGCCATGCGCTTTGGATCTTGTGTTATTCTAAAAAGCCACTCTAAGCCATGATTGGACATCCAACGAGGTGCTCTTTTGATATTACCTGCTTCAAAGTCAAAGCTGGCACCCAATCCAAAGGAAATTGGTACTCCGAGTTCTTTACAGTGGTGGTACATGAACTTTTCCTGTTTCGGGCAGCCTAGACCAACAATCAAAATGTGCGGGGCAGCCTCTTTTATCATGGATTTAATTTTATCCATCTCATCCTGATTTTTTTCAAACCCGAATGGTGGAGAATATGTACCAACAACCTGTAATCCTTTAAATTTATTTGCTAGGTTTTCCGCCGCTTTTGCAGCTACACCTTCAGCCGCACCTAAAAAAAACATCTTATATCCTTTTTTCGCAGCCATATCACACAAGAGTGGGAACAAATCCGATCCTGAAATTTTCTCTTTAATCGGTGTTCCATACCATTTGGCGATCCACAACAGTGGTTTGCCATCCGTCAGAATCAATGACGCATTCTCATAAACCGCCTGTAATTCTTTACTTGTTTCAAGCTGTACAATGTGATCCACGTTCGGGGTTACCACATATGCACTTCTATCCTCTTGAATCAGCCGATCAATAGCCTGCAGCGTTTCCTGCATTGTCAAGTTATCAATCTCTGTATTCATAAACTTCATTCTTGACATTTATTCATCCTCACTACAAGCCTATTAGCACCGAACTTTAATCAATTCTGCATCACCAACGACCAAGCATCTGCCCAATCCTGCAGGCAAAAACAGTGTTTCTCCCTTGCTGAATCGCATCGGCTTCTGCTCCGCATCCATCGTCTGTACTTCTCCATATCCATCAAGGCACATCAACACCTGAAAAGAAGTGTCCATCACGGAAAAAGCAAAGCCCTTTGTGACCTGAATCCGCTCCGTTTCAAAGTACTTGCAACGGCAGAGCAATTCACGAGAGCAACCAGAATAATACTTCACCATTCTCGGTTTCTGACTCACATCCGGTGCGACCTTCATGTTCATAACCTGCACAGCTTTATCGAAATGCAGTTCCCGTTTTTTACCGTTCTGTCCACACGCTCATAATCGTAGACACGGTAGGTTACATTGGAGCTTTCCTGAATTTCTGCTACCAAAATACCCTTGCCAATACCGTGCACAGTCCCCGCCGGAACAAAGTAGGTATCGCCCTTGTGGACTGGAACTTTTTGTAAGTGCTTATCCGGTGTTCCTGTTTCAACTGCCTTTCGGAGAATTTTCTCCGTCACCTCATGCTGAAAGCCATATATAAGACTTGCACCCTCATCAGCATCAATGACATACCACATCTCGGTCTTGCCATTGTCACCTTCATGCTCTCTTGCATATTCATCGCTTGGATGAACTTGAACTGAGAGATCTTTCTTGGCATCGATAAACTTAACCAATACTGGAAGTTCACCGTTTTCTACTTTTGTTCCAAGGTATTCAGAATGTGCTTTCAACACTTCAGCCAGTGTTTTTCCTTTATATGTACCATTTGCCACATAGATTGGGCCATCTGGATGAACTTAACACTCCCAAGTTTCTGCCAATGGTGTTAAATCAATCTCTTTACCATATTCTTCCCGAAGTCGAGTACCACCCCACAAATAATCTTTACCCGTCGGAATCAATTTCATGATTTCCATTACTCTGTCTCCCACTGTTTTTTATTCCATCGGAAATTTAATCTTATCTGCAACGCTGATTTCTTCTCCAAGCTGTACTTCAATCATATCCAGTGCCGTAATAGCCTCCACTGTATGCTTGCAACCTGCCGCAATAGTAATTACATCACCAGTGCGGAGTACCTGCTCCATGCCGTCAACGATTGCCTTACCTTTACCAGAAACTACAGTCCATACTTCCTCGCGGTAGTTATGCATATGGTAAGTCATATGCTCGCCAGCTCTCATGGAAACCTTGACTGTCATAGAACCAGGCTGAACATCGATAACTGTATAAGTACCCCAAGACTTCTCAGCATACATTGCCTCGGTTTCGATTTTTTCCACATAAGGCTTCATATAACCGCTGCGTTCTTTATCAGCGATTAAGATACCATCACCACTGGCGGCAACAATCATATCCTTGCAACCCATGCAGAGAATCGGGATATTCAGCTCATTCACCACATTAGTATTCTCACAAGTTTCGTCCAGAATGGCCTTGCCCTTGGTCTTATCTGCCATGACCTCTGCCATCATGTTCCAAGTGCCGACATCCTTCCAGTCACCGCTGTAACGCAGAACCTGAATGCTGGACTCTTTCTCAACTACAGCATAGTCAAAGCTGATCTTAGTCAGAGTATCGTACTTATTAAACAGATCGCGATAATCTTCAAAGTCGATCATGCTATGTGCTTTGTCCAGTAGATACCCTAGCTTAAATGCAAAGATGCCGGCATTCCACAGTGCACTCTGAGCCAGATACTTCTTGGCCGTTTCCACATCCGGCTTTTCCTTGAATTCCTTAACCTTGCTGACGTTTTCGCCGCTTTCAGGAATAATGTAACCGTACTTCTCACTAGGATAGGTCGGTTCAATGCCCATCAGAGTCAGATTTGCGTCACCCTGCTCTGCCAGTTCCTGCAGAGTCTTAACAGCTTCGTAATAGGTATTATCTACATAAGGGTCAACCGGGCAGACAACAACAGCTTCATTCTCATCAACGCCCAGTTCATCGTGGAGATAGGCTGCAGCCAGTGCGATGGCCGGGAACGTATCGCGGCGGCAAGGCTCTACACAAATAGAAGCCTTTTCACCTAACTGATTCTTTATGGCGCTTGCCTGCGATTTGCTCGTTGCAATAGTAATCTTTGCATCAGCATCCACCGTGGTAATCTGGCGATACACACGCTGCACCATAGACTCGTACTCATCATTATTCTTGAACAGCTTGATGAACTGCTTACTACGTACATCATTGGAAAGGGGCCAAAGACGCTTACCAGAACCACCGGAAAGTAAAATAATATTCATAATTTTTTCTCCTCTATCTTTACTTCAAGAATTCTTCAGCACTCTTACGAATCTCTGCTTCCACCTTTTCGGCCGCTTCTTTATTCTCTGCGCTGACAGAGATATAGGTCTTGAGTTTCGGTTCCGTACCGGAAGGACGCACCACAATGGAACAGTTATCTTCTAGCAGGAACTTCAACACATCAGACTTGGGCAGACCATCCAGACCCGGCGCATAGTCCAGCAGCTTAACGACCTTCTTGCTGCCAAACTCTTTAATGCCGCCGCGGAATGCCTGCATGATGCTCTGCATCTTGGCAAAACCTGCACTGCCATCAAACTCGTAGCTGTGCAGGGTATTCAGGCAGTAGCCGTAGGTCTTGTACAGCTCGTCCAGCTTATCCAGCAGGCTGATGCCCTTGGTCGCATAGTAGCTGAACATTTCGCAGATCATGTAGGCACCGTCCACGCCGTCCTTGTCACGAACATAGGAACCGGTCAGATAGCCATAGCTTTCCTCAAAACCAAACACATAACTGTCAGCCTTGCCCTGTTGCTCCAGCTTGCCGATCTGCTCACCGATGAACTTAAAACCAGTCAGCACATTGATGGTGCGCAGGCCATAGTTAGTAGCAATCTGCTCACCCATATCCATCGTGACGATAGTTTTAACCATCACAGGGTCAGCAGGCATCTTGCCATGCTTCATACGCTGGCTACAAATGTAGTCCAGCAGCAGCATACCAGTCTGGTTACCAGACAGCAGTTCATACTCGCCTGCTTTGTTTTTAACGGCAATACCTACACGGTCACAATCCGGGTCAGTTGCCAGCAACAGGTCAGCGTTGCACTTCTTGGCATATTCCATACCCAGTGCCATTGCTTCCTTGATCTCCGGGTTCGGGTACGGGCAGGTCGGGAAATTGCCATCCGGCTGCTCCTGCTCCTTGACCACCGTAATATTGGTGTAGCCCATCTCTTTCAGGGTACGGGTCACAGGCTTCAGACCTGTACCGTTCAGAGGACTGTAAACGATGGCAACATTTTTATTGACCTCTTCACCAAACAGAACAGATTGATTCTTGACCTCATTCACAAAGGCAGTACAGACCTCATCCGGGATGTATTTGATACTACCGTTTGCAAGACCCGCTTCAAAATTGCTGTGCTTTACATCTGCAAAGATGTCCAGTTTTTCAATCTCAGCCAAAATTTCGGCGGCAGCTTCGGTCGTGATCTGGCAGCCATCTGCACCATAAACCTTGTAGCCATTGTATTTGCTGGGATTGTGAGAAGCAGTGACCATCACGCCAGCAGAGGTGTGCAGATACCGGGTCGCAAAAGACACAGTCGGCACCGGCATCAGGACAGTCCAGATATTGACCTTAACGCCATTGGCAGCAAACACGCCTGCGGCAACCTTGGCGAACACATCGCTCTTGATACGGCTGTCATAGCCGATTGCTACAGACGGCTCTGCAAAGTTCTTCTTCAAATAGTCAGCCAAACCCTGAGAAGCTTTTGCCACAGTATAGATGTTCATGCGGTTGGTGCCTGCACCGATGACACCACGCAGACCACCCGTGCCAAAGGCGAGGTCACGGTAAAAAGCATCCTCAATTTTTGTATCATCTAGCGTTTTCAGTTCAGCGGCAACGTCTGCATCTGCTGTTGCGTTTTCCAACCAACGCTCGTATTCTTTTTTGATATCCATCTTTTATTCCCTCATCTATCTCTTAATCTCTCTGGAAAATATCTCTCGTATAAACTTTTTCTTTCACATCATCAAGATCTTTACTATACCGATTTGCGATGATGGCATGGCTCATTTCCTTGAACTTAGCCAGATCATTAACCACTACTGATCCGAAGAATGTCTCGCCATCTTTCAGAGTCGGCTCATAAATCACAACCGTTGCACCCTTGGCCTTGATACGCTTCATGACACCCTGAATAGAACTCTGACGGAAGTTATCGCTGTTGCTCTTCATGGTCAGGCGGTACACACCGATGGTCACAGATTTTTCCTGTTCCTTATCGTACTCGTTATCCTCGTCATAACCATAATAACCAGCCAGCTTTAGAACGCGGTCGGCGATGAAGTCTTTACGAGTTCTGTTACTCTCGACAATAGCCTCGATCAGGTTCTCCGGCACATCTGCATAGTTAGCCAGCAGCTGCTTGGTATCCTTCGGCAGGCAGTATCCGCCGTAGCCAAAGGACGGATTGTTGTAGTGTCTACCAATACGAGGGTCAAGGCATACACCGTCGATAATCTGCTGGGTGTTCAAGCCCTTGCTCTCTGCATAGGTGTCCAGTTCGTTAAAGTAAGCCACGCGCAGGGCCAGATATGTATTGGCAAACAATTTGACTGCCTCTGCCTCGGTGAAGCCCATAAACAGAGTGTCTATGTTCTCCTTGATAGCACCTTCCTGCAGCAGACCAGCAAACTCGTGTGCTGCTTCTACTAATCTTTCGTCTTCCAAATCAGTGCCAACGATGATACGAGAAGGATAAAGATTGTCGTACAGTGCTTTGCTTTCTCTTAAAAATTCCGGGCTGAAGATGATGTTCCTGCTGTTGAACTTCTCACGCACGGATGCGGTGTAGCCCACAGGGATCGTGGACTTGATGACCATGATGGCGTTCGGGTTATATTCCATGACCAGCTTGATCACAGCTTCGACTGCAGATGTGTCAAAGTGCTGGGTGTGGCTATCGTAGTTCGTAGGGGCCGCTATTACAACAAAGTCCGCATCAGAGTATGCAGCCTTTGCATCCAGAGTTGCGGTCAGGTTCAATTCTTTCTCTGCAAGGTATTTTTCAATATAATCATCCTGAATCGGAGACTTGCGATTATTGATCATCTCAACTTTCTCCGGAACAATATCAACTGCGGTTACCTGGTGGTGCTGGGAAAGCAAGGTGGCAATGGATAATCCCACATAACCAGTACCCGCAACGGCGATTTTGTAATTCTTCATGTTATTTACTCCTCCGGCCCTCATCGGGCATATCCTCTAATTTTCTATGTACACATCCATATGGATGGCATTTCTCTCTAATTTCCACTGTGTGATAACCACACTCGGCTAAGTGTTTTCTTATGCTGTCGTATCCAATTACCCCAGCAATCATGTTTCTACTCCATAAAACATCCGTTGAGTACACTCGTTTCTATTTCTCTATAGCCGAAGTGTTGATTTGTACGGTCGAACCCCGTATACCCTGCAATGATGTTTTTTCTAAGTGTTGGATTGTTGAATCGAACCCTGTCGGCACATGAGTTTTGTTAAAACTATATATATCATTCAGTCCAATTCTCACCATTCATTGTTCGTTATGAACAAATCATTCACTTTAACCACTCAAAACATGTAATTATCATCACCATTCATGCTCTACTCAACAGCTGTTTTATGAAGTAGAAATCATCTGTTTTTCTCTATTTTTCATGACTCAACAAACCGTTATGATGTAGGTGTCATTAGCGGGTCAGATAGTTTACTCAACAGCAGTTTCAGA
>ENA-OQET01000585-OQET01000585.1-human-gut-metagenome-genome-assembly--contig:-NODE-585-length-18918-cov-3.144431_pt1 | contig 18918 bp, 18 predicted proteins | sample MGYA00242800_ERZ504645 | MGnify/ENA primary metagenome ERZ504645 (study PRJEB26092, sample SAMD00036308) | human gut metagenome | host: Homo sapiens | study: EMG produced TPA metagenomics assembly of... | reverse complement strand
GTCTGGATTGTAAATTATCTGATTGCCGCAAGCAGAGAGAAAGAATTTGTCTGGCGGTTCTTTGCAGCAGATGTTCTGGCGCGGCTTGTCTGTATGGCATTTTATCTGCTGCTGCCGACAACGAACGTAAGGCCGTCGATCCCGGAACAGGGATTCTGGAATCAGATGCTTGCGTTGCTCTACCAGATGGATGCGGCGGACAATTTGTTCCCATCGATTCACTGCCTGAACAGCTGGTTCTGCTATATCGCAGTCCGTGGAAGACGGGAGATTCCGCGCTGGTATCAGCGGTTCTCTTTCTGGGCGGCACTTGCCGTGTTTGTCTCTACACTGACGACAAAGCAGCATGTGATTGCAGATGTGATTGGCGGAGCGCTTCTGGCAGAAGTGACGTGGCAGATCGCGGGACGCACGCATCTTGGGGCCTGGTATGGCATGATATTGGAACGAAGGAGGTGGAAACGCCGTGCAGAGTAAGAAAAAAATGATCGTGAATTCCGTTTTTCTCGTTGTGATTTTTGCGTTGACGATATACGGTGTTTTCCACGGCGAAGACCTTGGCGCAATGATGGAAGCAATGCGGCGCGCAGATGTGCGGTGGCTGCTGCCGGGACTGCTCTGTGTCGTGTTTTTTATCTGGGGAGAATCGATCATCATCTGGTACATGATGCATTCCTTCCAGATTCCGGTGAAGAGGCGGACATGTTTTCTGTTTTCTTCCGTCGGATTCTTTTTCAGCTGTATCACACCGTCCGCAAGCGGCGGCCAGCCGATGCAGCTCTACTATATGAAAAAGGAGAAAATATCTCTTCCGGTATCAACGGTAATTCTGATGATCGTCACGATCACTTACAAAGCGGTGCTGGTCGTGGTGGGACTTGGGCTTGTTCTGTTCGGACAGGGCTTCCTGCACCGGTATCTGACGGAAATCCTTCCGGTTTTCTATCTGGGAATCGGTCTGAATGTCTTCTGTGTCACAGCCATGCTTATTCTGGTTTTTCATCCGGCGCTTGCGCGGACAATTCTGGTTTTGGGACTGAAAATCGTGGAAAAACTGCATTTGATGAAACGAAAAGAAAGCCGCCTGAAAAAACTGGAAGCTTCCATGGAAGTCTACCAGAATACGGCAGCGTATCTTGGCACCCACAAAATGGTGCTGGTCAATGTCCTTGCGATTACCTTTGCACAGAGGTTTGCTTTGTTTGCAGCAACATGGTTTGTATACCGCGCCTTCCATTTATCAGGCGTTTCCTTTATTGCCATTGTGCTGCTGCAGGCGGTCATTTCCGTATCGGTTGACATGCTGCCGCTTCCGGGAGGAATGGGAATCAGCGAGACACTGTTCCTGAAAATTTTCCCGCCGGTCTTTGGAAGCACGCTGCTTCTTCCGGCAATGGTGCTTTCCAGAGGGCTCGGCTACTACGGGGAACTGCTGGTGAGTGCAGTCTTTACCATCGTCGCACAGCTTACGATCGGGAATACGAAAAGAGAAAAAAAGAGGGGGAACTACATATGATAGGGTTCTATGATTATACCGTAATATTAACATATATCAGCTTTGCATCGTCCATCAGCGGCATTTTTCTTGCAACGCGGGGGCACTTTAACTGGGCGATTTTTTGTCTTGCTTTTTCCGGACTGTGCGATATGTTCGATGGAAAAATTGCGCGGACGAAGAAAAACAGGACAGAAGATGAAAAGCGGTTCGGCATTCAAATCGATTCGCTCTGCGATGTGGTCTGTTTCGGTGTCTTTCCGATCGTGCTCTGCTATGAGCTTGGCATGACACATTTTTACAGCATTCCGATTCTTATTTTCTACGGTCTTGCGGGCGTGATCCGTCTGGGATATTTTAACGTGATGGAAGAGAAGCGTCAGAATGAAACTTCGGAGAACCGGAAATATTACCAGGGACTGCCGATTATCTCGATGTCAGTAGCTCTGCCGCTGCTGTTCGTCTTTGCACCGCTCTGCCGCGGATACTTTCTGATCTGGCTGCATCTGCTGGTGCTGGCGGTCGGCGTTCTGTTTATCACGGATTTCCGCTTCCGCAAGCCGACGAATAAAGAGCTTGCTGTGCTGGTAGCGGTCGTTGGAGTGGCTGTGCTCCGCGGACTTCTGATCTGGAAGGGAGGAAGAACGATTTGAGACTCTGCGCTTATCCTTACCGAAAACAGGGGAAAAATCATCCAAAGCTTGATCTGATCCGCGAGGAAAATGATCTGCAGGACCGTTTTCTGCACATGATGTACAGCCATACCGCCGGAAGAGCCGCGATGCAGCCGCTGGTTCAGCCATTTGTATCTCGTGCGGCAGGCTGCTTTCTGGAAAGCCGCTTATCGGTGCCGCTGGTTGCACCGTTTGTAAAGAAAAATCATATTTCACTGAAGGAATGTACCGCAAAGCAGTTTATCTCGTTCAATGATTTCTTTGTGCGGAAGCTGAAAATGGATGCACGTCCGTTTTCCAATGCGCCGCAGGATTTTATCAGCCCGTGTGATGCGCGGCTTACGGTTTATCCGATTCATGAGAACGGGAAGTTTGAGATCAAGAACACAGAATATACGCTGGAACAGCTTCTGCGCGACCGGAAGCTGGCAAAACGGTATGAGGGCGGAACGTTATTTCTGTTTCGGCTTTCCGTGGACGATTATCACCGGTATCTCTTTGTGGATGACGGCGTCTGTTCGACGGAACGGCGGATTGAGGGTGTGCTCCACACGGTCAATCCGGCGGCGAATGATTTTTGCCCGATCTATAAAGAAAATACGAGAACCTACACGCTGCTGCAGTCCGCAAATTTCGGCACACTGCTGCAGATGGAGGTCGGCGCGATGATGGTCGGAAAGATTGTCAATGAAAATGCCGGAGCGGCGAGACGTGTACAGCGCGGCGAAGAGAAAGGCTATTTTGCCTTCGGTGGTTCGACAGTGATCGTTCTGGCACAGAAGGGAAGCGCAGTGCCGGAAAAACGGATCTGGAATTATTCGCGGCTTGAATCGAACGCGGGTACGGAGGGAGAAACGGTTGGGACGGCCGGAGAACAGGGATAAAAGCCAAAAAAATGGATTGTGAGGAAATGATCTTCACAATCCACTTTTTGTTTAAACGTTTTTTATGCCTGCAGCCGTGCCAGATCCTGGTAGAATGTCGGATACGAGATATCCACACAGCCGGCGCGCAGGATTTCCGTCGGTGTCTCTGCGGCAAGCGAAGCGATTGCAAACGACATCGCAATGCGGTGGTCGAGGCGGCTGTCGATTTGGGCGCCGTGGAACGGTTTTCCGCCCTCAATGATCATGCCGTCGTCCGTGCCTTCCAGGGAAACACCCATCGCGGTGAGTTCGTTTACCATGATATCAAGACGGTTCGATTCTTTGACTTTCAGCTCCTCCGCATTCCGGATCACGGTTGTACCGTTCGCTGTGGCGGCAAGAACCGCGATGATCGGGATTTCATCGATCAGGGTCGGGATCAGTTCGCCCTCGATGACGGTGCCGGAAAGAGACGGCGTATAGCGCACGAGAAGGTCTGCAACCGGTTCTCCGCCGGAGTTCTGCTCATTCAGAAGTGTGATGTCAGCACCCATGGCGCGGCAGACGCGGAGCATACCGTCGCGGGTCGGGTTGATGCCGACATTTTTCAGGAGCACCTCAGAGCCTGGAACTATCAGCGCGGCGGCGATGAAGTAGGCGGCGGAGGAAATATCTCCCGGCACACGGACGAGATTTCCATGGAGATCCGGGTCCGACAGAACCGATGCGGTCAGCCCTTCGGAGGCAACGTCGGCGCCGAAGAATTTCAGCATCAGCTCCGTATGGTTTCTGGAAAGAGCCGGTTCGGTAACGCTTGTTTTTCCGTCAGCATACAGTCCGGCAAGCAGGACACACGATTTGACCTGTGCGGATGCGACCGGCGAAAGATAGGAGATGGCGTGGAGCGGATGGCCGTTGATCGCAAGCGGCGCACAGCCGTTTTCCGGAATACTGCGGATGGAAGCGCTCATCTGGGTCAGCGGATTGATGATGCGTCCCATCGGCCGTTTTTGAATAGAGGCGTCACCGGTCAGTGTACTGGAAAAGTTCTGGCCGGCAAGAATGCCGGAGATCAGGCGTGTCGTTGTTCCGCTGTTTCCGCAGTCGAGAACGGCGGACGGAGCCGAAAGCCCGTGCAGACCTTTTCCATGAACGAGGATGCGCTCCGGCGTGTTCTCGATCTCAATGCCCATACTGCGGAAGCAGGAGATGGTGGAGAGACAGTCGGCACCCTGTAAAAAGTTTGTGACTTCTGTGGTTCCCTCTGAAATGGCACCGAACATGACGGCGCGGTGGGAAATGGATTTATCACCCGGCACGGAGATTTCTCCGCGCAGAGGACGTACTGCTTTCTGGAACTGCATAACGTAACTTCCTCCTGTCAAGATATACGCGCTTTTAATTGCGGATATGAATGGTATAGCCATGGTCTTTTAAGACCTTCCGGGCAAGAATGCCTGCTGCTCTTCATAAAATTCGATTCGGAGTACGCCTTCTTCAAATTCGCGGTTGTGGATAATGCCGATATTTTTAATACTGATCTGGTTGATGGCAAGAATTGTTGTAACGGCTGCGATTCCGCCGGCTTCATCGAGCAGGTCGCAGTAAACGACGTATTCTTTCTTTGTCGGTCCATAGGAAGAATCTTCCATGGAATTCCGGTATTCGCGGGAACTCTCAAACATATTGTAGAGCTCGTGGCCATTTTTTGTTGTCAACCAGGTATTTTGCCTGGACGAGAAGGCGGATATAGGAATCCAGCACATTCGAGAGCTGCTTCTGGTTTGAGAGACAGATCTGCTGCCATACCTCCGGGGAGGAGGAAGCGATGCGGGTGATGTCCTTGAAGCCGCCTGCAGCAACGGTTTTCATCTGCTCTTCCGGTGTGTCTAGGGATGCGAGTGCATTGACCAGGGTAGCGGCAACGATATGCGGCAGATGACTGACACCTGCGGTGATGTAGTCGTGCTCTTCGTATGTTAAAACCATCGGGATCGCCTTTAAGGACTGGACAAGATCAACGAAAGCGGAAACTGTCGCGATCTCAACATCTGGTCCGGGTGTAATCATATAGTAAGCATTTTCCAGCAGGTAATCGGTGGCGCTGGAATATCCCGTCTTTTTCGGAGCCTGCCATCGGATGGCCGCCGATAAACTGGTGCGTCATGCCGAGGGTCTCAACCGCCTGATGGATTTCTCCTTTTACACTTCCGACGTCTGTGATGATACAGCCCGGTTTTGCGATGCCTTTCACGAACGGAAGATAGGAGATGTTGGTGCTGACAGGAGCACATAAGAAGATATAGTCACAGTCGGCAAAGCGGTCGTCCCGTTCTTCCAGCGCGATATCAATCACGCCTTCCTGAATTGCCTCTTCGATCGTCGCTTTGGTGCGGCAGTAGGCCATCAGTTTATACTCCGGATGAACCTTTCTGAGGGTTTTTGCAATGGAGCCGCCGATGAGGCCAAGGCCGATAAAGCCGATACAGATTTTTTCGGATGTATCACACATAATTCAAGTAGTCCTTTCTGACAATTTTCGTAGGTAAATCGTATAAAAGACATTGTAAAGCATCTGAAATCAAATGTCAAAGATTTCTTGCTTTAAAGTGACAAAGTATTTTTGAAAGGCAGCAATTTTGCTTGTTTTGCAAAATCCGGCAGATTCCACAGAAAAGCCAGACAGAAAATGCGGAAGAAAGGCAGAATAACCAGCTAAAATACATATAAAATTTAAAAAGTTCAGAAATATATGTGAAATATGAATATATACTTGCAAAAATGCAAAAACTTTAGTAGAATAGTGACTATGATAAGAGGAACGGAAGACGTGAATCTTGATAAAAAGCAGAAAGGCGAATAAGAGCGGCCTTGCAATCTGCAAATTTACTTACATGGGAGGTATTACATATGGACGTTTTTAGAACTGACCGAATCAGAAATGTGGTGCTGCTGGGGCACAGCGGCTCCGGAAAGACAAGTCTGACCGAAGCTATGGCTTATCTTTCCGGTATGACAAACCGTCTCGGAAAAGTGACAGACGGAAATACCGTCAGCGATTTTGACAAAGAAGAAATCAAGCGCAAATGCTCTATTTCCACAACGCTTGTCCCGGTCGTATGGGGAAAAAATAAGATCAATGTTCTGGATACTCCTGGAATGTTTGATTTCGTAGGAGAAGCACAGGAAGCCGCTTCCGCAGCAGATGCCGCTGTAATCGTGGTATCCGGAAAAGCCGGCGTGCAGGTCGGAACCCAGAAAGCATGGGAACTCTGCGAGAAATACAATCTTCCGCGTATGATCTTCGTAACGGAAATGGATCAGGACGATGTCAGCTACCGAGAAGTCGTTGAGCAGCTCACCGAACTGTACGGAAAACGAATCGCACCGCTTCATATGCCTCTGCGTGAAAACGGTAAATTTGTAGGATATATCAATATTGTAAAGAACAAAGGCCGCAGATATATCGAAAAAAGATAAAAAAGAAGAATGCCCGATTCCGGATTACTCCGTAGAATATCTGGAGAAGTACCGTGAAACCCTGATGGAATCCGTGGCAGAAACAAGTGAAGAGTTTATGGACCGCTACTTTGGCGGAGAAGAGTTCTCGGTAGCAGAGATTTCCGCAGCGCTTGCCATGAACGTAGGAGACGGCACCATCGTTCCGGTATGCATGGGCTCCCCGGTCAATCTGCAGGGCGTATCGAACCTTCTTGATGATATCTGCGGATACTTCCCGGATCCGTCCACCCGTCCGTGTGCCGGCATCAATCTCGATACGAACGAAATTTTCGAGGCAAATTACGACTTTGCGAAACCGAAGAGCGCGACCATTTTCAAGACGATCGTGGATCCGTTCCTTGGAAAATATTCAATGATTAAGGTTTGCTCCGGCGTTATTAAAAGCGATGATGTGCTCTATAATGTAGATCAGGAATCCGAAGAAAAACTGAGCAAGCTGTACGTGCTCGAAGGCTCCAAGCCGATCGAAGTACCGGAGCTTCATGCAGGAGATATCGGTGCCATCGCAAAACTCGGCGATGCAAGAACCGGCGATTCCCTTGCGACAAAGAACAATCAGGTCCGCTACGGAAAACCGGATGTTTCGACTCCGTACACCGCAAAACGATATAAACCGAAGAACAAAGCCGATGTAGATAAGATCTCCCAGGCATTTGCCAAGATGATGCAGGAAGACCTGACTATGAAGGCAGTCAATGATTCTGCAAACCATCAGACATTGCTGTACGGCATGGGCGACCAGCACATCGATATTATCGTCAGCAAACTGCTGGAGCGCTACAAAGTAGAAGTAGAGCTGTCCCGTCCGAAGGTAGCCTTCCGCGAGACGATCCGCAAAAATTCGGATGTAGAAGCAAAATACAAAAAACAGTCCGGCGGCCACGGCCAGTACGGTCATGTAAAAATGCGCTTCTCCGCTTCCGGAGATCTCGAGAAACCATACGTTTTCGAGCAGGAAGTTGTCGGCGGCGCCGTTCCGAAGAACTACTTCCCGGCTGTTGAAAAAGGTATCCAGGAAGCCGTACAGAAAGGCCCTCTGGCTGCTTATCCGGTAGTCGGCGTCAAAGCCGTTCTGTATGATGGTTCTTATCATCCGGTAGACTCCTCCGAGATGGCATTCAAGACCGCAGCGATCCAGGCGTTCAAGAAAGGCTTTATGGAAGCATCCCCGGTTCTCCTTGAGCCGATCGTTTCGATGAAGATCACTGTAGACGATAAATACACCGGCGATATCATGGGCGATCTCAACAAACGCCGCGGCCGTGTGCTCGGCATGAATCCGGATCACAAGGGCCATACGATTATCGAGGCTGATGTTCCGGAACTTGAGATCTACGGATACGGCACAACACTCCGCTCCATGACAGGCGGAAGCGGTGATTTCTCCTATGAGTTTGCGAGATATGAGCAGGCTCCGTCCGATATCCAGGCAAAAGAGATTGAGGCAAGAGCTTCGAAGGTTGAAAAAGCAGAAGAATAAAGCTTTATAAAATAGTGTGATAAAACAGAGAAAATCCGGTTTCGGGAGCAGAATTCGCCCGGAAACCGGATTTTTCTGCGGTTTTTGAAGAAAAACGGAGGATATAGGAAAAAATAAATTGTAAAAACAGGGAAAGAGTGATAGAATACAGCTATATGTTCAAATGTGCATGCTGTCCTATGCGGCAGTGTGAGAAAAAAGAACTTTGAACTTGAACATGCAGGAGGTTACCTATGAGTAAAAGATATGAGCCACAGGACATTGAAAAAAAGTGGCAGAAGATCTGGCAGGATGAAAAAGCCTTTGCCGCCACAGATGATTATACAAAACCGAAATACTACGCACTCGTTGAGTTTCCGTATCCGTCAGGACAGGGACTTCACGTAGGCCATCCGCGTCCGTACACTGCACTGGACATCGTAGCCAGAAAGCGCAGAATGCAGGGTTACAACGTTCTGTATCCGATGGGCTGGGATGCATTTGGTCTTCCAACGGAGAACTATGCGATCAAAAACCACATTCATCCGAAGATCGTTACCAAAAACAACGTACATCACTTCAAAGACCAGCTTCAGTCTCTTGGATATTCCTTCGACTGGGACAGAGAGATCAACACGACGGATCCGGAATACTATCACTGGACCCAGTGGATTTTCCTGAAACTTTTCAAAGCCGGACTGGCATATAAAAAAGAGATGCCGATCAACTGGTGTACTTCCTGTAAGGTAGGCCTTGCAAACGAGGAAGTTGTAAACGGCGTGTGCGAGCGCTGCGGAAGTCCGGTTGTCCGCAAAGTAAAGAGCGAGTGGATGCTGAAGATCACCGAGTATGCAGACAAGCTGATCGACGGTCTGGACGGCGTTGACTATATTGAGCGTGTCAAAACTTCCCAGAAAAACTGGATCGGACGTTCCCACGGAGCAGAGGTTGATTTCTCCCTGAAAGATAAACCAGAGAAGCTGACTATCTACACCACACGCCCGGATACCCTGTTCGGTGTTACGTACATGGTACTCTCCCCGGAGCATCCGTACATCGACCAGTACAAAGATGAGATCAAGAACTGGGATGAGGTCTGCGCATACCGTGAGATGGCAGCCAGAAAATCCGATTTTGAGCGTTCCGAGCTTGCAAAAGACAAGACCGGTGTTATGATCGACGGACTTTCCGCAGTCAACCCGGTTAATGGAAAAGAGATCCCGATCTGGATTTCTGATTATGTACTGATGAGCTACGGCACCGGCGCCATCATGGCAGTACCGGCACACGATGAGCGTGACTGGGAGTTCGCAAAGAAATTCAACATGCCGATCATCGAGGTTGTTGCAGGCGGCGACGTACAGAACGAAGTTTACACCGACGTTGCAGAGGGAACTCTTGTCAACTCCGGTTTCCTGAACGGACTTTCCGTTGCGGAAGCAAAAAAGAAAATTCTTGAGTGGCTCGAAGAGAACCACGTTGGAAAAGCAAAAAACAAACTATAAGCTGCGTGACTGGGTATTCTCCCGTCAGCGTTACTGGGGTGAGCCGATTCCGATCGTACACTGCGACAAATGCGGTTATGTTCCGGTTCCGGAAGAATCCCTTCCGCTGGAGCTGCCGGATGTAGAGAGCTACATGCCGACCGATAACGGCGAGTCTCCGCTGGCTGCCATGACAGACTGGGTCAACACCACCTGCCCGTGCTGCGGAGGACCTGCAAAACGTGAGACCGATACCATGCCGCAGTGGGCTGGTTCTTCCTGGTATTACATCCGCTATACCGATCCGAAGAACAAAGAGGCTCTGGCAAGCAAAGAAGCTATGAAATACTGGCTGCCGGTTGACTGGTACAACGGAGGAATGGAGCATACCACCCTTCACCTTCTGTATTCCCGTTTCTGGCATAAATTCCTGTACGATCAGGGCGTAGTTACCTGCCCGGAACCGTATCAGAAACGTACTTCCCACGGAATGATCCTCGGCGAGAACGGCGAGAAGATGAGTAAATCCCGTGGAAACGTTGTCAACCCGGATGATATCGTAGCTGAGTTTGGTGCAGATACCCTGCGTACGTACGAGATGTTCATCGGTGCCTTCGACTTAAGCGCATCCTGGTCTCAGGAAGGCGTAAAAGGATGCCGTCGTTTCCTCGAGCGTGTATGGAAACTGCAGGACAGCCTGGTAGACGGAGATTCCTACTCCAAAGAGCTGGAGTCCAAAATGCACCAGACCATCAAGAAAGTATCCAGCGACTATGAGTCCCTGAAATACAACACAGCGATCGCAGCCATGATGACCCTGGTCAACGAGTTCTACAAAGCCGGAAAAGTAACGAGAAAAGAGTTCGAAACCCTTCTGATCCTGCTGAATCCGGTTGCACCGCATATGACCGAGGAACTGTGGGCAGACCTTGGATATGAAGGTCGTCTGTATCAGACCGCATGGCCGGAGTTTGACGAGGAGAAGACCGTAGAGGCAGTAGCCGAGATCGCTGTTCAGATCAACGGCAAAATGCGCGGAACGATCAAAATCGCCAAAGATGCAGATAAAGAGACCGCAATCGCCGCTGCAAAAGAGGCAGTTGCAGACAAACTGACCGGAAACATCGTAAAAGAAATTTACGTACCGGGAAGAATTGTGAATATCGTTCAGAAATAATAATTATGTAAGCTGAAGAAAGGAGGCTGATTCTTGGAAAAAGAGTCAGTCTCCTTTTGCATAAATATTGCTGTTTAGCAAGGAGGGATACAAAATGAATCTTGAAACAATCAGACAGGAAGCGCGTGCCGTCTCAGAGGAGCTGATTACGACAGCGCAGATGAAACCGGGACAGATTCTGGTAGTGGGATGTTCTTCGAGTGAAATTCACAACAGTAAGCTCGGAACGGATTCCAGCCAGGAGATCGGGCAGGCGGTGTTTGAGGCGCTGTGTGCGTGTACGAAGGAGCACGGGCTGTATCTGGCGGCGCAGTGCTGTGAGCATCTGAACCGTGCGGTTGTTCTGGAGCGTGCGGCGGCAGAAAAATACGGTTACGAGCCGGTCTGCGCGGTACCGTGGCTGCATGGCGGCGGATCGTTTGCGATGGCGGCATACTATGGATTGGAGGACGCTGTCACCGTAGAGCGTGTGCAGGCGCATGCAGGTATTGATATCGGTGATGTGCTGATCGGCATGCAGCTGAAGGCAGTAGCCGTTCCGGTCCGGGTATCGCAGAAAACGATCGGAGATGCGCACGTTGTCTGCGCGCGGACAAGACCGAAATACATCGGCGGCGAGCGGACGCATTACGCGGAAGATCCGGAGATGAGAAAGTAAGAAACTGTGATTGGTAAATCAAAAAATGCCGTACAGGCGGAGAAAAATTTCCAACGCTGTACGGCATTTTTGATGTTTGGTTTTACGTTTTATTTCGCTTTTCTCGCTTCCCGTTTTCGGAGGAAGAAAATTTTCTGCTTCCGGTAAAAAGAGGAAATGGAATCCACGAGGATGCTCAAATATCGCAGAACCGGCTCTGTTGCGACAGAGAATACGACCAGCAGCATGATACATTTTCTGGACATATCAGAAATGGCGAACAGCTGGTTCAGATAGGTACTGCAGAAAATGAAGGCAATAATCGAGCCGATCAGGATCGTCCAGCGCATCCAGTTGAGCGGCTTGCTGATCCGGTAGAGAATCATAAAACCGACAATGGCGAGCAGTACGGTGGCAGCGGTCGAAATATCTTCCGAGCCGACCGCAAATTCCTGGCCGAAGACAACGAGTGTTGCGACCATCAAAAAGTCGGTCAGCGCCGCAGGCAGGGCCCGTGTCAGAATGTTCGTGATAAAGTGGCCCGCGATCCGGTTTTTGTTCGGCATTAGCGAGAGCAGGAAGCCTGGAATACCGATCGTAAACATACTGATCAGCGAGATCTGGGACGGCTCCAGCGGATACGTCACCATCGAGATCAGTGAGAAGATGGACAGCAGGAACGAGAAAATGTTCTTTACCAGGAACAGCGTTCCCGAGCGCTGCAGGTTGTTGACAACGCGGCGGCCTTCCAGTACGACAGAAGGCATCTTCGAAAAGTCGTTGTCCAGCAGAACGAGCTGTGCAGCCTGTGCGGCAGCGTCACTTCCGGATGCCATCGCAACGGAGCAGTCGGCATCCTTTAATGCGAGCACATCGTTGACACCATCGCCGGTCATCGCAACGGTCTTGCCGTTTTTCTTTAAAGCCTGGACAAACTGGCGTTTTTGGTCTGGTGTGACACGGCCGAACACGGTGTATTTCAGGATTGCTTCTTCGAGCTCTTCCGGTGTCTTTAGAGTGGAAGCATCAATATAATCCTCTGCGTGTGCAATCCCTGCCTGGCGGGCAACCTCAGATACCGTTACCGGAGTATCACCGGAGATGACCTTGACATGGACACCCTGATCTTCGAAGTAGCGGAACGTTTCCGGTGCTTCTTTTCGGATCGGATTGGAGAGAAGCACGTAGCCAAGCGGCGTGACACGGCCGGAGAGTGCTTTTCCATTCGGTACAGTTTCGGATGTGCCGAAGACGAGAAGACGGAATCCCTTTGAGGTATACGCTTCAATTTCACTCTGATAGCGTGCAAAATCATCGCGGAGAACGAACTCCGGGGCACCGAGCACGTAGGAGACATCCGAAAATGTCACACTGGAATACTTGAATTCCGAGGAGAACGAAGTCATCGAAACGGCAGTTTTGCCGTTGTTGTCTTTAAAATATTCTTTCAGTGCCGCCATAGTAATGTTGTCGTTTGACATGGCAGATGCGAAATCACCGACCGCAAGGGAAAGCTCTTCTTTCTGCAGTGCGGGAGCATTTTCGCCGGATTCTGTATCAGGGACTGAACTGGAGCCGACCAGAATCAGATCATGTACTTTCATATTTGTCTCAGTGATGGTTCCCGTCTTATCGACACAGAGCACGTTGACGCGAGCCAGCGTCTCGATACATTTCATATCATGCACGAGAACCTTCTGCGAAGCCAGCCGCATAACGCTGACGGCAAGGGCAACGCTTGCAAGCAGGTAAAGACCTTCTGGGATCATGCCGAGCACGGCGGCCACCATCGAGGTAATGCTCTCACGGAATGTTTCGTGGGAGACGAAAAACTGCTGGCCGAAGAGCAGAAGACCGATCGGAATGATCAGAATGCCGACAACCTTTACCAGCTTGTTGAGGGAGCGGATCATCTCGGACTGTTCGCCCTCTTTCATGGCCTTTGCCTCGAGGGTCAGACGGGAAATGTAGGAATCTTCACCGACCTGGGTCAGACGGCTCTTGCAGCTTCCGGAGACGATAAAACTTCCGGACATCAGCTCGTCGCCCGGGCGCTTGGTAATCTCATCGGATTCACCGGTAAGCAGCGATTCGTTGACCTGTACCTCACCTTCAAGCACGACAGCATCAGCGCAGATCTGTTTTCCTGCGGTAAATACAACAATATCATCGAGTACGAGATCCTCCGCGGCGAGTGTTACCTCAGCACCGTCACGGATCGCAGTAGCCTTCGGCGCGTTTAAAACAGACAGCTTTTCCAGCGTCTTTTTCGCCTTGATTTCCTGTACAATGCCGATCAGCGTGTTCGCGATGATGACCGGCAGAAACGTAAGATCCCGGAACGAACCGGCAAGGATCAGAAAGATGGCAATAATCAGAAAAATCAGGTTGAAATACGTACAGACATTGCTCTTTACGATCTCGGCCGTTGTCTTGGACGGAGGTTCCACCGCGCAGTTGGTCCAGCCGTTCTCGCGGTACTCGGCAACCTGCTCGGCGGAAAGGCCTTTGGAAGGGTCTGCCTCATAGCGCGTCGTTGGAACACGGCGGTGAATGATTTCGGGAATTGTTTTGTTCATAACAGTTATATTCCTCTCCGGCTGTCCTGATAAAGAAGAGACAGCCTCACTGTGGTTTGGTTGAAAAAGATCACGTCTGGAATCTTTTTCCATACTAAGAAGTATACCATAGAGCATCGAAAAAGAAATGAAGGAAGTATTAAATTTTACGAAAAAAAGACTTTTCGCAAAGAGGAACAGATAGGAATGTGCGAAAAGTCTTTTGTATTCTGAATTCAGTCCTGTATTTCCTGAAGATTGCGGATGTTCGGCTCCGCCATCATGGAGTAATTGGTGTAATAAACAACGAAACCCGGTTTGCTTCCGTTTGGTTTACGCAGGTTTTTCTTTAAGGTGTAGTCGATTTCCACCTTCGGTGCCTGTCTGCCTTTCGAGTAATAGGCGGCGAGAGCAGCGGCCTCTTCGTAGACGGAATCCGGCAGCTCTTTACCGTTCGTCTTTACGATGACATGGCTGCCCGGCTGGCCTTTCGCGTGGAACCACCAGTCGTTGCCGGAGGCGAATTTAAACGAAAGTTCCTCGTTCTGGAAGTTGTTCTTGCCGACATAAATGTCAAAGCCCTCGGAAGAGCGGTAGTGGAACGGATGGGAGGTGATTTTCTGCTTTTTCCCTGTCGGTCCCTTGCGGCGGATGTAGCCGTACTCAATCAGCTCTTCTTTTAACTGTACCAGATCCGCCTCATCGAGCGCAATATCAAGCGCCGTGCTGATGGATTCGAGATGGTCGATTTCCTCTTTCGTCTCGACAAGAAGTTCTTCGAGTGCCTCACGGGTCCGCTTCAGCTTTCCGTAGCGGTCGAAGTATTTTTTCGCATTTTCGCCGGCAGAGAGCGTTCCGTCGAGCGGAATCGTGATTTCCTCGCCGTTATAGTAATTGACGGCTTTCAGCGAAGTATCGCCCGGCTGGCAGCTGTAGCCGTACGTATTTAAAAGCTCACCGTAAATCCGGTATTTTTCCCGCTTGTCGGTGTCTTTTAACTGTTTCTGCTGCAGGTCGTATTTTTTGACATTCCGTTCGAGTGCGGTATTGACGACACGGCGCAGATCGGAAGATTTCTGACGGATGCGGGTGATGCGGTTTTTCATGGCATAGTATGTTTCCAGTACACCGGAGATCGAGTCGTATGTTTCCTCCCGCAAATCCTGATACTGCGTCAGTTTCAGTGCGGAAAATTCTTTCGGCTCATCGCCCTGGTATACGATGTTCGGCGTAAATGCGCCGTTTTTGATATCCTCAATCAGATAAGAGAAGGTGCGGAACAGATGAAGCTTTGCATTTTCTTCGAGTGCATTGACCGCAAATCCGCCGTCGATGCCGGCGCGGCAGCAGACTTCCTCCGCCATCAGCGGGCTGAAGCCGGTAAGGGAAGTGTAGATTGCCTTTGCGGCAGCCATCGGTTTCGTGCAGACGAAATCGAAAAATTCTTCTTCTGTGATCGTGAGCGGATCTTTCTTATCCTGCGTGTGCGGAATGAACCAGGTGCGGCCCGGAAGAACCTCACGGACAGAACTCATGTTGGCGGAAATATGTTTGATACTGTCAAGGATCGTATTGTCCTCCTGACAGAAGATCAGGTTGCTGTGTTTTCCCATGATCTCCACAATCAGCTTCTTGCGGCAGATATCGCCGAGTTCGTTCAAATGCTCGAGCTCAAAAATAAGAATACGCTCGAGTCCCGGCTGGGTAACGGAGAGAATGCGGGCGCTGCCGATGTGTTTGCGGAGCAGCATACAGAAATTCGGTGCGGTCATCGGGCCGGGCTTATTGTTGTCCGTCAGGTAGATCAGCGGAAGCGAAGCACTTGCCGAGAGGAGAAGACGGTAAACGGTACGGTTGTTTTTTATTGTAATCATCAGCTCGTCGTTTTCCGGCTGTGCGATCTTGTTGATCTTTCCGCCGACGATGGTCTGATTCAGTTCCTGTGCAATATTTGCAATGGTAATTCCATCAAAAGCCATAGAAAATATCTCCTTTGTTTGAAATTCTGGTATTTTCATTATAATACAGAAAAAAAGATTTGACTAGGCTTTCTGAATGAATTATAATAAATCTGTATGGGTAGATGTATTTTCTGAAAAAGACTTCAGAAGGTACAGGAAAGGACGGATTGTGGCAAAACTGATCAACATCGGATTCGGCAATGTCGTAAATTCGGATAAAATAATAGCAGTGGTGAGTCCCGAGGCGGCACCCGTCAAGCGTATGGTGCAGCGTGCAAAGGAAAGCAACCGCATCATCGATGCGACGCAGGGAAGACGCACGAAAGCAGTGCTCATCACCGGAGAAGAATTTATCATCCTTTCGGCTTTGCAGCCGGAAACGATCAGCCGCAGATTCAACGGCGGCTGGGAAACAGAAAAAGAGCGAGGGGAATCTGAAAATGAGTAGAGGAATACTTACTGTAGTATCCGGTTTTTCCGGAGCAGGAAAAGGAACACTGATGAAACGCCTGATGGAGGAGTACGACAACTATGCGCTGTCCATCTCCGTCACCACAAGAGACCCGCGTCCGGGCGAGGAAGACGGCGTATCGTACTTTTTCCGTACAGAAGAAGAGTTTGACCGCATGGTAGAAGAGGATGCCTTCCTCGAGTATGCGCGTTACGTAAAACATTCCTACGGAACGCCGAAGGCATACGTAGAGGAGCAGCTGGATGCCGGAAAAGATGTTCTGCTTGAGATTGAAATCCAGGGAGCACTTCAGGTCAAGGAAAAACGTCCGGACACCCTTCTTGTGTTCATCACACCGCCGACCGCCGAGGAGCTGGAACGACGCCTCCGGGGACGCGGAACGGAAACAGAAGAAGTCATCAAAGGCAGAATGGAGCGTGCAAAAGAGGAAGCACAGGGCATGGACCAGTACGATTATGTCCTGATCAACGACGACCTCGAAACCTGCGTAAAACAGATGCATGAGACCATTCAGAGCCAGCATTTCATGAGCAGCAACCAGAAAGACTTTATCGAACAGATGAAAAAAAGTCTGGAAAAATAGAAAGGAGCATTTATTATGATTCATCCATCTTATCAGGAACTGATTGCAACTATTAACGAGGGCCAGGATCTGGACGAGGCACCGGTTGTCAGCAGCCGTTACTCTCTGGTACTTGCAACAAGCAAACGTGCAAGACAGATCATCGGCGGAGCTGAACCGCTTGTAAAAGTGAAAAAAGGCATGAAACCGCTTTCCATCGCCGTAGAGGAGATGTACAAAGGAGAGGTTACAATCCTTCCGGAATCTGAAGTTGAAGCGGAAGAGGAAACAAAAGAGGAGCCAGTAATTGAATAATATGAAAATTCTGTTTATTTCCCTTGGATGCGATAAAAACCTGGTAGATTCCGAGCATATGCTGGGTCTTCTGGTAGAGCATGGCTTCGAGATCAACCGATTCCGAGGAAGATGCAGAGGTTATCGTGATAAACACATGCTGCTTTATCCACGACGCCAAAGAAGAAAGCATTCAAAATATTCTTGAAATGGCGAAGTACCGTACAGCGGGAAGCTGTAAGGTTCTTCTGGTAACGGGCTGTATGGCAGAGCGCTACCGCGATGAAATCATTGAGGAGATTCCGGAGGTTGACGCCGTACTTGGAACGAACAGCTATGACAAAATCCTGGATGCCATTCAGGATGTCCTCGGCGGCGACCGCTTCCAGGAGTATGCCGATCTGAAAGGACTGCCGAAAATTGACGCACAGCGCGTTGTAACGACAGGCGGCCATTACGAAATATCTGAAAATTGCAGAGGGCTGTGACAAGCACTGTACCTACTGCATCATTCCGAAGCTGCGCGGACCGTACCGCTCCGTTCCGATGGAGGAACTGATAGCAGAAGCGAAGACGATGGCAGAACAGGGTGTCAAAGAGCTCGTTCTCGTTGCGCAGGAGACAACCATTTATGGTATCGATCTGTACGGAAAGCCGTCTCTCCACCTTCTGTTAAAAAGAGCTCTGCAAAAATTCAGGAGCTCTACTGGATCCGGATTCTGTACTGCTATCCGGAGGACATCTATCCGGAACTCGTTCAGACGATGAAGGAAGAGCCGAAAGTCTGTCACTACCTGGATCTGCCGATTCAGCATGCCAACGATGAGATCCTGCGCCGCATGGGTCGCAGAACATCCAAACAGGAGCTGATCGACAAAATTGATTTCCTGAGAAGCGAGATGCCGGATATCACACTGCGCACCACGCTGATCACAGGATTCCCGGGAGAGACAAAAGAGCAGCACAAAGAACTCCTCGAGTTTATCAACGACATGGAGTTCGACCGTCTCGGCGTATTCACCTACTCTCCGGAGGAGGGAACACCGGCTGCTGCGATGGAGCATCAGATCGACGAGGAGGTAAAACTGGACCGTCAGGCAGAACTGATGGAGCTGCAGCAGGATATCTCTGCAGAACTCGGCGAGCGCAGGATCGGCCAGGAGCTTCTTGTTATGATCGAAGGCAAAGTGGCGGATGAGGATGCCTATGTGGGCAGAAGCCAGGCGGACGCACCGGGTGTAGACGGCTATGTATTTGTCAATACACCGGAAACACTCGTATCCGGCGACTTCGTAAGAGTGAAAATTACCGGCGCTCTGGAATATGATCTGATAGGAGAGATAAGCCAATGAATTTACCAAACAAATTAACGATTCTGCGGGTAATTATGATTCCGTTTTTCGTGTTCTTCCTGCTGTCTGGCGTGGGCGGAAGCGCGTCCAAATGGATTGCACTGGTAATCTTTGCCGCTGCCAGCATCACGGATACGCTGGACGGCTACATTGCAAGACGTGACAATCTGATTACCGATTTCGGAAAGTTTATGGATCCGCTGGCAGATAAGCTGCTGGTATGCTCTGCACTGATTTGCTTTGTAGAGCTGGACAAGCTTCCGGCGTGGGATTGTTATTATTATCATCGCAAGAGAATTTATCATCAGCGGTTTCCGCCTGGTTGCTTCGGACAATGGAATTGTCATCGCAGCAAGCTGGTGGGGAAAATCGAAAACAATCAGCCAGATGTTATGATCATTCTTC
>ENA-OQET01000584-OQET01000584.1-human-gut-metagenome-genome-assembly--contig:-NODE-584-length-18925-cov-4.252527_pt1 | contig 18925 bp, 21 predicted proteins | sample MGYA00242800_ERZ504645 | MGnify/ENA primary metagenome ERZ504645 (study PRJEB26092, sample SAMD00036308) | human gut metagenome | host: Homo sapiens | study: EMG produced TPA metagenomics assembly of... | reverse complement strand
GTTGCCTAGTGTCTTATGGTTTTGGTCTGCAGGAGCGATAATTTCCAGAAGGCTGCTTTCTAGAATGCTTTCATTCAAAGCTTGAACACGATATGGACCAAGCACAGGCAAAATGTAGTGTTGGAGTGTGTAGTGATAGTGTGCTGCTGTAGAAGATTTGACACCTAAAAAAATGGAGCTTTCCCAGGTTAGAGAAAGCTCTGAAAAAGTTGGATTTTCGACATTTAGTGCAAATTGTTGCACCTCCATTTTTTTGATGGTGAGTTTTTCCTTTACTTCATTGTAAGAATGCCCATAAATGTACCCCCAGATTGCGGTCCGATCAGAGTTTCGTCCCTTAATATAGCGACCCTCCCAACGACCATCTTTCCTCTTTCTGATGTTTTCTCCGTGCTTTGACATAATGCTCCTCCTTGTTCGATTTGTAATGATGTAACATTACTTTTATATGTTTCAGCTATTCTATAGGAAAAAGTGTGCCCAATATGGTGAAAGTGACAAAAATGTGTTCGGGTACGGTTTGATATAACTCGTTCTGTTGAAATGTGTCGCATTGTGTGGTACTATATCTATACATATTATATATGGGCTTCTGTGGAAATAGGTATCATCCATTCTCAAAATGGATGATACTTCTTAGAGGCTTAGATTGTCCTTCAAGTATCTCATTTGTTGAAGTATCAGAAAGAGGAATTGTGAAGGTTATCAGCGGTGCTTGCTATACACATGTGGCACTCTGTAAAAACGAATGAAAAATGCTTAAAGAACAATTTGAGCCCACGGGTTAGTTGCTGTTGAGCAGTGAGCCGTGGGCTTGTTTCAGTTCATACAAATGTCTACCCAACAAACCATATTGGCGTAGCAACATCGAAAAAAACCGTTTTGCACACTAATTGCGTTGCAGAAACTGGTTAAAATTCACAGCTGTATGAACTGCAAATATCAGATATTTATACAAAACGCTGAACTTTTGACCCCTGTGGCACAAAATTGGCACAACTTTTTCAGATGCTATGAGGAAATGGCGAAAAACAGGAGAAAACAACAAAAATCCATGAGTTTATCATTAACGTCTGAAACTGCTGTTGAGTAAACTATCTGACCCGCTAATGACACCTACATCATAACGGTTTGTTGAGTCATGAAAAATAGAGAAAAACAGATGATTTCTACTTCATAAAACAGCTGTTGAGTAGAGCTTGTATGGTGATGATAAATACATGTTTTGTGCGGTGAGAGTGAATGATTTGTTCATAACGAACAATGAGTGGTGAGAATTGAATGATATGTACAGTTTTAACAAAACTCATGCGCCGATAGGGTTCGCCTCAACAATCTAACACTTAGAAAAAATGTCATTGTAGGGTATATGGGGTTCGACTGTATAAATCAACACTTCGGCTATAGAGAAATAGAGACGAGTGTACTCAACGGATGTTTTATGGAGTAGAAAACAAGGAAAATATGATTGCTGGGGTAATTGGATACGACAGCATAAGAAAACACTTAGCCGATTGTGTGGTTATCACACAGCGGAAATTAGAGAGAAAGACCATCAATATGAATGTGTACATAGAAAATTAGAGGATATGCCCGATGAGGGCCGGAGGAGTAAATAACATGAAGAAGTACAAAATCGCTGTTGCGGGCACTGGGGCTAGAGATATAATACGCGGCTGTCATAATAGGGACAAGGGTACGGCAGAGAATGAAAGGCTCCGCAACCTGAAGTTCATATTTTCTTACCCGAAGAATGAACGAATGATCTTTCTGAGTGGCAGAAATGCCGCACAGGAAGAAATCTCGACCATGAGGGTGGGGTGACAGCCAGCGGACAGGTGTATGAGCCTATCCGCTCTTTGTGTTGGCCGAGATGTTAATGAAGAAATTGAGTGGGATTGTGGGAAAGATTTATGAGCAAGAAACTTGCGATTGCGATGTTCGGACAGAAGCGATTATCGAGAGAAGGCGGAGTAGAGATCGTTGTCAAAGAGCTCTGCACCCGAATGGCACAGAATGGTTGTGACGTGACCTGCTACAACAGAGCAGGTCATCATGTGAGTGGTGCAGAATATGACGATGCTGGTAAAACGGAGTACGAGGGAATTCGTCAGAAATCTGTTCCGACTATTGAACGGCGCGGACTTGCGGCAGTCAGCTCCTCCGCATTTGCGGCACTTTATAGTGCATTTGGAAAATACGATGTGGTGCACATCCATGCCGAAGGGCCGGCGTTCTTTGCATGGCTGCCGAAGATGTTTGGGAAAAGAGTTGTAGTTACCGTCCATGGCATTGATTGGCAGCGCGAGAAATGGCAATCAGGACTTGGCTCTAAATTTATCCACCAAGGCGAAAAGAACGCTGTGAAATATGCGGACGAGGTCATTGTTCTGAGCAAAGGCGTGCAGGACTATTTCAAGGAAACCTATGACAGAGAAACTCACTTCATCCCCAATGGTGTGAATAGGCCAGAGATTCGGGAAGCAAAACTGATTACAGATAAGTTTGGGCTGAAAAAAGACTCCTACATATTGTTCCTCGGGCGTCTGGTGCCGGAGAAGGGCATTCGATATCTGGTCGAGGCTTTCAAGAATGTCAAGACGGATAAAAAACTGGTCATCGCGGGCGGTTCCAGTGATACGGATTCCTTTATGGATGAATTGAAGGAACTGGCGAAGGGTGACGATCGGATACTCTTTACCGGCTTCGTGCAGGGGGCGATGCTGGATGAACTATACAGTAACGCCTATATCTATACTCTGCCGTCTGATCTGGAAGGAATGCCCCTGAGTCTGTTGGAAGCGATGAGTTACGGCAACTGCTGTCTGGTTTCCGATATTCCCGAGTGCGCAGAGGTTGTGGAAGATAAGGCATTGATTTTCAAAAAGTCAGATGTAGAGGACTTGCGAGAAAAATTGCAAGATGCCTGTGACCATCCTGAAATGGTTATGAAAATGAAGAATCAGACAGCTGACTTTATCTGCGAGAAATATAACTGGGATGAAGTTGTAAAGGAAACGATGAAACTGTACAGGAGAAAATAATAGATGAGAGTGTTGATAATAAATAATCTCCTCTAACCGAACGCAGGTGGTGAGATGTACATAGTGAAAACGCCGGAAAAATAGCGCGTTTACGGTACTTTTCAAGAGGTGGGTGGATCTGCGAGAGCAATTTTAATCTCGCTACCTAGGTTTAGCAACAGCAGATGATTTTATCATAAGAACTTTCAGTATCACTAACTGCGTTTGTATGGAGCACTCTGGTTTATGAACAACACATTGGAAGTGCTGCATCTGAACAGAGGTAGTGAAATAGAACATAGAATATAACGGTTGACACTTGAATTGCTGAGAAAATATTTATCAGCAGAAAGACAGTACGTAACTCGTATTGTGAAAAGAAATTTATAAGGAGAAAAGGCAATGATAAGAATTCTTCATTCTGTCAGCAATATGGATCGTGCTGGTATTGAGACGATGCTGATGAACTATTATCGATATATGGATAAGTCAAAAGTTCAATTCGATTTTTTATGCAATAAGAAAAAACCGGGAGCGTATGACGATGAAATAAAATCTATGGGCGGTAGAATTTATCATACACCGGGATTGAATCCGGCCAAGTATCCTGTGTACTTGAAATACATGCGAGAACTGTTTCAAGAACATCCGGAATATAAAATCGTTGAGGCGCACAATGGGGCACTTGGCGTGTATGCACTTCATGCTGCCAAAGTGAGCAAAATTCCTGTGCGCATTTTTCATGCACATGGAGCAAGCATAACGAAAGACTGGAAGCTTCCAATCAAGCTTGTTTGTAAGGCTTGCCTTCCCACAAATATGACGCATCATTTTTCTTGTGGTGTCGAGGCTGCAAAATGCTATTTTGGACAAAAAGTGGTAGATGAAAATGACTATGTGCTGATTCCAAATGCAATAGACGTCGAGCGCTTTATCTATAACCCAGAAATTCGTAATAAGATTCGCAAGGAAAACGATCTGGAAAACAAACACGTTGTGGGGCATGTTGGACGCTTTATGGCACAAAAAAACCATATATTCTTAGTGGATGTTTTTGCAGAGGTCTTAAAAATTGATTCTCAGGCACATCTTGTTCTATTAGGCGATGGTGAACTGATGGATGAAATTAAAAGAAAGACGGCAGACCTTGGTATCAGTGAGCATGTAACCTTCGTTGGAAATGTTGGAAACGCCAATGAGTGGTATCAAGCATTTGACTGCTTTGTTTTGCCGTCAATCTGGGAAGGCCTTCCGGTTGTGGGCGTAGAGGCTCAGGCAGCGGACCTTCCGTGTGTCTTTTCGTCAGCAATTACAAGAGAAATTGGGTTGTCACAGCACGCAAAATTTGTTCCGCTCACAGAATCTGTTTCTGTATGGGCAAAAACACTATGTGATGCGTTGCAGCAGAATGAGCGTAATGACAACACGAAGTTGATTACAGAACACCACTATAATATTGCATTTGAAGCGAAGAAACTGCAGGAGAGATATTTACAACTTGCTGGAGAAGTGAAATGAAGATCGGAATATTAACACATCAGTATATCAACAATTATGGTGCTTTTTTACAGGCGTGGGCACTAAGAAAAGCAATTTCAGAACTATTTCCCGAAGATGAAGTGCAGATTATAGATTATGTAAACGTAAAACATTATATCATCAATGCCGGTGGGTGGTTTCGATTTTATAAAAATAGAGAAACGCTGAAAGAATGGTTTGCTAAGGTTCAACTTCCGAATACTTTTGCGAAAGCAAGAAATCAAGAAATGGTCCTTTCCAAAAGATGTTTTAATGCTCGACAGATCAATGAATTAGAATTTGACTGCATTGTTGTTGGCAGTGATGAAGTGTGGAACTACAGAGATACAAAGGGAAATGCTGAACTTAAATTTGGTGTAGGATTAACATGTAAAAATTTGATTGCCTATGCGCCGAGTGTAGGAAAGACGGCAGCGGATGAAGCAATTCCGCAGTATGTTATTGATGGTATCAGAAAGTTTAAGCGGATTTCTGCGCGAGATGACCTGACAGAGCAGCTGGTAGAACAGGTAACAGGGAACGCACCGAAACGAGTTTTAGATCCTACTTTTTTTGGCCGAATTTCCACGGGCAGAATTGAAAGCAAAAAGAAAGCCATATATTCTGTTTTACTACTGCGAAAATCTACCGGAAAATATTTTAAATCAAATTTTTTCTTATGCAAAAGAGCATGGTCTGGCGGTTTATGGCGCGGGTGAATGCGACAAACGATATTCAGAAGTTACTGTAAACCTGACACCATTTGAGTGGGTGGAAATGTTCCGAAATGCGGAGTTTGTGTTTACTGGAACTTTTCACGGTGCAGTATTCTCTATTCTGAATCGCAGGCAGTTTAAGGTATATCTGACAAATGAAAGCCGAATCAAAAAAGTAACAGCCTTGCTGAGTGAACTTCAGATTACAAACCGCCCTATCAAAGAGGATTTTTGCTTCGATTTAGAAAGTATGAAGTCGGAAATCAACTATGAAAAAGTGTATGATGTCATAGAACAGAATCGGCAGAGCAGCAAGCAGTATTTAAAAGATGCGATAGGAATGGCAAAAAAATGAGAATAGGAATTTTAACACATCATTACGTTAAAAATTATGGTGCATTCCTTCAGATGAAGGCGATGTATGAAACACTTCGGAGACTGTACCCGAAAGCGGAAATCGTAGTTGTAAACTATGTAAATCCAAGGCATTGGCGGAAGAACATCATTCACATTCTTCATTTCAGATTTGGAATTGACACACCTGCTACTTATATAAAAAAAATTCAGCAATTGCAGACGTTCACGAAATACGAACATACCATTCCTCGTACGCACTCTGTAAAAAGTGCAGAAGAAATTGCGACGTTAAAACTAGATCTAATCGTGTTGGGAAGTGATGAGATCTGGAATTTGTGTGGTTCTGGATATCATCCATTAAAATTCGGAACAGGTCTTGAAGAACAACAGACAATTGCTTATGCACCAAGTGTGGGGGCTGTAACGGAGGATACAGAGGTTCCGGCAGAGGTTGCCTCTGGATTGAAGAATATCGACCGTATTTCAGGACGTGATACAGAAACTGTAAAGTTTATTGAAAGAGTTTCTGGAAGAAACGCAGAAAAGATGCTTGATCCGACATTCCTCTATAACTTTGATGCTGATATTAAGAAAGATAATATTCAGCCGAAACCATACAAATATATATTGATTTATGATTGTAAACTGACACCTTCTATGGTGGAGGAACTGAAACAGTATGCACAGAATAACAGCTTGAAGATTATCGGCGCGGGTGATTATAAAACATATTATGATGAAGGATTTATTAATCTGAGTCCTTACGAATGGGTTGATTTGTTCCGAAATGCGGAAAAAATAATTACTGGAACATTTCATGGGACGGTATTTTCTATCAAGTATGAAAAGCCGGTTGTATGTTATCCGACTGAAAAAAATCGAATCAATAAAATCCATTCCCTGTTGGAAGATATGAAAATTCCATCAAGACTTCTTGAAATTGGAAGAGAAAAAGAACTGATCAACATGCTGAATGAGCCGATGAACTACATGCAGACACAGGAATACATCGCTAGAAAAGTTCAGGAGGCGGATGAATTTCTGATGGGAGAAAAAAGATGAGCGAGATTATTCTATACAAGGATAAAAAAGAATGTTGTGGATGCGGAGCTTGTATGAATATTTGCCCGAAATCGGCAATTAAAATGCAGGCGGATGAATATGGATTTATCTATCCTGTAATTCAGCAGGACTTATGTGTTCAGTGTGGAGCATGTATGACGGTTTGTGGGTACCAGAACAAACCCAAAACGGAAGAACCTAAAAAGGTTTATGCAGCTGCCTCTAAAAATAGTGTTTTGTTACGGAAGTCCGCATCTGGTGGTGCTTTTGCAGTGATTGCAGAAGCTGTTTTGAAGAACGAGGGTATAGTATACGGTGCAGCACTCCCTATGGAAAATGGAATACTGGAACCGAAACATATTCGCGTTGATTCACTGGATAAGCTGATCTTATTACAGGGTTCAAAGTATGTTCAGAGCGAAATTGGAGATACTTATTCGCAGGCAAAGCAGGACCTGATGCAGGGAAAAACGGTTCTGTTTTCTGGTACACCCTGCCAGATTGCTGGGTTGAAAAAATACTTGAAAAAAGATTATAACAACCTGCTCACAATAGATATCATTTGCCATGGTGTTCCCAGCAAGAGATTGTTTCAAGATTTTATAGAATTTCATGGAAAAAAACTTGGTGGTAAAATTACTGAGTTCTATTTCAGAGATAAGACCAAAGGACAGGGAATGATCACGCGGAGCGTCTATGTGGGTGAAGGACATGGATTTAAGGAAAAAGTGTTGATGGGCGGATGCACTGCATACATTCATTTTTTCTCTAAGTCCTATACATATCGTGAGAATTGTTATTCCTGCCCATTTGCATCAGAAGAGCGTGTAGGTGATTTGACTGTTGGCGATTTCTGGGGATTCCATGAAGAGTATCCTTCCTATGATGAAAAGCAGGGGCTATCCAATGGAAAAGGAATCTCTTGCGTATTGGTCAATACGGATAAAGGCAATAATGTTCTGGAACAGTGTGAAGATCAGTTTGTACTGATGACTTCGGATTTTGAAAAAGTTGCAAAACATAACGATCAGTTGCATTCTCCGAGTAAATATAGTCCTAAGCGTGAGGAAATCTTGAAACTGTACAAGGAAAAAGGTTATGAAGCCGTGGATCAGTATTTCCACAAAACCTGTAAGAAAGATATTGTAAAGTATACTATTTCTGGAATGATGCCTAAAGGGCTGAAGCGGGCAGTAAAGAAAGTGATAGGCAGAGTGAAGCAATGATAATTTTAGTGGCATTTATATTGATTGCAATCTTAATCGCAGCAAAAGGAAATAAAAAATTTATTATATTTTTCATGGCGTTTTACCCGATATTGCCAGACTATTTTTCAATTGAACTAGGTGGAGGTATGCCTCTTCTGAAAGCCAGCAGAATTTTGTTGCTGATACTTCTTCTATGTGTATGTTTCCGAAACAAAGAAATAAAACTAATTAGGAAACCATTGAAAGCAGCTGGTCTATATTGGCCGTTGATTATTTATTTTGCAGCAAGAATTTTGGCAAATGGATATTATGTTTCAAGTTTATCTGCTGCAATCAATACGGAGTTTACAGTCATTGTAGAGCAATTGCTATTGCTTGTCTTGATTTGTCAAATTATACAGGATCAAGAAGATGTGTATCTGTGCGTGAAAACAATCGTAGATGCAAGTGGAATAATAGCAGTTATCAGCATTATCAATATTCTGATTGGGTCGAATTTGTTTTATTCTTTGAATACGGTATCTCGGAACGTTTTAATGGTGTCTACGGTAAGAATGGGCATTATTCGTGCAGAAGCTACTTTTGGGCATCCGGTATACTATGCAATGTATTGCGCACTTATTATTCCTTTGGCATTGTATATGTGGCAAAATGAAAGAAAAAGATGGAATGGGTGTGTTCTTGGGCTAAATATTGCCGCAGCATTCTTAACAGAGTCAAGAGGAACGATTGTTGTACTGCTTGCGTTGCTTTTGGTGTTTATTCTTATTACAGATAAAAAACAAGAAATAAAATTCTTGGTGCAGGTTGTGTAATTGCTTGTTTGGCAGTTTTTGTTTCTTTTGCGGTGCCGACTGTTTCACAACAATTTACAAACATAATTAAATCAGTAATCATTGCGTTTGGAGATAGTGGAGAAACAATTGAAAACTTTGGCGGAAATTCTTCGACGGGGCTTTCGTCAAGAATGATACAGTTATCGGGTATTACTTGGATGCTGATACATAATGCAGTATTTGGACTGGGAGCAAGTTGCCATACAAGAGGGAAATTAAGTTATCGTATAAATGGAATATGGCAGGTAAGAGATACCATTGATAACGGTTATGTTGGATATTTTGTAGAGGAAGGTTTGTTAGGTGGAATTGCATGTTTTAGCTTATTCTACTCACTTCTTAAATCTTCTTGGAAAAGAGCAACATTCAAAAATTCAAGAAACATGAATAACAGCTTTTTTCTCTGCTTTGTGTCCTATGTGGCGGTAATGCTGTCTGTTGCTGATGTATCGCAGTTGCTTTGGGTAATTATTGCATTATATATAACATATAATGCGAAAGCACAAGCAATTGCAAGCGAATAATTTGAGAGGTTTAGTATGTGTCGATGCTTAATATTATTATCTACATATAATGGCGAAAAATATTTACCAGAACTATTGGAAAGCGTACTAGCGCAGAAGGACATATATGTTGATATTCTTGCGCGTGACGATGGTTCTACAGATAAAACGCTTGAAATATTGAAAAAGTATGATAGGGTTAAAGTTTATGGAGGGAATAATTTAAAACCGGCGAAAAGTTTTCTGGACTTGATTTGGAAATCGGATATAAATTACGATTATTATGCACTGTGTGATCAGGATGATGTCTGGAAAGAAGAAAAAATCATTTCTGCTGTAAAATGTATTGAAAATATAGACAAGCCTGCTTTATACAGTAGTGCAGTTGAAGTGGTGGACAAAGACTTAACATTTATACGAAAATCGTTTACAGATAATACATTTAAAAATCCATTGTATGATATTCTGACATACGGAACACCAGGATGTACGTTTGTGTTTAATAAAGCACTGATGGAAAAGCTGAAACAATACAAGCCTTCTGTAATTAGTATGCATGATAGCTGGATCAGCTTTGTGTGTCTTGCTGTGAATGGCTTTTTTTATTCAGATCAGAATGCTTATATCATGTATAGACAGCATGATGCAAATGTTTTGGGAGCACAAAGGCATTCTTTGAAAGATACACTGAGGGGGATCGTTAAAAATAAAAATGTCCTTAGAAGTGATATGACGAAGGAAATACTAAAAGGGTATTCCGAGATGATGCCAGAAAAAACAAAAGAAGCTTTTATAACTTTTGCAGAATACAAAGAAAATTTGAAATATAAATTGAAGATTTTGATGCTCCCATATAATAAAAGAAAACAACCAAGAGAACATTTGAAAAAGTAAAACTTCGAATCGTGTTTAATACGATATAAAGTGAAATTGAAGATTGAGAGCATTTGATCTTCATAAAAATTAAAGGAAGAGAAAGTCTATAATGTCAACATCACTGAAAAAAGGACTGATGTACGTCCTTATAGCAAATTTTATCAATTTAGGATTTAACCTGATAACAAATTTTGTCCTTCCAAAGGAATTAAGCGTGGAAAGCTACGCAACGATAAAAACATTTCAGCTTTATGTAAGTTATGCAGGTCTGTTTCACTTTGGCTTTGTCGATGGAATGTACTTGAATACGGAGAAAAAATGTTAAGGACATTTCGCGGGGAAGATTTTAAAGACAAAATTCTATCGACATTTGAGATTTCTTTGAAATTTTTTTGTTTACTTTGATTTTGTTACTATTGTTTGCGCTCTTTCTTGAGGCAAGGGGTTTTTAGCATTCTTTTGCGCTTTCAATTTCTTCCATTAAAATTTTGGCTAATTATTTTTAAACAACTTTTATCAGGCAACAGGAGATGTTTTTCGCTTTTACGGAAAAATCATGAATGCAAATACGATTTTTGATTTTTTTTTGCAAACATGATGTGGATATACTTAATCAAAACAGATAACGCACAATGTTTTTCTATTGAGCAATGTTATTGTGTATTTTATCGTCTGGATTGCTTTGGAATTGAATTGCAGAAAACTTGTTGCAGGTGAGCATAGAGGAACTTCGTTCTCTTTAAATGAGTTAATAAATAATATTAAAGGTGGCATTTTGCTGACAGTCGGAAATTTGTCATCTGTTGTGCTTACGAGCATGGATCGATGGTTTGTAAAAGCTCTTATGACTACGCTTGCATTTGCACAGTACTCATTTGCTGTTAGCATGGAGAACTTTATGAATGTCGCAGTCACACCTGTTACAACTACATTATATAATTACTTTTGTAAGGCAACAGATGAAGTTAAGGTAAGAAAAGCAAGAAATTATGTGATGATTTTTGCCGCATTGATTGTATCCTGTGCATTTCCTGCTAGATTTATTTTGGAAGTATATTTAACAAAATATATCGATTCTGCTAAGGTGATGTTTTTGCTTTTTGCGGCACAGATTTTTTATATTGTCATAAAAAGCATTTACGTCAATCTCTATAAGGCACAAAAAAAGCAGAGTATTTATTTTATAAAACTCACAGCGATTATTGTTGTGGGATTTGTGTTTAATGTAATATGCTATAACCTTTATAAGGTAAAGGAAAGTTTTGCAGTGGGTACATTGCTATCGGCTGTATGCTGGTACTTTTTATGTTTACCTGATTTTAAGTGGATAAAATATAATACCAAGGAAAAGCTGTATCCTTTTATTCAGACGTGCGCTTTTTTAGTATGTGGATTTTGTTTTAGTGCTATCCCTGGATTTTTCATTTATATTTTTGAAATAATGGTTGTGACATGGATTTCTTTTCCTAAGGAGACAAAGTTCATTATTAATGAGGCAAAAAAGCAAGTTGGCTCACTTAAAGTAACATGATCAGAATAGCCTGAACATTATAAAAAGGTCGAAGTATTCCGCTTCTGACTAAAATAGGATGCGTTGAGCTGTTGTCTGAAAGAAATCAAGGAGAAAAGTAAAAATGAGTCAGCTTTAATTATTACCAAAAAAATCCTTACTAATATTCTAGCAGCTCTATATAAACCTTTTGGCTTTTCATGCTTGCTTTCTTTTTTGCTCTGGTTTTTTTACCTTTATGCCTATTACCCGTCTGAAGCCGGAAAAGGTAGGAAAGCAGCAATCCATACATGGTTTACTGCATTCAAAGTATCCTCATTTTTTTAGAAAGTTATTCTTGCTTGTTTTGTCACCTCAATGATCCTGTTCCGGACGCTATTGAATCGGGACTTGTGGATGAATCCTTTGTCCGATGTAATGGGCGGCTGGGGCATCTGGGAAACGGTGAACGGAGAAAGACAGCTGACGACCGAGTGCATCGAGAATGTGATCCTGATGATGCCGTTCACCGGGATGGTGATGTGGACGTTTGATGTTGAGAAGGGTGTAGTATGGAAAAGCACAAAGCTTGGCCTGATCTTCTCCGTGAGCATCGAGATGCTGCAGTTGCTGCTTCGACTGGGGACATTCCAAGTGTCAGACATCGTGTACAACACGCTTGGCGGTATGCTTGGTGGACTGTGTTACATAGTGGGAAAGAAAGTACACGAAAGGCTGTCAAAATAGAGAATAATATGATATACTGGGGCAAACGAGACTGACTGTGTCTCAGGTGGGGCCCTGACTCTGGGGCCACGGGAGACCGTGGCTCTTGTTGCTCTAATAATCACACACCTCTACGCGGTGAGCAGCAGGCAACAATCTAAGGATTGGCTGAGATGTGAAGAACTACAGAAAAAATATGTGAGAGGGATATGAATGACAAAAAAATCAGACGAGGATTCCATTCATCCTTCGGAGACTGCCTATGATAAAGCCATAAAAAGAATGGAAGAACGAGAGGCACATATTTTTAATACTCCGGCTATGCAAATTGCCGCAGATGCTGCAGAACAAATAAGAATTCAACAGGCACCATTGATTCAAGCTTTACAGCCCCTGCAAGATGCTTTGCAACCATATCATAATTTAATAGATCAAAATAGCTTGGGGCTTGTTGCGGCATCTCTATCTTCTGTGGCCCAGACAATAGTTCCCGATAATGCAGTGGGCTCAATGACAAAATCTTTGAATGTTGTAGCAACAGCAATACAGCCGTACCAACAAGATATGAATTTATTCAACTCAAATGTTCTAGCCGCTTTTGAAGCTGCAGCAATTACGCCAGAACTACGGGATTTTCGTACACAGTTTGAAGTTAATGTCCAAGAAATGGGAGATGGTATGTCTGCTATTTCTGATTATGTAAATGGATTGACTTCACAGTGGGACAATGCGCTTGGAGTGGCTAATGTATTAGAGCGTAGTATTGCAGCACAAAATCTCGCTATGGTAAGAATGCTGCCCTGCTACAGTGATTTAGAGCTGCCGCGTGGAAGTAAAAAGGTATTAAGGTCTTTGACAAAAACGACTGCTAAGAAATTGATGCAGTCCGATGAGATTCAGTTTGATCCAAAGGAAAAAGACTTTTATCACAAAGATTCACCAGAAAGTAAGCTATCGGCAGATCAAATCACGGTGGTAGAGAGTTCGCTGGAGCTGTTTGCGGAGTTTACACTTGATGAGTTGCTTTCATTTGAAAGTAAATTGGAACAGAATTTTGCTTTTGCTGTTCGGCATCCAGTTGGCGTTAGAATATATGAAATTCTTCAAAATTGGAAGAACTTTGTAAGCTTTGAGAATATTACATATTATCATGCAAGAACGTTAGGTGAAAATCAACGACCTTTTCATGACTCTGAGATGATGAAAGCACCTACCAATGTTTCAGCACACGGCCGTTATAATGAAGTTGGAAGAAGCTGCTATTACATAGCTGAAACCAAGGACGGCGCATTAAAAGAAATTTACAAGCACAGTGGCAAAACCAAACCTCGTGTGCAAGTAATTGGGCTGAAAGCCATAAAATCGGCTAAATTACTTGATTTGTCTGGAGATGTAAAAGAAACTAATCGTTTCGTAGAGCACCTGAGATTTACAGTAGAAAACGATGAGGGAAGAACGGTGCAAGAATATTTACTGCCTAATTTTGTAGCTTCGTGCTGTAAAGAACTGGGAATTGACGGCATCAGATATAAAAGCACTGGATATAAATGCTGTGTTCTTTGGAAAGACGATTATTTTGAGAATGTCGAGGGCAGCAGAGAGATAATACCATATTAAAAATCCAAGGAAAAATGTGAAGAAGATGCATAAAGTGCGGGGGTGATAAAATGGTTGACTTATATAAAAAATATTATCTTGATAGCGAGACGATCAAAGAGATTCTACAGAATGGAATTGTTGTGTTCGATACTTCTGCATTGCTGGATTTATATTACTATTCTTCAGAAACCAGAAATGAGATTTTTAATAAGGCATTCAATTATCTCAAAGGTCGGCTATGGATACCTGCACAGGTATACTTTGAATATTTAAAGAACAAAAGCAAGGTTTCAGAAAAACCAATCCTTTCGTATGAGCGACTATTAACGAAACAAAGCAAAGATGGTGGATATGTTAATTCAATCGTAGACAAGACAAAGATGCTCCAAGGGCAAAGTTTAGGCGAGATAAAAAATCAATTGAAGACACTGAAGGAACAAACATTAGGAACGGATAAGCACCCATATTTGTCTCCAGATGTGTATGCAGAATATGAAAGTGTATTGTCTGTTGTTGAAAATCAATTGACTGATTTTTCAACTAAGACAGCAGACTTCCAGACAAGAATACAGAAAGAAATTGAAAAGAAAATCGCAGAGTTGCAGAGTGATCTGCTACCTGATAATGTGAATAACGCCATAGAAAGCAGTTTTCAAATTGGAAAAGAGTATTCTTTTTCAAAAATGATGGAAATTGCTAGAGAGGGAAGTTTTAGATATAGCGAAGAAATTCCTCCTGGATACGAAGACGGTAAAGAAAAGACTGGCCTCCAAAAATATGGAGACTTGTTTGTATGGAATCAAATCCTTGATTGTGCAAAATCAAAGCAAAAAGATTTTATCTTTGTAACAAATGCTGTAAAGATAGATTGGTACGAGGAAGATAAAAGAACTCCTCGATTTGAGTTGCTAAAAGAATTTCGTGAACAAGCAAATAAGCGAATATGGCTTCTTTCAATGAAGAATTTTATTTATCACGTCAATTTATTGCTGGATGATCAAATTCACGAAAATGTATTGCAAGATATAGATTCCGTGCAGGATGAAAAAGAAAATGACAAGATCCGAAAAGAACTATCTGCAGATGACATTCAAAAGATTTTTAATAATTTGATAGTTAAACCCATTTATGTGATCGATAAAATTCCAAAGAATGAGTCAATTAGGCTGTTTGATAACCCGGATATTTATGAAGCGGAAGATGAAAATGGTCGAAAATTTAGAATAATAACTACCATTGTTGGAGGAGGAAATTACGCCAGGGTTTTGCATGGAATGACAAATGCGTTCGAGCTGAAGAAATTGTATGAAACCGGTAATGAGCATTATTGGTACTACAATTTTATAATAGCAAAAAATGAGGCACTCGTAGAGAAAATCATGGAGCATATGGGAAAAACCAAAGTTAGAAAGCTATTTGCGGATCATTCAATACAGACAGCAGTATGCTATCTTAATGAGGATCAAAATATAAATATTGCAAAAGCAAATTTTGATATTTGATGAAATTATCATTGCTTTTTGTAATTGAAATAGTACACAAAATGTAAGAGGTAACAAAAATGCCCAGAACCAAAGGAAGCAAGAATCGCGCCAAGACCGACTTCGATGCACAGATCGCAAAGCTGCAGAAGGACAAAGCTCTCTTAGAAGAGGGCCTAGCCAAGACGGTTGCTCAGATCGAGGAGTTAAAGACAGACATCAAGTCTATGCGTGAATCGCTGAAGCCGCAGAGAGCTGAGATCAAGCAGGTCGAAAAGGAAATCGTCAAGCTCGAAGCCAAGAAAGCCAAAGCAGATGCTAAAGCCGCTGAAGAAGCTAAGAAGACCGAAGCGGAGGCTGTGCTGAAGAAGCTGCTGGCAAGCGGGATGAGTGCAGACGAGATTCTGGAAAAGCTGAAATAAACAAGAACCCAAGAAAAAATAAATGCTGTGTGGACAAACTGAACTCCAGGAGTTCACACAGTATTTTTGAAAGTTGTCGTATAGTTTGTAACGAAAATAAAATGAGAATAAAAATGGAGTGTGAGAAAAAATGAATTTATCAAAAATACATCATATTGCAATCATCGTATCTGACTACGAAGCCGCAAAGGATTTCTATGTGAACAAGTTGGGCTTTTCTGTCATCAGGGAAAACTATCGCCCGGAGCGCAAAGACTGGAAGCTGGATCTGCGTGTTAACGAACACACAGAGCTGGAGATTTTTGCAGAAGAAAACCCGCCGAAGCGTGTGAACCGCCCGGAGGCCTGTGGGCTGCGTCACCTTGCATTTTGTGTGGAGAGCGTGGAGCAGACAGTGAATGAGTTGGCAGAGGTAGGAATTGAATGTGAGCCAATTCGTGTGGATGATTACACCGACAAGAAGATGACTTTCTTCCATGACCCGGACGGACTGCCGTTGGAGCTGCATGAGTAAAATGAAGAAAACAAGAAAACCAGGCGGTGGCCGGAAGAAGTTGAAGCCGGAATACGATGCCGGGAAGAATCTGAAAGATCAGATGGATGCGGCTGTGGCGCTCTATGAAGAGGACTGCTCCCTCCAATCCATCGCTGATGTGCTAAACCTAAACCCAATCAAAGTGAGAAAGCTGCTCATCACAGCCGGTGTGTATGAATCAAAAGTGGCGGAGAAGGTACAGGACACGTTTGAGAGGTATCGAAAAACGCAGGATTATAAAACTTCCATTCTCTCAACGGCAACAGTCCTTGGCCTATCCAAAGCCTCCGTCACATCGTACCTGCCTTATGAAAAAGGCGTGTACTTCCCAAACACAGCAGATAAAGGAAAAATCAGCGTAGGAGCAGAGCGGCAGCGGAGATACAGGGCGATGAAGCGGTGGAGGACTGATCCGACAGAGGAGCACCTGTGGGAGGTGGTTCTCTTTATGCAGGTGTGCGTTTCAAAACGTACTCAGGTTTCCCTTTACCTATGAAATACGAAAAGGGCCGGAATGGGCAATACACTAAGGAACTGTGGATCGATCGCAGAGAGAATAGTAAAAGCCTGGCGTGGAGTTCTGTGCTGCTGGCTCTGGGCCATATTAAAAAGGTAGGAGAAGTGGTTGAACGACCGAAAGCACTGGGCGATATCCGGGGTGTGACCTATATATACGGAATGTTCTATCGGTTCGGACTGATCGACGTGCCGGATGAAGCAAAGAAAAGATGAAGAAAGCATTCAGCAAATCGTCCTGACACGGATGCCGCAGAGGGAGCGGGAAAGAAGCATCACCCAATGCTTGAGGTCATTGCGTGAACTCCCGGAGATTACACAAAAAACCGCCTGCGGAATGAATCACAGGCGGCTGAAATCACATTATAGCTTATTCAAAAAGTCTTCCAGAACACGGTCCATTTTTCGGGGTACTCATAGAACATCAGGTGACCACCCATGACGTAGGTGTCGTAACCGGGAAGCTGTGCTTCGACAAAGGGCTTTGCAATGTCCTGCCAGTGTTCTGCAATGAACATCAGGCTCGGCATCGTTGCACCGACATCTTTTGCGGTCTCCAGATAGTTGGAGAACACAGCGTCGCAGAACAGCTGACGGCAGATCCAGTATGGTGTGCGGCCGGAAATATCCAGCAGATACTCCAGCTCGTCAGGCTTCATCTTATGCTGGATCATGACACCAGTCGCATACTCGCTGAAGAACTCACGGCATCCCTGCGAAGAGGTCAACACCTGTGTGGCGACCTGAGACAGCTCTTCAATCGTGCCCTCAGTCCACCACTTCGGGTCAGGGGAGAGCGGGAGCGGAGACATATCGATAGTCACAACGCCGCGTAGCTTGTCTTTGCCGAACTGTTGCACATAGCTCCATGTGTCGAGGTTGCCCGTGCTCCAGCCAATCAGGACAATATCTTCGAGACCCAATGCATCAATCAGACCTGCTACATCGCGGCCGTGAGTCAGGTAGTCGTTGCCATCCACGGTTTTGGCAGAATAGCCTTGGCCGCGAGGATCGATAGCAATGACACGATACTCAGAGGAGAAATACTCCAGTTGGTTCTTGAAAATCTCACCAGAAAAGGTCAGGCCGGGAATGAAGACCAACGGTTTACCTTTGCCATGAGAAAACCTCCCAACAAAACCTATAAATCGAATTGGCTTGTCTGAATTATATATCTGAAAAAAGAGAAAAGCAATAGCTTGATAGAAACTGCACTGCTGTAATCTACAAAAATTTTCAGTGCATGAATATCAGTAACAGTTACACAATGTTAAAATAGCAATATGTCCACGATGAGCAGGCGCAACACCTGTCTGCCGCAGTATTTTTACTTTATAAGACATCTCTATGGATGACGGTAAGGTTCGATTTTGAACTTTGCCGTTTTTCTTTTTATTTAAAATTATAAATTTTTTCAGAACTGTATTCCAAAACGGCTCTGCGGATTCCTATTAGTGTAGGGGTTTTCAAAATCTTTTGTGAAACGGCTTTCCTCCGGTTCTATAAGTGAAAAATGAACAAAATCTATATTCTAAAATTAGGCAGTTCAACAAAATTTGAAAATCTGTATGCCAAACGCCCATTTTAGAATGTTATAGGTAGAGGGGAACATTGGAAAAATGAATTTTTTTTGAACTTTCAAAAGACCCGGTTTAAAAACACCCCTTAAAGTTTGTATAGGGTATAGGAAGTGTTTTCAAAAGTAAGCCAATTCACTACGGTATCACTGATGAAATTCCCCGATTCCTTACAAAGCCACATCGAACCTTGACAATTTCATGAGCCACCCCAGCAGGATACCTCCGGTACTGAATGTGCATTCTGCACGTCTTACCAGAAAAAACGTCGGAGAGAATCGGGCAGGAACGGGCTGGGACAGAGTGGACGGTAGTTAAGAGCAAGATTCGCCTTTGTATACGAAACCGCTCTTGCGGGCGATTTTTCTACGGCGGCATCTTGATGGGGATTGCACTCCCCATACCCTCACATCGTGCAAAATCACATAATTTTGCCTGTTGGTGGCCTGCCGCAGCAGGTCACAGCCGGAGTGCAGATGCA
>ENA-OQET01000583-OQET01000583.1-human-gut-metagenome-genome-assembly--contig:-NODE-583-length-18982-cov-3.405622_pt1 | contig 18982 bp, 23 predicted proteins | sample MGYA00242800_ERZ504645 | MGnify/ENA primary metagenome ERZ504645 (study PRJEB26092, sample SAMD00036308) | human gut metagenome | host: Homo sapiens | study: EMG produced TPA metagenomics assembly of... | reverse complement strand
TTTCCTGTCGGCTGGAAACGTCAGCCAGAGGAAGGTGGCATCGGGCCGGGCTGCTGCGGAGGAGGGGTGATTACTACTTGGGCTGCGGGAGACGGCGTTATTGCGGCAGGGTCTGCTGTCTGAGCCGAAGGCAAGTTCTGACCCTGCCGCAATGCTTTTAGCCGTCTCACGGAGCCCTAGTAGTATCCCCCGACGTAGTCCCTGCCCGGACCGATGCCACCTTCCTCTGGCGTCCCTCAACCACATCCACCCACAAAACCTCAAAAACCCCACCGACTGCATCCACTCCCCGGACCGATGCCACCTCCCTCTGGCGTCCCTCTCCATCCCAACCAAAAAAAAACGGCACCCGGCAGTTCCAACACTGCCAGACACCGAAACCAAAACACCCGTCAAACAGACCTATACAATATATAATCAACATTCGCTATCCGCTCAACTCAATTACCACCAGAAAGTTCTCTCAGCAACTCAAGATCGCTGGCCTGCACTTTAATATTCGTAGTCAGCTTCTCACCCTCAGGGCTAATATACGTCACCTCAAGAATACTCCCCTCACGAATCCCCCGCCGGGAAACCGCACTACAAAATGCCGGAAACTTCGGATGATTCTGTTTAAATGTATTCCATGCATTCATAACCTTCATCATATTTCCAATATTTCCAATATTACCAATACCCATAACCAACACCAGCCTTTCCCTTACTATCATCTATGTTTTTTTATCTATTAACCCAAACACAGCCGCCGTACAAACCATACAGCGGCTGACCACATGATCCTATTCAAAATAACCTGCCGGGAACTCACAACCCTCTGATAAAAGAAATCGCATCCCGGATCCCAGCCACATAAACCAATTTAATTCCTTTAATACTCTCTGTAGCCGTCCGGTTCACCTCAGGAAGTATCACCGTCTCAAACCCAAGCTTTTTCGCTTCCTGCACACGCTGTCCGGCCATACTCACTGCACGAACCTCGCCACTCAGACCAATTTCACCAAACGCCATCACAGAATCCGGGATCACGATCTCCTTCGCACTGGAAATAATAGCAAGACAAATACCCAGATCGATCGCCGGCTCTGTCATCTTCATGCCACCCGCAATATTCACATAAGCATCCGAAGCAGCAAGATGAACTCCCGCCTTCTTCTCCAGAACCGCCATCAAAAGATTCACACGATTAAAATCCGTACCAACTGCTGTTCTTCTCGGAATTCCAAAAATTACTCTGACACACCAGAGCCTGAATCTCCACCAAAATCGGTCTCGTCCCCTCCATAGAACATGCAACAACAGACCCCGAAGCATTCTCCGGTCTTCCATTCAAAAGGAACTCGGAAGGATTCTTCACTTCTTCAAGTCCGGAATTCTGCATCTCAAAAAACACCAATTTCATTGGTAGAACCAAAACGATTTTTCACCGCACGCAAGGATCCGGTAAGAAGCTATGCCTGTCTCCCTCAAAGTAAAGCACAGTATCTACCATATGTTCCAGTACACGAGGACCTGCCACATTTCCCTCCTTGGTCACATGACCCACGATAAAAATGGACACTCCCATACCCTTAGCGATCTGCATCAGTACATTGGTAGATTCCCTCACCTGAGAAACACTTCCCGGTGCAGACGAAATATCTTCATGAAACATCGTCTGGATAGAATCCACAACAGCTACATCTGGTTTCGTCCGCTCAATGATCTCCCGGATATTTTCAAGATTCGTCTCACAGAGCAGTTTCAGTTTATCATTAAACGTTCCAAGCCGATCTGCCCGGAGCTTGATCTGTCTGAGAGACTCCTCACCAGAAATATACAAAACAGAAATCCCCTGTGAAGATAAATTTCTGCACACCTGCAACAACAATGTAGACTTGCCAATACCAGGATCTCCACCTACCAAAACAAGGGAGCCGGGGACGATTCCGCCTCCCAGCACCCTGTCAAGTTCACCGATTCCACAGCTCTGACGTTCATCTGAAGAAAGACTGATATCTTTCAGAACTACAGGCTCCGTTTTCTTTTGTGTAGTTTTAATACTCCCTGAGGAAGATTTTTTGGAAGAAACCGTTTCCTCCACAAAAGTATTCCATGCCTTGCATGCCGGGCACTGCCCCATCCACTTGGCTGATTCATACCCGCATTCCTGACAGAAATAAACCGTTTTTTTATTTTTTAGCATTTTACAATTTTAACTTCTGCTTTGGTGTTCGCATCCAGTTCAACACTGAAAGAAAGCTTGCCGCCCAGGTTTGTGGTCATTGTACCTGTACTTACATCATCAATAAATACCTGATACTCTGTCTCAGCTTCCAGTTCAACAGTAATCTGAGAATCCTCAAAGCCCTGAACCTCAAAACTCATTGCTGTTCCATCCTGCTGAAGATGGAACACACTGGTTCCCGGAACAGACTCATATACGAACATTCCATTACGCTCAAGTTTGGTGATCTCCTTATATGTTTTTACTTTATACATATCTCCCTGATACTGATAATCCGACAATTTGGATTTCTGATTTAATTCATAATCTCCAAAACTGATAGTCCCATTATCTTCTGTGCGGATCAATTCCTGTACCACTGCCATGATCTTATGTCCTCCTGAAATCTTTCGTTGTATAGTTTTAATTTTGTTAATTATAACTTATTTCTGTTTTTTTGGCTATAGAAAGTAATAAAATTCTTACGCTTTCTCCGCATCTTTTACTTCAAAGTAGATTTTCTTGTCTTTGACCTTCACCTGTACGGTATCACCGGCTTTGATCCGACCTTCAAGGATTTCTGTTGCCATCTCATCCTCAATCTTTGTCTGGATCGCACGACGCAGCGGTCTTGCACCGTATTTACTGTCAAAGCCTGCATCTGCGATAAGATCTTTAGCTGCTCCGGTAACTTTCAGTATGATATCCAGCTGTTCCTGACAGCGTTTTTCCAGGTTTTTCAAAAGAATAGTAACGATCTTTCTGATATTTTCTTTATTCAGAGAATGGAATACCATGATCTCATCGATCCGGTTCAGAAATTCCGGCTTAAACATCCGCCGCACTTCTTCCATCACTCCGGACTTCATCCGTTCATAATCACGCTTTTCCGTATCTCCGGACATAAATCCAAGATGTTTCGGTTCCATGATCATCTGCGCACCTGCGTTAGAAGTCATGATAATGATCGTCTGCTTAAAATCCACTTTTCTGCCTTGAGCATCTGTAATATGACCATCATCAAGTACCTGCAGAAGAATATTAAACACATCCGGATGTGCCTTCTCAATCTCATCAAAAAGAATGACACTGTATGGATTTCTGCGTACTTTTTCGCTGAGCTGTCCACCTTCTTCATAGCCTACATATCCGGGCGGCGATCCGATCATTTTAGAAACACTATGTTTTTCCATATATTCGGACATATCTACACGGATCATTGCCTGCTCACTTCCAAATACAGCTTCCGCCAGCGCTTTGGAAAGCTCCGTTTTTCCCACTCCGGTAGGTCCCAGGAATAAGAAAGAACCTATAGGCCTTGCGGGATCCTTTAATCCTACACGCCCCCTCTTTACCGCACGGGCAACTGCAGAAACTGCCTCATCCTGTCCGATCACACGTTTTTTCAGAACCTTTTCCAAATTTGCAAGCCTACGGGATTCCCCCTCTGTCAGACGCTGTACAGGTATTTTTGTCCAGTCAGACACAATACCGGCAACTGCCTCTTCATCAACTGTAAGTGGATTTTTCCGATTTTTCCGCTCCGCCTTTCTTCGGATCTTTTCCAATTCTGCTTCCGCCTCATTCTGCTTTGCCTGTGCTGCTTTTGCACCTTCAAGATCTGCATTTATGACTGCCTGTTCTTTTTGTTTCAAAATATCGTGGATCTCTCTTTCCAGTGCTTCTGCTTTCGGAGACGGACGATATCCCGCCAGTTGTACTTTCGACGCTGCCTCATCAATAATGTCAATGGCTTTATCCGGAAGAAACCGGTCATTGATATAACGAACGGACATTTTTACAGCCGCCTCAAGGGCCTCATCCAGAATCTCTACATCATGATGTTTTTCATAATATGGGCGCAGCCCCTTCAGGATTTCAACAGCCTCCTCTTCTGTAGGCTCTTCCACGATGATAGGCTGAAAACGCCGTTCAAGCGCTGCATCCTTTTCAATGTATTTCCGATATTCTTCCAGTGTCGTTGCTCCGATCAGCTGGATCTCTCCACGGGAAAGAGACGGTTTCAGGATATTGGAAGCATCCAGTGCACCTTCCGCTCCACCTGCTCCGATGATCGTATGGATCTCATCAATAAAGAGCAATATTCCCTGCTGTTCGCTTACCTCATCGATCACATTTCGGATACGTTCTTCAAACTCACCGCGATATTTACTTCCTGCGACCATTCCGGAAAGATCCAGAACTACAACCCGCTTATCCTTCACAGTATCCGGTACCATTCCTGTGACGATCCGCTGTGCAAGTCCCTCTACGATAGCCGTTTTTCCTACTCCCGGCTCTCCAGTCAGGCAGGGATTGTTCTTTGTTCTTCTGCTCAGGATCTGGATCAGTCTGGCAATCTCTTTATCCCTTCCCACTACAGGATCCAGCTTACCTTCTTCTGCCATAGCCGTCAGATCTCGGCTATACTGATCCAGAGTTGGTGTTACACTGCTGTTTCTTCCCTTTGAAGCTTTTACAGCCTGGAATTCTTCCGCAATGGCATCGCTGTCCATTCCCATAGCTGTCAGCACTGCCGCATAAAGCTTCTGGATATTTGCACCCATTGTGTACAGCAGTCTGGTACCCACACAGTCTGTTTCTTTCAACATTGCCAGCAGAATATGTTCTGTCCCGACTTCCTCAAAACGCATGGATTCTGCTTCTGCATATGCACCCTCAAGAACTCTTCTGGTTCTCGGACTGAATCCCGGTTTCTGTGAAACAGCCGTATTTCCCGGCGGTGCGATCAGTTTATCGATCAGAGCCATCGCTTTATCAGCCTGGATCCCAAACTCCTCCAGAACTCTTCCTGCTGTGCCCTCCTTTTCTTCTACAAGCCCGACCAGCAGATGCTCCGTGCCGATATAACTATGTCCGCAGGAGCTGGCTGCCTCTTTTGCCAGAGCAAGAACATTCTCTGCCTGTTTTGTATATCGTTCCTGCATGATGTCTCCTCCTATCTGTCTGTGTCATACTCGTCAAAAATCTCGTCCACCAGCTGATGGACTTCTTCTCTTGTTACATTTTTACAGCATCCCCATGCCATTGCTACTGTCAGATTCTGTTTCATTTCTTCCAGTGCTCTGACCTTATCTGCATCTATGGAGATCACCGCTCCCTTTCGCCTGTCAATAGTCACAAAGCCTTCCTGACGAAGCAGCGCATATGCCTTATTCACAGTATGCATATTGATTCCTGCAATGCTTGCAAGCTGCCGTACAGAAGGCAGAGTATCCCCTTCATGAAGCCTTGATGTAGCGATCCCCATTATGATCTGATTGGTGATCTGCATATAGATTGCCTCATCACTGTTAAATCGATTTCTATCACCATAGGGTAATCTCTCCTCTACAACAGCAAAAGGCTGCACAGTTTCATCCTGGCAGCCTGCTGTGATTTTTGTTTTTATTTACTGATCCCTGCAATCTTCTCTATCTGTTCTTTGTTAAGAACCAGATTAAATCCCATTGGATTTACCACATAAGCGTTTGCCTGCGGAATCATCAGGCTCGGAAGTTTATCTATAGTCACTTTCGCAACACGGAGATTCTTGCCTCTTCCAAATTTCTCAAATTCCATAACATCTGTAAACACAGGCTGCATGATCTTATCCTCTTTATTTTTCAGATACGGAATATGGAGCTTTCCATCTTCTTCCTGCTCTGCATTGATTGCGATCAGAAATTCTGCCTTACGCAGGTTAGCTATCAGCTCTTCTTCCAGCTCACGGATATTTTTGTGCTCTTCCTGTTTTACCGGACGACGCAATTCCTGCATAAAATAGATTCCGGAAAGTTCAAGCGAAGGATTCAGAAGCGGTCTCTTTGACGGCTCGATCTTACTCATATCTCTCTGGTTTGCGATCTTTCCGATCTCAATCTCGATCTTCTCTTCTCCGTCGATCCAGATCACACTGTTCACTCCGATCGCGTACAGCGTACCATACAGTCTTGGATAGTCTTTTTTCTCATATTTCATGCCCATAAGAAGGATCTTATCCTCAAGGAGCTGTTTACCATATTCTTTGATCTCTTCTTCTGTGGCAAAAATCCTTGCCTGGTCATTAAATGTTTCTTCATCACAGGTCACATATGGAAGTCTGGTTGCCTGTGAATATGCAACAAATACTTCCTCTCTGTTTCTGAGCTCATGGATTGCTTCTTCTACACTGATTCCCATTTTTCTGTCCTCTCTGCCTCATCACTTGGATGCGACACCTCATCAAGGAAAATGGTTGGTTCCTGTTGTGCCCTGTCAGCATCCAGCTTTTCATGTTCGTAACTACTCACTGTGTTTCATAGTTGTTACTATTGTACAATGAAATCCCTGTTTTCGTCAAGCTGTGCCTGTGAAAAATGACCAACTTAAGCCTCGTCGATAGCTTTTCCGATATCGTGACGCATATACTTATTTGCAAAGCTGATCCACTCTGTAGCAGCATATGCATTCTTTCTGGCTTCTTTTAATGTCTCTCCTTTGGCAGTGATGCCAAGAACACGCCCACCGTTCGTAACGATTTCTCCATCTTTAAATTTGGTTCCCGCATGGAAACAGTAGTATCCGTCTTTGTCCTTAAAATTCTCAAATCCATGGATCGGGATACCTTTTTCGTATTTTACCGGATATCCATCACTTGCAAGAACAACACAAACTGCTGCATTGTCCTCAAATTTCAGATCGATCTGATCAAGTTTGCCGTCTACACAGGCTTCCATTACTTCAATGATATCATTCTCCATACGCGGAAGAACAACCTGTGCCTCCGGATCCCCAAATCTTGCATTATATTCCAGAACCTTCGGGCCATCTGCAGTAAGCATCAGTCCGAAGAAAATGATTCCCTTAAACGGACGTCCCTCTGCTGCCATGGCATCTACTGTTTTCTGATAAACATATTTCTTACAGAATTCATCTACTTCCGGAGTATAGAACGGACTTGGAGAAAATGTTCCCATTCCGCCTGTATTCAGTCCCTGATCCCCATCCTTCGCACGCTTGTGATCCTGCGCGGATGTCATGGTACGGATCGTCTTTCCATCTACAAAAGAAAGTACGGAAACCTCACGGCCAGTCATAAATTCTTCAATTACCATGGTATTTCCGGCATTTCCGAATTTTTTGTCTTCCATGATCTCTTTTACGCCAGCTTCTGCCTCTGCAAGATCCTGACAGATCAGAACACCTTTTCCAAGAGCAAGACCATCTGCCTTCAAAACGATCGGGAATTTTGCCTCGGTCCTTAAATATTCCAGAGCTTTTTCCGGATCATCAAAATTCTCATAAGCAGCTGTAGGAATGTCGTATTTTTTCATAAGATCCTTGGAAAAAGCCTTGGAGCCTTCCAGAATAGCAGCATTTTTGCGCGGTCCGAACACACGCAGTCCCTCTGCCTCAAATACATCTACGATTCCGCCCACAAGAGGATCATCCATTCCCACGATAGTAAGATCGATCTCTTTTTCTTTGGCAAAGGCTGCCAGTTTTTCAAATTCCATTGCTCCGATATCTGCACATTCCGCATACTCTGCGATTCCTGCATTTCCAGGTGCGCAGTAGATCTTGTCAACTTTCGGGCTTTTTGCAACACTCCATGCAATTGCATGTTCTCTTCCGCCGCTTCCTACGATTAATACTTTCATCTGTTTACTCCTTTGTTTCATCTGTCTGCTGATTACTTTAAAGAAACAATTCCATCTGTCACTGTGATCTTGTCATTGGCGATAAGATTGATTGCTTCCGGAAGGATCTTCCACTCTGCTTTTTCCATTACACGTCTCTGAAGCTCCTTGGATGTATCTCCGTCTTTTACCTTTACTGCTTTCTGAAGGATGATCGGACCTGTATCCGTTCCGGCATCTACGAAATGAACCGTAGCGCCTGTTACTTTCACTCCTCTTGCAAGAACTGCATCATGGACTTTAAGTCCATAAAAACCTTTTCCGCAGAAAGACGGGATCAGAGATGGATGGATATTGATGATTTTGTTGGGATACGCTTCCACCATCATCGGAGGGATTGCAACCAGATATCCTGCAAGAACGATCAGATCCACCTCTTTTTCCTGAAGCTTCGCCAGTAATGCTTTATGGAAAGCTTCTCGGTCCGGATAGTCTTTCGGTGCGATGCATACCGCCTCTATATCATGCTTTCTGGCTCTTTCCAGAGCATAAGCGGAGGCATTATTACTGATCACAATATCTACTTTTGCATTTGTGATCTCTCCCGCATCAATAGCATCCAGGATCGCCTGAAGATTCGTTCCCCCACCGGAAACAAGAACACCGATCTTTAACATAAGGTCACTCCCTTTTCTCCCTCTTCAATGGATCCTACCACATATGGCTTATCGCCGGTTTTGCGGATAGCTTCCATTGTTTTGTCAACATCTGCAGGATCTACTGCCAGGATCATTCCAAGACCCATATTATATGTATTATACATCATATGCTCATCAATATTTCCTTTTTCAGCAAGGAGCTTGAAGATCGGAAGTACCGGATAGCTGTCTTTTTTGACAACAGCTCTGGTTCCCTCTTTCAGCATACGCGGGATATTCTCATAAAATCCACCACCTGTGATATGGCTGCATGCATGGATCTTCACGCCAGACTCTCGGATGCTCTTCAGCGCTTTTACATAGATTCTGGTCGGTGCGATCAGTGCCTCTCCCAGAGTTGTTCCAAGCTCTTCATAATAAGTATCCAGAGACTCTTTTGTCATGTCAAATACTTTACGTACAAGAGAAAATCCATTACTGTGAACTCCTGTGGAAGCCATACCGATCAGGACATCTCCTGGTTTCAGGGCCTCTCCTGTAAGAAGATCTTTTTTGTCAACGACTCCTACTGCAAATCCGGCAAGGTCGTACTCATCTTCCGGCATAAGTCCAGGATGCTCTGCTGTCTCACCACCGATCAGAGCTGCCTCAGACTGTACACAGCCCTCTGCAACACCTTTTACGATCTCTGCGATCTTTTCCGGATAATTTTTGCCGCAAGCAATGTAGTCCAGGAAAAACAATGGCTCGCCGCCTGCACATGCAATATCATTTACACACATGGCTACAGCATCGATTCCGATGGTATCATGCTTGTCCATAACCATGGCTACCTTAACCTTGGTTCCACATCCGTCTGTTCCGGAAACCAGAGTAGGCTCTTCCATATCTTTGAATTTCTCCATGGAAAATGCACCTGAGAATCCACCGATTCCTCCAAGTACCTCCGGTCTCATTGTCTTGGCAATGTGCTTTTTCATCAGCTCTACTGATTTGTATCCTGCCTCAATATCTACGCCTGAAGTCTTGTAATCCATAATGTCCTCCTTATGACAACACCTTTTTATTTTTATGGTAAAAGATTTATTTAGTAATTTTTGTATCCAACTTCCTGAAGCCTTGCGTCTTTCTTCTCAACCTGCTCCTTCAGATCCTGACTGTAGGCTTTCAGTCTGGAAAGAAGCTCTGCGTCGGAAGTTGCAAGGATCTTGGCAGCAAGAAGTCCCGCATTGGCGCCACCATTGATCGCTACTGTAGCAACCGGGATACCGCTTGGCATCTGTACGATTGAGTAAAGGGAATCTCTTCCTCCCAGAGAGGTTGTATGCATCGGAATACCGATCACCGGCATCGGAAAGATCGCTGCGCACATTCCCGGAAGATGAGCTGCCATTCCTGCGCCTGCGATGATAACTTTGAAGCCTTTTTCTTCTGCTGTCTTTGCATACTCGAAAAAATACATCCGGTTCTCTGTGTGCGGCAAATGATCTTCATTTCATAATCAATCCCCAGTTTCTCCAGGATATCCTGCTGCTTTTGCTCATAACCGGCATATCTGAATCACTACCCATTACAATTCCTACTTTGCCATTGTGTTCTCCTTTCATGGTACACTAACTGAATATTAGCCTGTGTCCTTTGACTATTGTTATGGTTATTCTACGTAATATTCTCACTTTCTGTCAATACGATCGGAAAAACTGTAAAATTTACTAATTAACTTATATTATTATTTAATGGAAGATTCTCAAAAGGACGGTTCAATTCCTCTGTTCCGGGAAGAACAAACCTTCCGTTTTCGATAATGGAGATCATTTCTCCCTCATCATCGATCACCCGGATACTTCCAAGCTCATCATAAGGTATCGTAATATCTGTATGACAGCCATAATAAGCAAGGCTTACGTCATCCTTTCGCATCTCGGAAATCTCATTATCCCTGGCAATGATCTCTTTTCCATCCGGATTATATACCGGTGTATCCTCTGCCCAGCTGTAACAGGTATCGCCCACAGCAAAATGCGGTCCCACTTTTTTCTGCGATCAGGATCGGAAGCTTATCCGCAATTCCGTATTTCAGCGCCGCCACATAAGCTGTGGTATTTGTACCGATGGCAAACTCTCCCATGGGGATCTTCGGATGGTGGTGGAGGATATTATCTTCAATATATTTCCGGTTCTCTTCTTCGGTTTTAAAATTCGAGCAGGTGTAATCAATAACCTGGCCGCAGTCAAATACCAGCTTCAGATCCCGGAACTGAAGACCGTTCAGATATACTTTTTTCACATGAAGGATTCCACCTGTGCCTGCCAGCTGCGGAGATGTAAAGACTTCGCCCACCGGAATGTTCACATCTGCCACACAGTTCTCAAAATTCGTCTGTTTCTTCGGATCTGTCAGTTCATGAAGATGGATCAGAAGATCCGTCTCATTGTCTCCACGTCCTTTGACTTCCACCCACTCACAGGTATCCAGGGTATTGATGATCGTCTGCTGGATTTCCTGATAGAGATGGTAATCCAATGTATTGATCTTTACGATCTCACGGAAAATTTCCTCATAATTTCCACCAATCTCAGGAACCGGATATGCAATGATCGTAAAACTTCTCTCATCACCTTTGATGTATCGGTTTACGATCTGTCCGGATTCATTGTCAAGTTCTGTCTGAAGCTTCTGCTGTGTCTCGCTTAATGCATAAGCTTCCGGTTTACTTATCGGAGAGAAAGGATTTTCTCCAAATGTATCAATGCAGGCCGGACCGCCATGTACTTCTGCCAGTTCTCTGTACTTCTCATAGGAGGTCTGCATAGCACGAAGTTTTCGCTGAACAAAATCCCCATCCAGGAACAATGCACTGTCCTGACGATGATCGTAATCGTACTGCGGATTGGCAACGCCGCCTGTATAGCCTACTCTCACGGCGCCTCTCTTATTTACCACATGTGTTGCATGGCGATAGATCACCGGCTTCAGACCCATTTTTTCAAACTGGAGGATCGCTGCTTTTACCATCCGTTCAAAACCAAGACTATATCGGATATTTACTGTTTTCTTTTTTGTGATATCCTTCCGTCCGGTGATAAATCCGATCCGATAGCCTTCTGTATAGGTAGAAGCCATCTTATCGATCTCTTCCTGAGAAAGGGAGTTCAGAAACTCTGCAACTCCTGTTTCATTCTCTGAAACAAACTCGCCATAGCGATACAGATATCTCAGATCCGAAAGATCCGAATTCATGATGATATCTGCTGCAAAGTCAAGCTCCGGATCTACACCTTCCCGTATCCTCTGCTCCATCATATCCTGGCAGTAATCATTTACATAGGAACGGAGAATCCCCTCCACTGTTGCCGCCTCCGGAAGTTCTTCCTCACAAAATGCAGAATATACTTCTAGAAACAGTTCCATGGATACAGTCATATCCCACAGCCTTTTCTCATGAGCATAAGCTACAGTTCCTGCGATCTCTGCATACAGAAAACTGAAGGCTTTTCCATATTCTCCCATCTGCTGTACTGCATACGCCGGATTTCCATAGCTGCTTTCATAATTTTCCGGGAGGATATCCTGATAAAGCAATGATTTCTCTCTTTCAACACCTCCATCGTAAGCTCTGCTGCGCTCTCATCCATCACATCTGCTGCCATGGAAAGAAACTTTGCCCTGTTTCTGAAAAAATCTCCAAACGGTTTTTTTACGGTTTCTTCTGTATGATCTCACGGATCCGTTCCTTCGCAAGTCCATAACGTTCTTTCATGCATTCTTCCAAGACTTCATCTCCCATCTTTTTTCATCATCGATCACATGCCCCAGGGCAATGTGTTTGTCAACGAGTTCTTTCATATATTCCCAGATCACTTCAGAACCCTCTCCTGTTTTCCGGTTTCTCTTATAAATCTGACTTTTCTTCACCTGATGCTCTTCCCAGCTTTTTCCGTTGGAAGCATCATTTAGAAACAATGGCTGACAATTATCTAGCACATGGGCAAATTTCGCCTCCGGGTTTCGTAAGCCTCAAACTCCTCCCATAATGCTTTTAACCACTGTCCCTGATCTTCCGGCAATAGTCCATAGATCCGTTCTGCTGCCTGCTTCTCCCTGTATTCCTTGGTTGTCGCTCCTTTTTCATCATATGCATAGGTATCACCTGCATCGATTTCTACCAGATCATGCGCCAGTACCATAGGAATCACCTTCGAAAGATCCACTTCCTCATTGGAATATTCCTTTAAAAGCACCGCCATCAACGCCAGATGCCAGGAATGCTCCGCATCATTCTCTTTCCGCTTTCCGTCTGCAAGATATGTCTGTCGGAAAATATTCTTGACTTTATCTATCTCCATAATAAAGTCCAGCTGTTTTTTTAAGCGTTCTTTTTTATCCATCTGTTATACCCCCGATAAAAAAAGTCCCAGCCAGATAACCAGGATCACTCCGTTCAAAATAGACCCGACCATGCTCGTCCTGTGTTTCCGGTTTTCTTCCGAAAAGCTGGAAAGCCCCAGTGTAAAGCCATATGCAGAAAGCAGCATGGCAAAAAGCCCGGTTCCGCCGATCAGGCCCCCGAGCTTTCCATCAAAAAAAGAGTGCAAGCACAACTGCCGCGATAAACAGCACGAGGGAAGCCGCCGCAAGTCCTACAGACCATTTTCCCTTGGAAGCTTCTCATTTTTTTTGCAAATGCATATCTATATCTTCTTGCCATTAAATTTTTCTCCTAATCCTGTCGCAGACTGCATAAATCCCATATCCAAGCGCTGCGCCCAGAGTATTCAATATCATATCATCCACATCAAAGCAGCCAACTTTTGTAAGCAGCTGGATCACTTCTATCGTCAGACTGATCAAAAAAGCCGGATAATAATGATCAAAAAAGCCATTTCGCAGTTTTTCCGGTTATTACCGGAAGAATAAATCCGTATGGCACAAATCCCAGCACATTTCCAAAAACATTTGTGAAAAGCGCAAATGTACCCACTATTTTTCGATAAGTCCAGAAACGCCTGATCTCCACAAACGGAACAAGATTGTAACGGTATTCTCTTTCTGCATCCGCCACTCTTCCGTATCCTTCGGAAAAGAACAGAAGATACACAAGAACAAGAACATACAATACAAAAAAAGCTGTCCCGAGTTTTTTTACTCTGCGTTTTGTCCCTTTTTCCAATATTCTCCCCTGCTTAAATAGTCCGAAAAGCCACACGGAACAACGTGCGGCTTTTCAGATCATATTAGATTAATATCTCTGATTTTCTTCTGAGCAGTCTCGCACCGTTCACGATCATCAGAATTCCTGTGACAAGTCCCGTCACCAGAATGACAATACCGAGTGCAAGGCTTCCCGCCCCGCTGCTCGCCATAGTTTTATAAATTTTTTCATTCATAAGGCTGCGTCCTCCCAGTAAAAGCGGACCTTCGGAATCCGCCGCTCTTTTATGACCTTTTATAACAATATTATTCTGCGCCGTACTGGTCATAATATGCATCAATGGCAGCTTTCAGCTTATCATCGATCACAACACGGCCTTTGTATTCTTTGTTGTAGAGATGCTCAACAACCTCCGCCATAGTTACAATAGCTGTAGTCTGAAGGCCGTAGGTTTCCTCGATCTCTTTGAGCGCACTCTTTGTTCCCTGGCCGCGTTCCATACGGTCAACAGAAACCACAAGACCTATCGGATTTACATCTCCCTGCGCTTTGATGATCGGAAGTGTTTCTTTAATGGATGTTCCTGCAGTCGTAACATCCTCAATGATCACTACCTTATCCCCATCCTGGATCGGGCTGCCAAGAAGAATTCCTTTATCTCCGTGGTCTTTCACTTCCTTACGGTTGGAACAGTAACGGATATCCTTTCCGTACATTTCACTGATCTCCATAGTTGCTGCTACAGAAAGCGGAATTCCTTTGTATGCCGGTCCAAACAGCACATCAAAATCCAGTCCGAATTTGCTTTCTATCGCTTTTGCATAATACTGTCCCAGCTTGCGAAGCTGCGCACCGGTACGGTAAAATCCTGTATTTACAAAAAATGGTGTCTTTCTTCCTGATTTCGTAGTAAAATCTCCAAATTTCAGGACATTACAGTCAATCATAAATTCAATAAATTCCTGCTTATACTGTTCCATTTATCTAATCCTCCATGTTTTTCATATATACGACAAACCCAGGATCCACACTCTGCTGCAATCCCAGTGTAAAATCCCTTTATTTATCCTGTTAATTCTAACATATGAACAACAGAATTGCAAATACGGCAATCCTCCGTTATTTCACTACTCCGATCAGCTCATTGATGTCTTCCACTTTCTGTTTTTCAAGAAATGCCTGAATACCATCTGCGATCTCCACAGTAGCATAAGGGTTAAAAAAGTTTGCAGTTCCCACAGACACTGCAGTAGCACCTGCCATAATAAATTCCAGGGCATCCTCAGCAGTTGCGATTCCTCCCATACCGATGATAGGAAGGGATACTGCATTTGCCACCTGATATACCATACGGACAGCTACCGGTTTTACTGCAGGACCGGACATTCCACCAGTTTTATTTGCCAGTGCAAATGTACGTCTGTTGATATCGATCTTCATTCCTGTCAGGGTATTGATAAGAGAAAGAACATCTGCGCCGCCAGCTTCTGCTGCTTTCGCCATCTCGGTAATATCGGTTACATTTGGGCTCAGCTTCATGATCACCGGCTGTTTTGCATATTTCTTTACTTCTTTTGTGATCTCTTCAAGAGCTTTCGGATTCTGACCGAAGGCAATTCCGCCTTCCTTGACATTCGGGCAGGAAACATTAATCTCCAGCATATCCACAGGCTCATTTCCAAGGCGTTCTACAACCTCACAGTAATCCTTTGCAGATTTTCCACAGACATTGACGATGATCTTTGTATCATATTTTTTAAGGAACGGAATATCTCTTTCACAGAAAACATCAATCCCCGGATTCTGAAGACCAATGGCATTGAGCATTCCGGATGCTGTCTCTGTCACTCTCGGTGTAGGATTTCCCGGCCACGGTACATTTGCCACACCTTTTGTCACAACTGCGCCAAGTCTGTTCAGATCCACAAATTCACTGTATTCCGCTCCGGAACCAAATGTTCCGGACGCTGTCATCACCGGATTCTTAAGTTCTACGCCGGCAAGATTTACATTCATTCTGCTCATAGCTCTACCTCCGTGCTCAGGAATACAGGTCCGTCTTTACATACTCTCTTGTTATGGACATGAGAATGAGAATCCACATCTTTGGATTTGCACACACAGGCAAGACACGCGCCTACGCCACAGGCCATACGCTCTTCCATGGAGATCCAGCACGGAATTCCTTTTTCAAGGGCATATGCCTTGATGGCACGGAGCATCGGGGCAGGTCCGCAGGCAAAGATCGCATCTGCCTCAAGATCGTTCTCACGGATGGCATCCATAACATTTCCCTTTGTTCCTGCAGAGCCGTCTTCTGTTGCCACATAGACATCTCCGTAAGCTTCAAATTCTTTATTCAAAAACAGCTCATCTCTGTATCCGAGAACCATGATCTTTTCTGCGTCCAGCTGTTTAGCAGTTTCCAGCATTGGCGGGATTCCGATTCCTCCACCCATGAGAAACACTTTTTTGCCTTTTACTGCATCCAGCGGAAAACCATTTCCCAGAGGTCCCATAGTCTCAATGGGGACCCCTGCATGAAGTCTGGAAAATTCCTCCGTACCGGTTCCTTTTCCTGTAACGCGATATACCAGTCTCAGTTTTCCTTCTGCTTTATCGATCTCACAGAGACTGATGGGTCTTGGCAGAAGCTTACCGCCATTGCGGCTGTAAAGTGATACAAACTGTCCCGGCACTGCATTTTTTCCAATCTCACCTGCATCCAGCCACATACTGTAAATATCTGTACCAATACATTCCTGGCTGAGTATCTTACAGGGCTTTTTTGTTTTTTTACTTTCTGATGTACTCATAAAATGCCTCCTGTATTATCTGTTCTCCAGCGCACCGCTGATATCCGCGATCATATCTTTTACTGCCGCTCTGGAAGCATCTGCGTAATTTTCAGCGCCAAACTCTTTATATTTCTCCTGCTTATATGCAGCGATGATTCCTCTGGAAGAGTTTACGATAGCACCAAGTCCGTCCTCATTAAAGAAATGGACAAGATCTGCGCCCTTTCCACCCTGAGCACCATATCCGGGAACAAGGATAAATGTCTTCGGCATGATCTTTCTTAATACCTTTCCCATTTCCGGATAGGTCGCACCTACAACAGCACCAACATAACTATATCCATCACCCATAAGCTCATCGCCCCATTGTGCAACCTTCTCACCTACCAGCTCATAGAGCGGGCGACCGTCGATGACACGATCCTGGAACTCACCACTTGATGGATTGGAAGTTTTGACCAGAACAAAGATACCCTTTTTCTCTTCCTTACATACATCCATAAAGGGTTTCACACCATCAGAACCAAGGTATGGATTGACCGTTGCAAAATCCTCATCAAAACCTGCATATTTTTTTGAGCCTACCTGAACCTGTCCCAGGTGACCAACTGCATATGCTGCAGATGTGGAACCGATATCACCTCTTTTGATATCACCGATCACAACCAGATCTTTGGCTTTACAATACTCAACCGTTTTCTTGTATGCGATCAGTCCCGGGATACCAAACTGCTCATACATTGCGATCTGTGGTTTCACTGCCGGGATCAGATCACAGGTCGCATCCACGATCCCTTTGTTATACTGCCAGATTGCTTCTGCAGCGCCCTCCAGAGTCTCTCCAAACTCTGCAAAAGCCTTCTTCTGGATATGCTCCGGAATATAATTCAGCATAGGATCCAGTCCTACAACGATTGGTGCATTTGTTTTGCGGATATTGCTGATCAGTTTGTTAATCATGATTCTTTCTCCTCCTGGTTTTTAAATACAATTTTTCCGTCACAGATGGTATAAAGCACTTTTCCCTTTACTTTCCAGCCATCAAACGGTGTGTTATGTCCTTTGGAAACAAATTTATTTTTATCGATAGCATACTCCTGCTCCGTATCCACGATGATCACATCTGCCGGATGGCCTTTCTGGAGAGTTCCTCTGTCAAGCCCGAGGATTTTCGCCGGGTTCAGGCACATCTTCTCAACCATCTGTTTCAGTGTGATCACATCTTTTTCCACCAGCTCTGTATAGGTGAGCGGAAGGCTTGTTTCCAGACCTACGATCCCAAATGGTGCATTCTTCATAGAACCTGTTTTTTCCTGTGTACTGTGCGGTGCATGGTCCGTGCTGATCACCTCGATGGTACCGTCCTTCAGGCCCTGTTTCAGCGCTTCCACATCCTTCGGTGTACGGAGCGGCGGATTCATCTTGTAATTCGGGTCATCTGTTTTAATATCATCGGATGAAAGGATAAAATGGTGCGGGCATACTTCAGCTGTAATATTGTCGTATCCTTTCTCTTTTACGATCTTCATCATCTGAGCATCCCCATAAGTGGAACAGTGGCAGAGATGAAGATGGACTCCTGTCTCCAGCGCCAGAATGATATCTCTGGCTGTAATGGTATCTTCCACTGCATTGCAGATTCCGGGAAGCCCCAGTCTTTTGGCGTTCTCATCCTCATTCATGCATCCATCTCCACGCAGATCGATATCTTCACAATGGTCAAAAAACGGCACGCCACATTCTGCCGCGATCCTCATTGCTTCTTTACAAAGCGCTGTATTCATCACAGATTTACCATCCTCGGACACTGCCGGGATCCCTGCTTTCACCATTCCGGCAATATCTGCAAGTTCAGTACCTTTTTCTCCCATGGTGGCTGCACCTGCCTGAAGTACATGAATACCGGAAACCTGCGCCGCCTTGTTATGTACATAGTTTACCCGGTCCGGATTATCAATAGTGGGAGTTGTATTTGGCATAGCAACTACAGTTGTCACACCACCACGTGCTGCCGCAGCAGCACCACTCTTGATATCTTCCTTATGTGTCTGGCCCGGATCACGAAAATGGACATGAAGGTCGATAATTCCCGGCATGACCAGCTTTCCTTTCGCATCAATCACACGGTCGCCGTCTTTCTTTTTCAGCTTCTGGCCTATTTCCGCAATGATTCCGTCTTCCAGATAAATATCGCCTGTTTTATCCGTATCTGTAGCCGCATCCACGATCCGGCCTCCTCGAATCAGAATCCCCATTTCTGTTCTCCTCTCATCCTGTATTTTCAAAGCAGATCCTTCAATCCGCTTGTATTCTCCTATATCATACACGAAATCTCTCTATTTATAAAGATTTTTTTTACAAAGCAATTTCGCCCCTTTTTACACCCCGGAATTGTTGGAATTTTCTCCTTGACATTTCAAAACACGGGTTATATATCAGAGCATGGCAAATATTTAATGTAAATCACTAGTTTTTAGAGATTATATTTACATGAATATAGTCTGTAAAATCTGGTGATTTTTTATTATCATCAGAAGGCTATTTT
>ENA-OQET01000582-OQET01000582.1-human-gut-metagenome-genome-assembly--contig:-NODE-582-length-18986-cov-3.175089_pt1 | contig 18986 bp, 23 predicted proteins | sample MGYA00242800_ERZ504645 | MGnify/ENA primary metagenome ERZ504645 (study PRJEB26092, sample SAMD00036308) | human gut metagenome | host: Homo sapiens | study: EMG produced TPA metagenomics assembly of... | reverse complement strand
GAGAACTGTAAGCTTTTATTAGGGTTCGGGGATTTGGCCTAGTGAATTAAATAGAAAAAAGGCCGCACATATTTATACTCTTTTGCATACCATAAATGCGAAGGAGCGTGATAATATGATCTATAAAGCAATCCAGGGACTTCCGCAGGCCCATGCCAGGATAAAAGGGGGCAAAGAATACCCTGATATTCGTGGAAATGTATATCTCTATGAAGTGTATAATGGCACAGTTCTTTTAGGAGAACTGATGGGAATCCCGGAGGAACTGGAGAAGAACATCCCAGACATGCAGGAGATCTGCAGCCGGTATTAAGTAATGATGGAACTGCATGGATGGAGATTTATACTGGAAGATTCTATCCAATGGATGTTGTCGGCAGGACAATCGTACTTCATGAGATGCCGGATGACTTCAAGACCCAGCCGTCCGGAGATTCGGGAATGAAGATTGCATGCGGTGAAATCAAAGCATGGGAACAAGAATGTAAGAACAAAAATGGTAACGAATAAGTGGAGAACCGTCATACAGATAATTTGACATGTAAGTATGAAAACGCTAAAATTGGTGGAGGAATGTAGAAAACTGCAGTCCTCCATTTTTGCGTCAGGGGATATTAAAAAAGCCAAAACCTCGCTCCCTGATGGAAAGGAGTCCATATGCCGAAAAAAGAATTAGCAAAAGGGTATACAACCGGAACCTGTGCACAGGCTGCAACGAGGGCAGCAATGCAGATGCTTTTTACAGGTGAAAAAGTAGAGCAGGTGTCGGTAGAACTGCCGCAGGGAGAAAAGCTGCAGTTGGATATCACAGATATACAGAGAAAATATACAGACAGGGAATTGCCGGATATGGTATCCTGTGCGGTCAAAAAAAACAGCGGAGATGATCCGGAATATCACGAATGGAGTACTGGTTTACAGTCAGGTAAGGCTTTCTGAAACAGGACAGATTCATATTGATGGCGGGATCGGGGTAGGAAGAGTGACCAGGCCCGGACTGAATCAGCCGGTGGGAGAAGCCGCAATTAACCGTGTGCCAAGGCAGATGATAAGAAAAGAAGTAGAAGAAGCCTGTGAAGAGGTTGGCTATACCGGTGGAATTGATGTAGAGATTTCGATTCCGGAAGGGGCAAGACTGGCAAAAGAAACATTTAATCCAAGACTTGGAATAGAAGGAGGACTTTCAATACTTGGGACAACCGGTATTGTGAATCCGATGAGTGAACAGGCGCTGATCGATACCATTGAAGTAGAGATGAAGGTATGCCTTGCGGAAAAGTACAGGTATCTGATCATTGCACCGGGTAATTACGGATTGGATTTTCTGAAAGAACAGTATAGTATAGAAGAAAATGATGTGGTAAAATGTAGTAACTATATTGGTCAGGCCATAGATATGGCGGTAGAACAGGATTGTAAAGGTGTCCTGCTGGTCGGACATATCGGGAAACTGATCAAGGTATCCGGCGGAATCATGAATACCCATTCCAGATGGGCAGACTGTCGGATGGATTTATTCGCCACGGCCGCATTGAGAGCGGGAATTGCCGGAGAGAAGGCAGTCGAATTTCTTGACTGTGTGACGACGGATGATGCATTGGAGAAATGCAGCGAGGAAGAACGAACACGCATTATGGAAAAAATCATGATGCGTATGGAGGAATATCTGAACTACCGGGGGAAAGGAGAGATACAGGTGGGAGCGGTCACGTTTTCCAATGTATACGGAATCCTTGGAAAGACAGAAAAAGCAGAAGAATTGATAGAAAGATTCAGAAAAGAACGACATATACAATAGATACCAGAGTATGCAGGAGAAGTTGCTGGTGGCAGGTTCTTTGCAGGACAGGAAGGAGTCGGAAAATGATACATTTTGTGGGAGCAGGTCCGGGAGCCGAAGATCTGATCACGGTCCGTGGACAGCGTTATCTGGAGCAGGCTGATGTGGTGATCTATGCGGGATCACTGGTGAATCCGGGGCTGTTAAAGAGTACAAAGGAGACATGCGAGATATATAACAGTGCGAAGATGACACTGGAAGAAGTTCTGGAAGTGATGGAACAGGCAGAACGGGAACAGAAAATGACGGTTCGGCTGCATACAGGTGATCCGTGTCTGTACGGTGCAATCCGGGAACAGATGGATCATCTGGATGAACTGGGAATTGCATATGATTCCTGCCCGGGTGTCAGTTCCTTTTGCGGGGCAGCAGCGGCACTGAATCTGGAATATACACTTCCGGAGGTGTCACAGAGTGTTGTCATCACACGGATGGAAGGAAGAACACCGGTTCCGGCGAAGGAAAAGGTTGCAGCGTTTGCAAGTCATAATGCGACGATGGTACTTTTCTTAAGTACAGGTCTTCTGGAAAAGCTGGAAGGCCAGTTGATAGAAGGCGGTTATAAAGAAGATACGCCGGCAGCAATTGTATACAAGGCAACATGGCCGGAGGAAGAAAGTTACATCTGTACTGTCAGTACACTGGCAGAGACTGCGAAAGCACATGGAATTACAAAGACAGCATTGATCATCGTTGGAGATGTGGTGACACATCATGCGTATGAACGTTCGAAACTGTATGATCCGGAATTCACCACCGAGTTCCGTCAGGGAGTAAAATAGGATGAAGATTGCAATGATCAGTTTTACCGGAAATGGAAGAAGACTGGAGAAATCTTTAGCACATGAACTGGAAAAAGAAGGACACCAGGTGCTGCAGGCGGTAAAATGCAAAGAACTGGAATCGGACAAGGATGCGGTAAAATGCAGTGCCAGAGAATGGACAGGTGAACAGTTCCGGATGCGGGATGTACTGATCTTTATTGGAGCAGTACAGATTGCCGTGCGCTTGATCGCATCTTTTATAGGATCTAAGACAACAGATCCGGCGGTACTGGTACTGGATGAGAAAGGACAATATTGTATCCCGATCCTGTCCGGGCACATTGGCGGAGCAAATGAGATGGCTGAAAGAATTGCAGAGATGGCAGGAGCACTGCCTGTGATCACAACAGCTACAGATATCCGGGGAAAATGGGCAATAGATGTATTTGCCAGAAAGAATCATCTTTATATAGAAGATATGCAGAAGGCAAAGCAAATTTCGGCAAAGATTCTGGAAGGAAAGACAGTCGTGGCCGCGATTGAGAGCGGAAGAGATTCGATAGAGGGTACTGTGCCGGAAGAAGTGAAGATCGTACCGGAAACCTATGAGAATCCAGATATCTATATCGGGATATATGAACGAAAATTAAGCAGTCATGTATTAAGGCTGATACCACAACGGATCACGGTGGGAATCGGCTGCAGACGGGGGACATCCGCAGAGCAGATAGAACAGCTGGTGGATAAGATACTGAAAGAATCACATATTAATAAGAAAAGTATTGGCAGGATCGCAAGCATTGATCTAAAAAAAGACGAAGAGGGATTGCTTACATTTTGCAACAAATATAACATAGAGCCGGAATTTTATCCGGCAGAAGAATTAAAAAAAGTAGAAGGAGAATTCAGTGTTTCTACATTTGTAAAAAAGGTTACCGGAGTGGATAATGTATGTGAAAGAAGTGCTGTATATACAGGTGGTACACTGCGGATCAGAAAACAGGCAGAAAATGGTGTGACAGCAGCATTTGCCTGGGATAATTGGAGGGTGAAGTTTGAATAAGGTATATGTGATAGGAATGGGACCGGGGGCATATGAACAGATGACGGTGAAAGCAGTCCGGACGCTGGAAAAATGTGATGTGATCGTCGGATATACCGTATATATCGAATTATTAAAAGAATATTTTCCGGATAAGAGATATCTGACAACGTCCATGAGACAGGAGGCAGCACGGTGCAGGATGGCATTCGAAGAGGCAGCAAAAGGAGCTGTAACGGCAATGGTATGCAGCGGAGATGCCGGGATATACGGAATGGCAGGACTGATGTATGAAATCGGTGAGGAATATCCGGAAGTCGCGATCGAAGTAATCCCGGGAGTGACAGCGGCACTGGGAGGTTCTGCGGTACTTGGAGCAGCAGTCGGACATGATGTCAGTCTGATCAGTTTAAGCGATCTTCTGACACCGTGGGAATTGATCGAAGAAAGACTTCGCTGTGCGGCAAAAGCTGAATTTTGTGATTTGCCTTTATAATCCGTCCAGCAGGAAACGCAGTACCTATACTTGCAAAAGCATGTGAGATCATGCTGGAATATAAGGCGGAAGATACCGTCTGCGGAATAGTGAAAAACATTGCCCGCGAGGGAGAAACAATGCAGACACTGACACTGAAAGAATTAAAAGAGACAACAGGAGATATGTTCTCTACTGTATTTATCGGAAATAAACAGACAAAAGTAATTCGGGAAAAAATGGTTACACCAAGGGGATATCGTATATGAAAGACAAAAAGATTCTATTATATGCAGGGACAACAGAAGGAAGAAAATTAGCATCTTATCTCGGAAGAAGAGGCGTAAGACTGCACGTCTGTGTGGCAACCGCTTATGGGGAGAGTCTGCTTCCGGAAGAGAAGAATATAACGGTGACACACGACCGGATGGACAGTGGGCAGATGGGTGAGTTTATGAGGGTGTTTGAGCCGGATTATGTGATCGATGCAACGCATCCATATGCCAAAGAAGTGACCAAAAACTTGAAAAGTGCCTGCGAGGTTATGCAGGTTCCGTATTTAAGACTGGTCAGGGGAAGTGAAGAGACCAAAGAAAGCATCTGTGTGGAAAATATGGATGAAGCGATAAAGTATCTGGAAAAAACAGAAGGAAATATTCTGGTAACAACAGGAAGCAAGGAGCTGGAATCCTATACAAGACTGACGGATTACGAAAGCCGGGTATATGCGCGCGTTCTGTCTATTGGCCAGGTGGCAGTTAATTGTGAAGAACTTGGATTCTCCGGACGTCATCTCATCTGTATGCAGGGACCGTTTTCTACGGAAATGAATCGTGCCATGTTAAAGGAATATGATATTGCTTATATGGTAACGAAAGAATCAGGACTTGCAGGCGGATACCCGCAGAAATGTCAGGCTGCACTAGAAGCCGGTGTGAAAATGGTTGTGATCGGAAGGCCGGAAGAAGAAGAGGGAATGAATTTTGAAGAAATGTCCAAATTCCTTCAGAAAGAACTGGAACTGGATAATCACTGGAAAGTTACACTGGTGGGAATCGGTGCAGGTGCCAGAGACCAGGTTACATTGGAAGCAAAAAGATGCTGTCAGGAAGCAGAACTTCTGATCGGAGCAGGCAGGATGATCGAGGCAGTGGCAGAAGTCGGACAGACCATATATGAAGCATACCGCCCGGATGAGATCATTTCTTATATCAAAGAAAATCCGGAATATGAAAATGTAACGATTGCGTTGTCCGGTGATACAGGATTTTACAGCGGTGCGAAGAAGATTCTGGAATTGATGAAAGATGACCCACAGATTGAGACAAAAGTGGTGCCTGGAGTATCATCCATCATATATTTTGCATCAAAGCTTGGCGTAACATGGGAGGATGCGGCACTAGTAAGCCTGCATGGAAGAAAAGAAAATCTGATGGCGGTCATTAAGGAGAATAAAAAGGTATTCGCCCTTGTAAGTAATGCAGAAGAGATCCGTCAGATCCTGACAAAAATGACGGAATATGGAATGGGCGAAGTAACAGTCAGGATCGGAACAGAACTTTCTTATAAGAATGAAGAGATTCAGACAGGAACAGCAAGATCACTGCTTCATTACAAAGGAGAGAATCTGGCGGTCCTTTATATTGAAAATGAATCCGGCGGCGAAAGCCCGGTGATTCCGGCAATTCCGGATGATACATTTGTACGTGGCGATGTACCGATGACCAAGGAAGAAGTAAGAAGCATTTCGATTGCTAAACTTAAGATTAAGAAGGATGCAGTTGTATATGATGTCGGAGCAGGAACAGGCTCTATTTCCGTAGAGGCCGCCATGGTTGCAACGCAAGGTAACGTCTATGCAATCGAACAGAAAGTGGAGGCGCAGGAACTGATCCGTGAAAATGCAAGGCGGATGCACGTGGATAATCTGCATGTGATAGAAGGTATGGCGCCGGAGGCACTGGAAGAACTGCCGGCACCTGATTGCGTATTTATCGGGGGCAGTAAAGGAAAGTTGTATGAAATCTTGGATGCTATCCGGAAGAAGAACCCATTTGTACGGGTGGTGCTCAATGCAATCTCACTCGAGACGATGATGCAGGTGTTAAAATATACGGAAGAGAATGAGATAGAAGAGGCAGAAGTCATTCAGGTAGCGGTAAGCCGTGCGAAAAAAGTGGGCAGTTATCATATGATGAATGGACAGAATCCGATTTATGTGATCAGCTTTTACGAGCAGACCGGCAAAAAAAGGAAGCAGATCCGGAAAATGAAGACGATTTCGTTCTGGAAGAAATCAATCTGGACGAGGTGGAACCGGAAGATATGACCGGAGATATTGTGGAGGATATTACGAAGGTGATCTCTGTAGGGGATCTGACACCGGAGAAAATCCGGGAAGAAATGGAGGAATCTGAGTAATGAAACTTCCTAGAATTCTGATTACTGCGATGAGAAGTGGCGCAGGTTAAAACCATGCTGACCTGCGGAATATTGAAAGCAATGAAGATGCAGGAGATAAATCCTGCGTCTTTTAAGTGCGGGCCGGATTACATTGATCCAATGTTCCACAAGACTGTGATCGGCATCAGCAGCTATAATCTGGATTCCTTTTTGTGTGGAGAAAATGGAGTCAGAGAGATCCTGAAAAAAAATGGTGCCGGAGCAGATATTTCCGTAATGGAAGGTGTTATGGGATACTATGATGGGATCGCAGGGATCTCTTCAGAGGCGAGTGCTTATGACATTGCCAGAATTACCGATACCCCGGCTGTGATGATCCTGGACTGTAAAGGACTAAGCGTGTCTGCAGTGCCGTGTATCCAGGGGTTTTTGCATTATAAAGAAGACAGCCGTATCAAAGGCGTAATTCTGAACCGTTTGTCTCCGATGATGTATGGAAGAATGAAAGAGATGATCGAGGTGCAGACAGGAATCAAAGTCTACGGTTATGTTCCGGTTATGAAAGATTGTGCACTGGAGAGCCGTTATCTGGGACTGAAGCTTCCAAAAGAACGAAAAGATACGGAAGACAAACTCACAAGACTGGGAGAACAGATTCTGAAAAGTGTAGATATCGCAGGCCTTCTGGAACTGGCAGAAAATGCACCGGAGCTGCAGGAAAAGAAAACGCAAGGATATACATCAGAAATGGTAGAAAATTTGGCAGAAAATGCACAGTATAGTACAGAATCGGTTAGAACAAAAGATACGGTACGGATCGGGCTTGCAAGTGACGATGCATTCTGTTTTTTCTATCAGGATAATCTGGAACTGCTGCAGGAGATGGGAGCGGAACTGATTCCTTTTTCTCCTCTTTACGATAAGCAGATTCCGGGAAATCTGTCGGGACTTTTGTTCTATGGCGGTTATCCGGAACTATATGCAGAAGAACTAAGTAAAAATGAGTCAATGAAGACGAGTATTAAAAAAGCATTGAACGGTGGAATGCCATGTATCGCGGAGTGTGGAGGATTCATGTACCTGCAGGAATATATCAGAGATGAAAGCGGCACAGAATTTCCAATGGTTGGATTTTTAGAAGGGAAAAGTTATCCGACAGGTTCCTTAAAGCGATTCGGCTATGTTACCCTGACAGGGGGAAGAATATTCGGTAAAGAAGCAGGAGGTATCCCGGCACATGAATTTCATTATTATGATTCAGAAGTATGCGGGGAAGCATTTTTGGCGGAAAAACCAATGTCAAACCGTTCGTGGAAATGCATGATCAGTACCGATACGGTACTGGCAGGATATCCGCATATTCATTATTATGGAAATGAAAAGATTCCGGAGAACTTTCTGGAACAATGTAGAAGATGCAGGGAACAAGAGAAAAGAGCTAGGGAAAGAGATAGAACATAGAGAACAGAGAGGATAAAAAGCATGGCAGAGCAAAGTTTAGAACAACTGGAACAGGAATTCCATCAGATTGTATCTGGCATTCATCCGGCAGATGTAGTAACGAAAGGAAATGCGCAGAAAAAGTGGAACTCCATTGCGAAACCGTTACACAGTCTGGGAAAACTAGAAGATCATATTATGCAGATTGCGGCACTGACCGGCGATACAGACGTGAATCTGAACCGGAAGGCGCTGATCGTGATGTGTGCGGATAACGGAGTGGTAGAAGAAGGTGTAACGCAGACAGGACAGGAAGTAACTGCAATTGTTGCAGAGAATTTTCTGACATGTAATACCAGTGCGGCGATCATGTGTAAAAAAGCCGGTGTAGACATCTTTCCCATCGATATCGGTATGGCAGCGGATACAAAAGTCCCAAGATATAAAACAGCAAATGGAACCGCAAATATGACCAAAGGTCCGGCTATGACAAGAATGCAGGCGTTACAGGCAATCTTAACCGGGATCCATCAGGTGAAGGAAAAGAAGGAAGCCGGATATAAGATCATTGCTACCGGAGAGATGGGAATCGGAAATACGACGACCAGCAGTGCCGTGGCTTCCGTACTTCTGGGAGACGAACCGGCAGAGATAACGGGACGGGGAGCAGGACTGACGAACGAAGGATTGGAAAGAAAAATACACGCGATCGAGAAGGCGATAGCGGTCAATCGTCCGAAATGGGATGATCCGGTGGATGTACTGGCAAAAGTAGGCGGATTCGATCTGGCGGGAATCACCGGACTCTATCTGGGAGGTGCTGTATATCGAATCCCGATTGTAGTTGATGGATTTATCTCAGCGGTTGCGGCACTTGCGGCCGTCAGAATCTGTGAGTGTGTCAAAGATGCGATGATTGTGTCACATGTCTCGAAAGAACCTGGAATGCAGAAGATCCTGAAAGAGTTACACATGGATGCACCATTGCATGCAGATATGTGCCTGGGTGAGGGAACCGGAGCTGTGGCATATCTTCCGGTGCTGGATCTTGCGGCAGAAGTGTATGGACGGATGAGTACATTTTCAGAAAATGACATCGAAGATTATAAAGAATTAGGTGAGAAAGAATGATACATCTGGTGACAGGCGGAAGCGGAAGCGGTAAATCTGAGTATGCGGAGAACTGGCTGACAGGCAGAAATAAGAAGGATGGTACTTACATATATATTGCAACCATGCAGCCATACACAGAAGAAACGATGAAAAAGATTGAAAGACATCACAGGCTGAGAGCCGGAAAAGGATTCCGGACATTGGAAAAATATACAGATCTATCAGAACTTGAGATACCAAAGAATCAGGGAATCCTTCTGGAGTGCATATCGAATCTGGTGGCCAATGAGCTTTACAGAGAAGATGGTACATTGAATGATTTAAAAGAAACAAAAGAAAAAGTATTGGCAGGAGTACGCAGACTGAGCAATTCTACGACACGTCTTGTAATTGTTACAAATGAAGTGAACGCAGATATAAACGGCTATAGCGAAGAGACGGAAAAATATCGGGAATGCATCGGAATGGTGAATCAAAGTCTTGCAGAGCTTGCAGATATAGTAACGGAAGTTGTGTATGGAATTCCGGTATGCATTCGTAAGGAGCAAAAGAAGTATGAAGAGTATAAAAAGAATATGGAATAGTTTCAAAATTGCGTTTTCCATGTACAGCAGGATTCCGATGCCGCGCAGCGAATGGACAGATGAAAATAAATCGTATGCAATGTGTTTTTTTCCATGGATCGGTGCGGTGATCGGACTTTTGTCTTATGGAGTGTTTCGGTTTTCAAAATGGTTTGATGGGAATGGAGGAGGAAATTATTCCTTATTTTTTGTAATATTTCTGATTCTGATCCCGGTATTTATTACGGGAGGAATTCATCTGGACGGATTTCTGGATACACAGGATGCGCTGAGTTCCTGGCAGACGAAAGAGCGTCGTCTGGAAATACTGAAAGATTCCCACGCAGGAGCATTTGCTATCATTTCATGTACCGTCTATTTTCTGATGTATATTGGCGTGTATTCTTGTCTGAGTGTACGGAGTATGGAAGTGATCGCATATAGCTTCATGTTATCGAGAACATTGAGTGGACTGTCTGTAGTTACATTTCCACAGGCAAGGAAGAAAGGTATGGTGGCAGATTTTTCGGAAAGTGCATCGACCAGAATTACAAGAATGGTATTGGGCATTTATCTGATTGTACTGTGTTTCCTGATTCCACTGACCGGAGGGATCTGCGGAATCGGATGTGTGATCTCGGCAGGCGTGGTATTTGGATATTATTACCGGATGGCGATGAAGAATTTCGGTGGTGTGACCGGGGATCTGTGTGGATATTTCCTGCAGGTATGTGAACTTGTGATGGCGCTTGTCGTGGTAGTAGTGGATATCGTAGTAAAAAGCGGAATCATCAAATGATGAACAGGCTGGATAAAAGTGTGGAAAGAATGAAGAAAACAAGTGGCAGAAAGAAAACAGCAGAGAAATAGTAGAAAATAACAGAAAGATGAAAATACAGGATTGGAGGAAGGAAAAGAAGTCATGATCATGATAATAGGCGGCGCATATCAGGGAAAACTTGCATTCGCAAAGAAAATCTACCCAGATGTCACATGGGCAGACGGTGCGGTATGTACGGAAGAAGAACTATATAGCTGCGAAGGGATATATCATTTCCATCAGTATATCGAAAGAAAGATAAAGGAAGGAGAACCGATAGATGATCTTGCAGAAGAACTGATTCGGAAGAATCCGGAACTGATCCTGATCACAGATGAGATCGGATACGGGATCGTGCCGGTTGACCGGATGGAACGGGAATACAGAGAGCAGACCGGAAGAGTGTGCACGTGCCTTGCGGCATATTCGGAGAAAGTATACCGTGTGATGTGCGGAATCGGACAGGTGATAAAGGAAGTATGAGGATTTATCTGATACGTCATTCGATGACGAAAGGAAATAAAGAAAAACGCTATATCGGAACGACGGATGAATCTTTATGTCTGGAAGGAATACAGCTTTTGGAAGAGAGAAAAGGAATGTATCCTGAGGTTACATATGTCTATGTAAGTCCGATGAAGCGGTGTGTGCAGACGGCAGAGATCATTTATCCGAAGATGATGAAAGCAGGAGCATATAGCTGTAATGAAAAGTTACGGGAGTGTGATTTTGGCCTGTTTGAAAATCATAATTATATCGAACTTTCCGGCTGCCCGGAGTATCAGGCATGGATAGACAGTGGTGGGAAGCTGCCATTTCCGGAAGGGGAAAGCAGGGAAGCGTTCATCCGGCGGACACTGGAAGGGTTCCGGGAAGTCGTACGGGATGCGCAGGCACATGACCGGGAGACGATTGCGGTTGTGGCACATGGCGGAACGATCATGAGTATCATGGAACGGTATGCAGTAAAGGAAGACGGGACATCAGCAGGAAGTTATTATGATTATCAGATAAAGAATGGAGAAGGATATGAACTTAGAATTTCAGAGAATGACATATATGACGATCGCGATCGTGGCGGGCTTTGTTCTGGATCTGATCTTCGGGGATCCAAGATGGCTGTATCATCCGGTGAGGCTGATCGGGCATCTGATATCGGGAACCGAAAGAATTATCAGAAACTGTCTGCCGGCGAATAAGACAGGGGAACGCATCGGTGGAGGGATTCTGGTGCTGGTGGTTGTGACGGTCAGTACAGGAGTTCCGGCGGTGATCTTATCGGTTGCATATAAGTATTTCTGGCAGCTTGGACTTGCACTGGAAAGCTTCTGGTGTTATCAGATCCTTGCAACGAAATCCCTGAAAGTAGAAAGTGACAGGGTCTACATAGCACTGAAAGACAAGGGCCTGGAGGCCGGGAGAAAGGCCGTGTCCATGATTGTCGGAAGAGATACACAGAATCTGACGGAAGAAGGTGTGACCAAGGCGGCTGTAGAGACGGTGGCAGAGAATACATCAGATGGTGTGATCGCACCGTTATTTTATATGCTGATCGGCGGAGCTGTTCTGGGATTTACATACAAAGCGATCAATACGATGGATTCGATGGTTGGATATAAGAATGACAAGTATCAGTGGTTTGGAACGGCAGCAGCGAAGTTAGACGATGTGGTGAATTTCATTCCGGCAAGGGTATCGGCAGTGTTGATGATCCTGGCTGCATATCTGACCGGAATGGATGGAAAGAATGCAGCGTGTATCTTCCGAAGAGACCGCTTTAATCATAAAAGTCCGAACTCTGCACAGACAGAAGCAGTCATGGCGGGGGCGCTGGATGTGCAGCTTGCAGGAGATGCATGGTATTTTGGAAAGCTGCATAAGAAGCCGACGATCGGAGATCCGGTCCGGGAGATGGAACTACTGGATATCCGGAGATCGCATAAGCTGTTATATGGGACGGCAATGCTTGGTCTGATACTTGGAATCATCCTCCGGATTCTGGTTCTGTAGATGATATTGATAATAAAAATCAAAAAACAAATAATATTATCTGCAAATTATGAATAAAAAGTTAGAATTGTGCAAATAATGTTCCTGTTGACTAACATAGTCAGTGCAACTTACAATATAAAAAAGAGGTAAAGAAGGTGTTAGTTATGCAGGCATTGTCAAAAGGCGGCGGCTGGAAAAAGCTACACCATCAAGTGGATGTTCAGGCATCCCGGAAGTTCTGGATAAGATCCGAAAATGCAAGATTGATGAAGGCAGTGAGATCACAGTCATTCAGAATTCGGAAGAGACCTGATCATCAGAAGTGGTGAGAAGCGGATCGCAATGAGCAGCGATGCGGCAACAAGAATTCAGGTATAAGATTCCGGTTGACTATTTTCTGCAAAGTGAGTAAGATGGTTGTAGCAAAATAGCAGAGAGAGCGGTTTATCCGCACAGGTGAAGGAACGTTGGCAGAACCAAAAGAGACAGTTCACGGTGGAGACATTTACCGGAATCCATCTGTTACAGATTATTCTGTAAACAGTAACCCGCTGGGAGTTCCCGAAGCGGTACGAAAGAGCGTACAGGAAAGTGCAGACAGGATCATGTATTATCCGGATGTCAGATGCGACAGACTTCGGGAGTCGATCAGTGATTTTGAGAGAATAGAAAAAGAAAAGATACTCTGCGGCAATGGTGCTGCAGAGCTTTTTTTTGCTGTTGTAATGGCAGTGAGACCGAAAAAAAGCACTGGTGACGGCACCAGCTTTTTTCCGAGTATGAGCGGGCACTTGGCACAGTTGGAGCAGAGGTACAATATTTACAGATTAAAAGAAGAACAGGATTTCCGGATACAGGAGGATATACTGGAACAGATTACGGAAGATACAGATATGATATTTCTGTGCAATCCCAATAATCCGACCGGACAGACAACGGTAAAAAGAACTGCTGATCCGTGTGATGAACAGGTGTAATAAATTCGGTACGATACTGGTCCTGGATGAGTGTTTTATAGAGTTTCTGGAAGAACCAGAAAGATATGAATGCCGGGGGTATCTGACACAGTATCCGAATGTGGTCATTATCAAAGCATTTACGAAAATATTCTGTATGCCGGGTGTAAGACTTGGATATGCATTGTGTGAGAATGCAGCTCTTAGGAAACGGATGAGGGCAATGCTCCAGCCGTGGAATGTGTCGGTAACGGCACAGGAAGCAGGTGTGGCAGCACTTGTTGATTGCGAAGCATATTTAAAGAGAACGAGAGAATATATGAAAAAAAGAAAAGTTCTGGATGACAGAGCGGATGAGAAAGCTTGGTCTGAATGTATGGGGATCGGAAGCAAACTATATATTTTTTAAAGGAAAAGCAGGGCTGTATGAGAAGGCACTGAAAAGCGGACTGTTGATCCGGGACTGCAGTAACTATGAAGGACTGACAGAAGGGCATTACCGGATTGCAATAAGATCTGAAGAAGAGAATGAAAGGTTGATAACATGGCTGGAAAAATTATGATACAGGGGACAATGTCCAACGCAGGAAAGAGTCTTCTGTGTGCGGGACTTTGCAGAATATTCAAACAGGACGGATACCGGGTGGCTCCGTTCAAATCCCAGAATATGGCACTGAATTCCTTTATTACAGAGGATGGATTGGAGATGGGACGTGCACAGGTTGTGCAGGCAGAGGCAGCAGGCGTGGCGCCGCAGGTAGAGATGAATCCGATCCTGTTAAAGCCGACCAACGATGTAGGATCACAGGTGATCGTAAATGGTGAAGTCTTGAAGAATATGAGTGCAAGAGAATATTTTGCTTATAAAAAGCAGCTCATACCGGACATTATGAAAGCATTTCACAAATTAGAAGAAGAGAATGACATCATTGTGATCGAAGGAGCGGGAAGTCCGGCAGAGATCAACCTGAAGAAAGATGATATTGTAAATATGGGGCTGGCGAAGATGGATAGATGCGCCGGTGCTTCTGGTCGGAGATATTGACCGCGGAGGAGTATTTGCCCAGCTTCTGGGGACGCTTATGCTCCTGGAAGATGATGAGAAAGAACGTGTAAAGGGACTGGTCATCAACAAATTCCGCGGGGATAAGACAATCCTGGATCCCGGTATTGTCATGTTGGAAGAAAGAGGCGGCATTCCGGTAGTCGGAGTTACACCGTATATGCAGGTCGAGATTGAAGATGAAGACAGTCTGACAGAGCGTTTTAACATGACAAAGGGGGGGAAAAAGGTGCAGAAGAAAGGATCGGTCTGGTGGATATCGCAGTCATCCGGACACCGAGAATTTCGAACTTTACGGATTTCATGCTGTTGGAAAATGCTCCGGGAGTGAATCTGCGTTATGTAAAGAATCCAAGAGAACTTAGAAATCCTGATATGATTATCCTTCCGGGAACAAAAATACGATGGGAGATCTGAAATGGTTAAGACAGAGCGGAATGGAAGCGAAGATTCTAAAGGCGCATGCCGGCGGCTGTGTGGTCTGGGGAATCTGCGGCGGCTATCAGATGCTGGGGCAGTCGCTCAGTGATCCGGAAGGCGTGGAAGATGGCGGCAGTATGAAAGGACTCGGCCTTTTGCCGGTAACGACTACATTTACCACAGAAAAGACCAGAACAAGGGTGAATGGAACACTCCTTCATGTGGAGGGGAATCTGAAAGCACTTGAGAATCTGAAGTTTGAAGGATACGAGATCCATATGGGAAAGACCGAACTTCTGGAAGGATGTCCGATGAATCAGATTCACGATACGGTGAAGAAAAAGGACAGACAGATTCCGGATATGGAGCCGGAAAACAGAATAGAGAACAGTACAGACGGAATCTCGCATGGAAATGTATACGGAACATACATCCACGGCATTTTTGATAAGGAGAAAATTGTATCGGAGATCGTAAAATCCCTGGCAGAAAAGAAAGGACTTTCAATGGAAGAAGTGGAAGGTGTAGACCTGAAAGCATTCAAAGAAAGCCAGTATGATCTTCTGGCAGATACACTCAGAAAACATCTGGACATGAAGGCAATCTATCAGATCATGGGAATGCAGAAATAATTTTTCGGGATTACTATGTATTCGTAAGGAGCTGTAGATACCAAAGTATGCAAGAGAAGTTGCCGATGGCAAGTTTTGTAGTTAGAAAAGATGAAGATGTGGGCTATGACGGACTATGAAGAGAAAGGAAGAAAACGTTGAATATACAGAAAAATAATCACGCGGCACATACTAAAATAGAGATAGAAAATGTTCTTCCGACAGAGATCGAAAAGCGCAGCTTTGAGATCATTACGGAAGAACTGGAGCAGGAAGGCATCGTGCTTCCTGAGATTCAGGCACCAATTACAAAGCGCTGCATACACACCAGCGCAGATTTCGATTATGCAAAGAATCTGGTCTATTCCGAGCATGCGGTGGAGAAAGCACTTGAAGCGATCAGAGGCGGTGCTTCCATTGTAACCGATACACAGATGGGACGTTCCGGAATTAACAAAAAGAGACTGGCACAGTACGGCGGTCAGGTATACTGCTTCATGTCAGATGAAGATGTGGCACAGGCGGCAAAGAAGAATGGAACCACAAGAGCTGTTGCCAGTATGAAAAAGGCGTGTGAACTGAACGAAAAACTGATCTTTGCCATCGGAAATGCACCGACAGCACTAATTCACCTGTATGAACTGATCAAAGACGGAAGAATCCGTCCGGAGCTCGTGATCGGTGTACCGGTCGGCTTTGTAAATGTGGTACAGTCCAAAGAACTGATCCTGACTCTGGAAGATACCCCGTATATTGTAGCGAGGGGGAGAAAAGGCGGAAGTAATATTGCGGCATGTATCTGTAACGCACTGATCTATATGCTGTAGGGAGGAAGAATTTATGACATTACAGCAGTTAAGGTATATTACCATGGTTGCGGAGAAGGGGACGATAAGTGAGGCGGCAAAAGAGCTGTTCATTTCCCAGCCGAGTCTTACCAATGCGATCCGGGAACTGGAGCAGGAGATGCAGGTGACGATTTTTCACCGGACGAATAAAGGGGTGACGATCACCGCGGAGGGAGATGAATTTCTCGCCTATGCAAGACAGATCCTGGATCAGGTCGGCCTCATGCAGGAGAGGTATCTGAATGTAAATGAACGGAACCCGAGATTTTCCGTATCCTGCCAGCATTATTCTTTTGCGGTCAATGCATTTGTAGATGTGATTCGTAAATTTGATGCGAGAAAATATGATTTCACACTGCGGGAGACACAGACTTATGAGATCATCGAAGATGTGGCGAAGCTGAAAAGTGAGATAGGTATTCTGTATACTTCTTCACAGAATGAGACGATCATCATGAAACTGATCCGTCAGAATGATCTGAAATTCGAAGAGTTATTCGTAGCAAAGCCACATGTATTTATCAGTTCAAAGCATCCGTTGGCAGATAAGGAAGCACTGACACTGGAAGATCTGGAGGAGTATCCGTATTTGTCATTTGAGCAGGGGGATTATAATTCCTTTTATTTTCCGAAGAGATATTAAGCACACTGGACCGGAATAAGAACATCAAAGTTAGAGACCGGGCAACGCTTTTCAATCTGGCGGTCGGCCTGGACGGGTATACGGTAAGCTCCGGCGTGATCAGTAAAGAGCTGAATGGAGAGAATATTATCGGAAAACCACTTCTGGTAGACGAATATATGCGGATCGGAACGATTGTGCGGAAAGATGTGGCACTGAGCCGGTATGGAAAAGCATATATGGAAGCATTGAAAAAATATACAGGCGGATTGTAAAAAAAGAAGAAAAGCAGTGGAGAAAGGTTTCATTTGTAAAAGAAGTTGCGGAAGAAGTCTGAAATGTTTAATATAAAATTGAATATATAAAAAAGATATGGAAGATATATCAAATATACGTTTCACATTTTTGATATTCTTTCGTATAATAGTCTGCTGAGGGGGATGGATCGGAAAACGTAAGAACGTATGAGAATCATCCTCCGTTTTTATTCTAAGGAGATGAAAACATGGGAGTAATGAAAAGTTTATTTTCCGGAAAGCAGATGTCGGAGGCATTCATCTGTAGTGCATTTCTGGCCTTGTCGGGTGGGTTTCAGGATGCGTATACCTATAATACGAGGAATGAAGTATTCTCGAATGCACAGACAGGTAATGTGGTGCTGATGAGCCAGAATTTCATGACGGGAAAATGGGAGGCTGGACTGAAATATTTATTTCCGCTTTTTGCATTTGCTTTAGGTGTTCTGATGCGGAGCAGATCCAGAATAAGTACAAATATGCCAGACGCCTGCACTGGAGACAGGGAATACTGGGAGCAGAGATCCTCATTTTGTTTGTTGTAGGATTTATTCCGCAGCGGGGAAATATGATCGCGACTGTTCTGGTATCCTTTGCCTGTGCGATGCAGGTGCAGAGTTTCCGGAAGGTAAATGGATTTTCATATGCAAGTACTATGTGTATCGGAAACTTACGGAGTGGAACGGCGGCATTATCCTTCTATCTGAGAGAGAAAAAAGCCGGAACAATTGCGGCAGGCAATGTATTATTTTGGGAATTATAGTTCTTTTTTGCGGTAGGAGCCGGAATCGGAGGCAATCTTTCAGCCAATTATGGAATCCATATGATCTGGGTATCCTGCGGACTTTTGATCGTCAGCTTCCTGCTGATGTTCCTGGATATAGAATCCCGGAGAAACGAAAGATAAAAAAGGGACAAAAAAGAGACATTGATCCGTCATCAGATACGGATCAGTGTCTCGATTAGTTTTTGCGCTGCAATGCTCTGTGGTCTGGAAGCATTCTGTACAAGACAGATTTGTCTCGCAGGAAGGGATTCTTTCAGATGGATCTGAAGAATTTCTCCACGCTTGAGCGGTTCTTCTGCAAGCTTCTCCGGATAGAAGCCGATACCAAGATTGTGCTGGATCAAAGCCAGGCACTGGTCGGTGGATGTAACTTCAAGATCCGGACGGAACGGAAGCCCGTGAGAAGAAAAGTATTGAATATGAAGATCTCTGGTGCTGGTGTTATTTTCCAGCGAGACGAAAGGGTAGTCCGTAAGTTCTTCCAGTGAGCAGATGCAGGAAGTCGGTTCTTTGTATTTTGGGCCGGCGATCAGAATTTCCCGGAAAGAACCCAGGGAGATTTTCTGAAACTGTTTTTGAACAGAAAGTGGAGTTGTTACAATTGCAAAATCCACCAGTCCGCTTTCCAGGGAAGCAATCGCCTGCGGAGTGGAATGGTTGGATATCTTAAGCCTTACGTGTGGATAATGATTGTGAAATGCTTCTAATTTGGACAGAAGCATAATACGAAGTGCATTTTCACTGACTCCGATGGAGATGAGTCCGCTTGTAAGACTCTGGTCACGCTTGAGCTCGGCTTCTCCGAGTTCAAGCTGTTCGAAAGCAATCGCAACGTGGTTAAAAAGCTTCTGGCCTTCAGGCGTCAGTGAGACTCCGCGGTTCGAACGGACAAAAAGGTGACATCCAAGTTCTGTCTCAAGATTATTCATAC
>ENA-OQET01000581-OQET01000581.1-human-gut-metagenome-genome-assembly--contig:-NODE-581-length-18995-cov-3.752226_pt1 | contig 18995 bp, 25 predicted proteins | sample MGYA00242800_ERZ504645 | MGnify/ENA primary metagenome ERZ504645 (study PRJEB26092, sample SAMD00036308) | human gut metagenome | host: Homo sapiens | study: EMG produced TPA metagenomics assembly of... | reverse complement strand
GAAGAATTTGATAAAAATGTATTAAGATGTGATAGAATGTTCATGTGATATATCCTTTCTGTTGGTTTTGTTCGATTCAATTATAGGATATATCACTTTTCTTATTCCACAACCATTTTACACGATCTTTTTATATAAATTCGTTTACATTTATTTCATTCAGGCGTAATATATAGATGCATAAAATAAATCTTCAGGGCAGAGTGAAATTCTCGACCGGTGGTATAGCCCACGAGCCGTAAGGTTGATTCGGTGCAACTCCGAAGCCGACAGTATAGTCTGGATGAAAGAAGATTGCTTTTTTTGTATCATTTTTATAAGACAAAAGATGCACCTATGAAGAGTTATTTTAGGTCGCATTTTTCTTTGTTTATGGAGGTGTTGTGTTTATGAATAGTCGTACAAAGAAAATTACTACAATAGGAATGATGTGTGCCATGGCCATGGTCATGAATCTATTGCTGCACTTTCCAATCATTCCAGCTGTTTCTTTTTTGAACTATGATCCTAAAGATATTGTCATAGTTATCGCAAGTTTTATCTATGGTCCATTTAGTGCTTTTGTGATGAGTGCTATTTGTGCCGTGTTGGATGTTATGTTGCGTGGAGGAACTATCTTAGATATTTTGATGAATATGATCGCAACATGTATGTTTTCTTGTGTGGCGGGTGCAATTTATAAAAAAGAGCATACAAAAAAAGGTGCTTTGATTGGACTAGGTACAGGTATCATCTTAACAACTATCAGCATGCTTTTATGGAATTACATCATTACACCAATTTATTTTGGGATTTCAAGAGAAGCCGTTGCGGCTATGTTGATTCCTGGTATTCTTCCATTTAATTTAATTAAATATGGAATTAATGCAGGAGCAAGTTTATTTTTGTATAAACCAGTCATTGGGGCATTGCGAAGTTCTCATTTGGTCATGACAGAAGAAAAACCACACGAAAAATCAAATGAAATGGTTGTTTTAGGTGCTTTTATTGTTATATCATTAGTTATGTTAATACTGGGATATCAGGGGATTATTTAAAAGGAGAAAATCATGAACTTTTTAGAAGCTAAGAAAATAATGGATGAAAAATTAGGTGATTGGAAAATCATGGCTTTGGCTAGCTGTGTGGATAATTATCCTATGGTAAGAAATGTAAGTTGTGTATTCTATAATGATAAGATTTATTTTAAAACCGATAAAAACTTTAGAAAGACACAGCAATTATTTAAAAATCCTCAAGTTGCGATGTGTTTTAATGGTGTTCAAGTTGAAGGAAAGGCAGTCAACAAAGGCTTAGTTATAGATGAGCCAGGAAGAATATTTGAAAAGAAATACAAAGAATTTTTATGGCAGAGCTATAATGCATATTCACATGTCGACACAGAAATCTTGATTGAAGTCACTCCAGAGTTTGTTGAAATTTGGGATGAAGATCAAGATCGTAAAGCGTTCCAGATTTTTATTGATTTTAAAGATCAAAGTGTTGAATACAAACCATATGACTAATCTTGAAACAAAACGTTTGATCTTAAGAAACTGGAAGAGTGAAGATAAAGATTCTCTGTATGAACTTGCCAAAGATCATGAAATCGGGCCAAGATGTGGCTGGTTACCGCATAAAGATGTTAATGAAAGCTTGAATATCATTTGTAATGTATTTGATGAAAACACATATGCCATTGTATTAAAAGATACCAATCAAATTATAGGATGCATTAGTCTGATGTTTAAAGATAAAGCAAATCTTTCCATTTTAGAAGATGAAGCAGAATTAGGATATTGGATTGGAAGACCATATTGGAATCAAGGTTATGTCAGTGAAGCGTCAAAAACTTTGATTCGCTATGGATTTGAGTCGTTGCATTTATCTAAAATTTGGTGTCTGAATTTTTCGAACAATCTGGCTTCGGCAAGGGTCAAAGAGAAATTAGGCTTTAAACATGAATACATAATTCCAAATAAATTTGTTTCGGCATTAAATGTTTATAAAGAGGATAGGGTTGCACTATTGACAAGAGCAATGTGGGAGAAGTTATGATTCGATTGTTGTTTGTACGTCATGGACAGACGGAATTTAATGTAAAAAAGCGAGTACAGGGATGGTGTGATTCGCCTTTGACACAGGAAGGAATCAAGCAGGCAGAATCTTTGATAGATGTATTACAGGAAGTGGATATTTGTGCAGCTTATAGTTCAACTTCTGAAAGATGCAGGGATACATTGGATATTATTTTAAATGATCGGGATATTAAAAAATATGATCGAAAAAGCTTAAAGGAAATTCATTTTGGATTAGCTGAAGGAGAGCGTATTGAAAAAGTATTTCCTAATGGAACGGCCAATTTAAGCGGATATCAAGATATACAAGGTGAAAGCAAACAACAGGCTTTAAAACGTTTTGAAGATGAAATTCATTCAATCGTTTCTCTGTATGATGAAGCCAATATTCTGATTGTTACACATGGATCGATCTTGAAGGAATTTTTCTCGCATATCGATCTGGGTTTCAAACAGGCAGCTATAGAAGTCAACGGTTCAGTTAATAGATTGATTTCCAATTGTTCGCTTAGTATCGTGGAATATAATCAAGGAAACTATTGCTTGGTTTCTTATGGCAAGACATATTATTGATCATGGAGGCAATATGAAAATATCCAAACTATTGTCATCTCTTGTTTCGATCGCATTGTTCGTATCGATTGCAGGATGTCAAAATGTAGATGAAAAAACAGCGCAGGCAGATTTTGATGCGTTTATGGAACAGGAATTTATCGATACAGTCGAAAGTGATTATTTAACTTACAAGACATTGATCGATGATCCAGAACAATATGATATCAATGTAGAAGAGATTGAGGTCAACCTGGGAGAAAGGCTGGATCCTGAAAATTATGAGGATTTGATGTCTGAACCCAATGAATCGTATGAAGAGTTTAAATCCTTTGATTATGATAGCTTAAGTGAAGAACAAAAAGATGTATACGATGCCTATGCCTATATGATGGAAATTGATGAAGCATTGTGCGATAAAAAATTCTGGTATTACACACCGTATTTTGAAAGTATGAGTGGCTTGCATTATCAATTACCAACTTTGTTTGCGGACTGGCAGGTAGATAATGAACAGGAAGTTCAAGAGATGATCTTGTTGGTTGAAGATGTCTTAGATTATGTTAATGGAGCTATTGAATATACAAAAAAACAAGAAGAAATGGGTCTTTTAATGATCGATATTGATGAGGTTTTAAATTATTGTCAAAATATTATTGATACAGCCCAGGATAGTGCTGTTTTATCCGCAATGAAAGAAACAATTCAATCTCTAGGATTATCAAATGAGGTCGACTATATCGCACAGCTTGAAGATGCGTTTTATAATTCATTTATTCCAGCTTATGAAAATATCATAGCTATGCTTAATGAATTTTCACAGTCAGCGCAAAACAATGAGCAGGGACTTGCTTCATTTGAAAATGGAAAGGAATATTTTGAGATTCTTATAAAACAAAATACAGGGTTAGATAAAGATCCTTTGGAAATCAAGGAAATGATGGAAGATGCATATCAAGATCATATTTTATCCTTACAGGTTTATGCTTACAGCAATCCGGATGCAGTGAACACATTCATTCAAGGAACTATGCCGGAAACAGGATTTAACAGTTATGAAGAAATCTTAGAATTTGCTAAACAAAATCTTGTAAATGATTTTCCAGAAGTGAATGATCTTGAATATGAAATTAAAGATGTAAATGAGCAAATTGCTTCGGATACGGGGGTTGCTGCATATTTTAAGGTCCCTACATTGGATGGAAATGAGAAAAAACAATTGAGAGTTAACCCAAAAGGTAGTGATATTTCCAGCATCGATACATATATGACGGTTTGTCATGAAGGATTTCCAGGGCATATGTATCAATATGGTTACATGTATGAAAATGTCTCAAGTAATCTAATTAAAGGATTAGCGCAGTTTAATGCATATACAGAAGGATATGCGGTTTATGCACAATATGAGGCTTTGGATTATTTGACAAATATTGATCCAAATCTGTTGACTTTATATGCAGAAAATGAGCAGGCATCTTATTGTGCTATTGTGGCAGCAGATATTGGAATTCATTATGAAGGTTATACGCTAGAGCAATTTACTGACTATATGAGCCAGTCAGGATTTGCTCTAGATGAAGAAAGTGCTAAAGCCTTATATGCACAACTTCATGCCAATCCAGCTGTATTCGAACCATATTATGTTGGAAATGAAGTGATTCAGGATCTAAAAGAAAGTGCCCAGGAAAAACTAGGTGAAGATTTTACGGATAAAGGATTTAATCAAGCAATTTTAGAATGTGGAAATATGCCTTTTGAAGTTGTACAAAGGCATGTGGATTCATATGCGTTAGGAAATGTTCAAGCCTGATTCACTCATATATGAAAAGAGGTAATTGATATGCAAAAAAAAAGTCAGGGATGAAATTAAAGCTATTTTTTTTGATATAGATGGAACATATTTTGATCATGAAAAAAATCGAGTTTTACCATCGACTATAAAGGCTATGAAAAAGTTAAAAGAAAACGGATATAAAATTGCTCTTTGTTCAGGTAGGCCCTTATTAATGGCAAAAGAGTTGGATGTATTCAATCATGTTGAATGGGATGGTTTTATTGGTAGCGCCGGTAATACCGTATATGATGAAAACTTGAATAAAATTAAGCACAATGGATTTGGTGATAAAGAATTGGAAACAATTTTTTCCATCGCTAAGAAAAAAGAAATTTGCCTTTATGTAAATGGAAGTTCTGCTTTTTAACAATGGATGATCCACAGGCGGTACAGGTTCTTCAACAATTTCATGTCCAGATTCCCAAAGAGATTCGCGGTTGGCAAAAGAGCGATAGTGTTGAAATGATAAGTATGTTTAAAGGATACGATTATGATTACTCAGATTTTTTACAGGTTCCACAACTAAGAACACAAAAATCGTCAGGTTGTATCGTTGATTTAATTAAAGAAGGCATCAACAAAACGACAGGAATTCATTCATTACTAAAGTATTGGGGAATGGAAGATGCCAAATATATGGCATTTGGAGATTCTTTAAATGATAAAGAGATGTTGGATAGCGCCAATATCGGAGTTGCAATGGAAAATGGAGATGTAAATCTATATCCATATGCAGATGTTGTATGTGGACCAAGTTTTGAAGACAGCATCTATGCTGTATTGAAGAGTTTTCAGATGATCAAATAGGAGTGCATATGATAGAAGAAAGACTGTTTGTTCCGTGTAAAGATCATGATATTCCTATGGTCTTGTGTGTTCCGCAAGCTGAAGGATCGTATCCTTGTATGCTTTTGCTACATGGATTTCTATCTTATAAAGAAGGAGACGGTTATTTGCTTGCAAAGTGTGCTCAGGCTCTAGCCAAGGCTGGGATCGCAAGTGCCCGCATTGATTTTTGCAGCATGGGAGAAAATCGCTCTTCAAGAAATCATTACGGTACCAAGATCTGTTAGAAGAAACTAAGACGATATATCAATTTCTTCAAAAGGATAAAAGATTATTTCAGATCGTATTGGGTTAACTAGGACATAGCTTTGGTGGGCGAATTGCCTTGCTGAGTACTGGTTTGAACCCTAAATGTATCGCTACATTAAATGGAGCATTAAAGATACAAGATCAGGAAGGATTTAAGTTTTCAAAAGAATATGTAGAAGATATACAAAAAAACGGCCATACGATCGTGAAGACCAGTGATGGACGTTATGAATTGGTATTTGAAACATTCTTAAATGAATTGGATGTAGATCTTGGTCCAGCTTTTGAATATGAAGGAAACACGCTTGTTTGTGTAGGAGACAAAGATGTAACAGTGGAGGCTTCACATAAGCTATCAAATTATCGATATGTTAAAAAAAGCAACTCTTATAGAAATTCATGAAGCTGATCATACTTTTTTAGCCAAGACAGGAAACTATGCTAAAGTGAATGAACTTTTAGAACAAGTCGTTGCATGGTTGAACTTAAATCTTTGATTTAATGTTTTCTTTTGGTATTCATCTCTTTTTCTAAGTCGATGAACATCATTAAAAAAGCAGCAATCAAAAACCAGGAACAAATTATGATGGCATAGCGGTGCATAAAATGGATAAAGAAATTTCCAATAACAGCTCCCATAATAAAACAAAAAATGATCAAGTAGTAGAAGGCACCTTTATCAAAGTAGTGCCTTTCTTTTGTATGCAGGTATTTAAATAAGTTTTCTGTACCGCTTCTTAAGTTGCCAATACACATGGTCGTGGCAGCAGACAAACCTTGAATTTTTCTAAAAGTTTCAACTTGAATGCCACAGGCAAAAGAAGTAAGAGAGTTGGCAATTAAGTTTAGATCACTGTTAAAAAAGGCAACGCTAATTAAGATAGTCGTTTCTATGATCAAAGCAATTTGGCGCCAATGCAGTTTTTTCCATTGACAGGCTCTAAGTTGTTCTGCCAAGGCAATTCCTAAAGTAAAAGCAATGACAGGAATTGCGTATTGTAAGGCATCTAGAAACTTTAACTGAGAGAGATTGATGCCAAAAAGAAGCATATTCCCGGTTTGCGCATTGGCAAAAACATGGCCTCGTTGGATATAGGAATAGGCATCCATAAAACCTCCAGAAAGAGCTAGAAGAATACCTAATTGTTTTGACTCTGAGATTTGTGTAATACGCATGGTTTTATTTTACACTCTTGCACATAAATAAAAAAGCATCTTTTCGATTTTGAAAAGATGCTTGCATATTTTATACAGTTCCTTGGGCTTTCATTGCTTCGGCAACTTTTAAGAAGCTGGCGATATTTGCTCCAACCACATATTCTTTTTCGTGACCGTATTCTTTTGCGGTGTCACGGCAAGTGTTGAAGATATTGACCATGATTCCTTCAAGTTTTTCATCTACTTCTTCAGCTGTCCATGATAAGTGTTGAGCATTCTGAGACATTTCTAATCCAGAGCATGCAACACCACCAGCATTTGATGCTTTACCTGGGGCGTAGAATACACCGTTGTTCATCAAGTAGTGGATAGCATCAGGAGTTGTTGGCATATTTGCGCCTTCACAAACAGCAAATACTCCGTTTGCGACAAGTGCTTTGGCATCGTCAAGATCCAATTCATTTTGTGTAGCACATGGTAATGCAATATCGCATTTAATGCTCCATGGACGAGCTCCTTCAGTATATGTTGCATTTGACTTTGCTTCAACATATTCTTTGATACGTCCACGACGTACTTCTTTGATATCTTTAACTAGAGCTAGGTCGATTCCTTCTGGATCATAGATAAATCCATTTGAATCAGACATCGTTACAACTTTAGCCCCTAGTTGAGTTGCTTTTTCACATGCGTAGATTGCTACGTTACCACTTCCTGAAATTGCAACAGTCTTACCTTCAAAGCTAGTACCATTGTCTTTTAGAAGTGCCTGTGTGAAATAACATAAACCATAACCTGTTGCCTCGGTACGAATCAAAGAACCGCCATATGTAAGTCCTTTTCCTGTAAGAACACCGCTAAATTCATTGCGAATACGTTTATATTGACCAAATAGATAGCCGATTTCACGTCCACCAACACCGATATCTCCTGCAGGAATATCTGTGTTTGGTCCAATGTGGCGGGCAAGTTCTGTCATAAAGCTTTGGCAGAAACGCATTACTTCGCCATCGCTTTTTCCTTTTGGATCAAAATCAGATCCACCTTTACCACCGCCCATAGGCAGTGTAGTCAACGCATTCTTGAAGATCTGTTCAAATCCTAAGAATTTGATGATGCTGACATTTACAGAAGGGTGGAAACGAAGACCACCTTTATATGGGCCAATCGCTGAGTTGAATTCAATACGATAACCACGGTTTACTTGTGTTTTTCCATTGTCATCAACCCATGGAACACGGAATAAAATCTGTCTTTCTGGTTCTACGATGCGTGTTAGAACATCGTCATCTAATTTTTCGGGGTGAACTTGAGCGATAACGTTCAGTGATTCGAAGACTTCCTCTACTGCTTGAAGGAATTCTGTATCATTCGCATTACGCTTTTTAACCACCTCATAAAGCTCTTTTAAATCTGTCATTTGAGTTCCTCCTCATTTAAATACTTTCATAGTATATCACAACGTGAAAAGTTTTCACAAGAACAAAAAGAAAATATTTACATTCGTATATTGATTGAAAGATATTCGATAAAATAGTATCTTTAGTAGTATTATATGAGGTGGTAAGATGAAAGAAAAACTATATCGATTTTTAGCCGGAAGATATGGAATGGATGATCTAAACAAGTTTTTATTTGCTCTTGAGATCTTGTTGATCGTGTTGAGCTTCTTTGTTCCTAATGTTATTATCGCAATTTTATTTTATTTGGTTTTGGTGTTGTATGTCTTCCGTTCCTTTTCACGTAATATCGTAGCTAGATCAATCGAGAATCAAAAATATGTTCGTATTCGATCTAAGATTACACATACTTTTAAAGCTTTCTTTAGAAGTTTAAAAGATCGTTCCTATCATTATTATGTATGCCCAAAGTGTTCACAAATTATTCGCGTTCCAAGAAATAAAGGAATGATCACGATTACTTGTCCTTCATGCCGTACACAGTTTGATAAGAAGAGTTAAAAATGACAAAAAGAACGATGATTCAATATTTTGAGTGGTATTTGAAATCTGATCCGCCACTCTATCAAACACTCATGAAAGAAGCATCCAGTTTGTCTAAGATGGGATTCACACATGTCTGGCTTCCTCCTGCTTATAAAGGACAGGCCGGCATCAATGATGTTGGCTATGGAGTTTATGATATGTATGATCTTGGTGAATTTGATCAAAAAGGAAGCATACGGACAAAATATGGAACAAAAGACGAATATATCCAGGCAATTGATGTCTGTCATCAAAATTCTTTACAGGTCATAGCGGATATTGTGTTCAATCATCGTATGGGGGCCGATGAAAAAGAAACAATCAAGGCAACGGCGATGGATTGGAATGATCGTAATCGTGCAGTTGGTCAAGAAAAAATCGTTAGATGTCTGGACAAAATATACATTTCCGGTTCGTAATGGCAAGTATTCTAAGTTCGAATTGGACATGGAAAGACTTTGATGGTATCCGATTATGATGCCAAGACCAACCAAAATGTATTGATGACTTTTGAAGATAAGAAGTGGGACCCAAAAGTTTCCAAAGAAGAAGGTAACTTTGACTTTATCATGGGAGATGATCTGGATTTTCAAAATCCGAACGTGATTGAAGAATTGTATCACTGGGGGAAATGGTATAAAGAATTTACCAATATTGACGGCTATCGTTTGGATGCCATTAAGAGCATTGATTCCAACTTTTTTAAAGGATGGCTGGATAAACAGAAAAGCTACCACACAAACGATGTGTATGCCGTAGGGGAATATTGGAGTGGAGATCTTAATGAATTAAATACATATTTAAATGACAGTGGTCATTGTATGCATTTGTTTGATGTTCCTTTACATTTTAACCTTTTTAATGCATCAAGTTCATATGATACCTATGATATGTCTAGAATATTGGATCATACACTAGTCAGCTCACAGAATGAGTATGCATGTCCTTTTGTGGATAATCACGATACACAGCCAGGACAGGCTTTATATTCATGGGTACAGGGATGGTTTAAGTTACATGCTTATAGTTTGATCTTATTAAGAAACTTTGACAATCCATGTGTATTCTATGGCGATCTATATGGTATCGAACATGATAATATTGGTCCGGTAACGCATTTAAGTGAGTTGGTTTGGATTCGAAGTCGTATCCTGGAAGATGAGATAGAAGATCGCTTTGATGATTTTCATTGCATTGGCTGGAAAGTGGATGGAAAGCATCCAATTGTTGTAGTGATGACCAATGGACTAGCCAATGGAAAAGAATTTGTCATAAAAAATAAATCGAATATTGAATTTATTGATCTTGTCACTAAAAAAACGATAAAACTTGATGAAAATGGTCGTGGAAAGTTTGACTGTTTTGATGGAGGGTGTAGTATATTTATTGAAAGCGAAGTGTATCAGAAAATGAAGGAGGAACTTGAATTATGAAAATCGCAATCGCATGTGATCATGGAGCATTTGATTACAAAGAAACTATTAAAGAAATGTTGATCGAAGAAGGTCATGAAGTAATAGACTGCGGATGCAATGGAACAGATAGTGTTGATTATCCAGATTATGGCAGCGCATGTGCTAAGCTGGTTGCATCGAATGAAGTAGAACGTGGTATTGTTATGTGTGGTACAGGAATTGGAATTTCTATTTCTGCCAACAAAGTAAAAGGAATTCGCTGCGCATTATGTACAGATGTCACAATGGCGCGTTTAACCAGAGAGCACAATGATGCCAATATGTTGAGTGTTGGACAAAGAACTACAGGTATTGAAACAGTAAAAGACATCGTTCATACATTCTTAAATACACCATTCTCAAATGGAGAAAGACATATTGCGCGTATCCAAAAAATCGCTGAATTGGAAAAATAATATTCAGGTATATTTATGGAAAAAAAGAAATTTGCGTATGACGTTGAAATCGGCACAATCATGGATTATGTTGAAGATCATTTTATGTTGGTAATTAAAGATGAGACATGGAGTGATGAAGAAATCGAATTAATCAAAAAGGGAGCCACTTTGAATTTTTGTTACACGCAAGATTTGGCAATCTTTGTGCTTGAAGGTGGCGATATTGATTCCAGCGATTTCTATTTCAATATTCAGGATTGTGATCTTAAAGATGAAATCTTAGAAAAAGAATTATTGGATGTTGAATTGATCTTGGTAGATGGTAAAAATAATGTTTGGTATTCAAAACGTAAGACCTTATCTTTAGAACAATCCAAGATCATATTAGATTGTTTGAAAAAAGCAGGCACAGGTTGGATTTATGCCAGGTGAATATGAGGTGAATATTGCCGGTATTCAAAGTGCCTATGAACCATTTGAGTTAGAAAAATTTTCGAAAGTATCAATAAAACTATAAAAGGAGAAAAAAATGAAAGCAGTTGTCAGTGTAATTGGAAAAGATAAAATTGGGATTTTGGCAATGATTGCCAATGAATGTGCAAATGCATCCATCAATATTCTAGATGTATCGCAAACGATTGTAGATGGAATGTTTACAATGACCATGAGTGTAGGATTTTTCATCTATGTCTGAGTCTTTGGATACCTTCTCAACACATATGGAAGAAATGGGAAAGGAAAAGGGCTTAGTAATTCGTGTTATGCATCAAGATATTTTTGATTCAATGCATAAGATTTAGGAGAATAGTATGCAGACAAATGAAATATTAGAAACAATTAAGATGATTGATGAAGAATATCTGGATATTCGTACGATCACAATGGGAATCAGTTTATTAGACTGCATTGACCCAGATATCAAAAAATCATGTGAAAAAGTTGAAAACAAGATTTGTACACTAGCCAAAGATCTTGTAAAAGTTGGCAATGAAATTGAAAAAACATACGGAATCCCTGTGGTAAATAAACGAATCAGTGTTACACCAATTGCCATGTTGGTTGCAGCCAGCCAAGGTGATCCCGTTGAATATGCCTTGACATTGGAACGTTGTGCTCAAAAACTTGGGGTGGACTTTATTGGAGGATATTCTGCATTGGTTCAAAAAGGCTTTGCTCATGGAGATAAAGAACTCATTGAATCAATTCCTAGAGCTTTAGCGTGCACATCACATGTTTGTGCCAGTGTAAATGTAGGATCGACTAAGGCGGGTATCAATATGGATGCAGTTAAAATGATGGGGCAGGTCGTAAGAGATTGTGCTGAATTAACGGCAAAAGATAACTGCATGGCAGCAGCGAAACTAGTTGTTTTCTGTAATGCACCTGAAGATAATCCGTTTATGGCCGGTGCTTTTCACGGTGTTGGAGAAGCAGACTGTGTGATTAATGTGGGTGTATCTGGCCCGGGTGTTGTTCGTGCAACTTTGGCAAAGGCAGATAAGAACCTTCCAATGGATAAATTAGCTGATTTGATCAAGCGAACAGCTTTTAAGATCACTCGTATGGGGCAGCTTGTAGGAAGTGTAGCTAGTGAGAAATTAGGTGTACCTTTTGGTATCGTAGATCTTTCTTTGGCTCCAACACCAGCAATTGGTGATAGTGTTGCCTATATCTTGGAAGAGATGGGATTAGAAACATGTGGAGCTTATGGAACCACAGCTTGTCTAGCAATGTTAAATGATGCGGTCAAAAAAGGTGGAGTCATGGCTACCAGCAATGTAGGCGGCTTATCGGGTGCCTTTATTCCAGTTAGTGAAGACGCGGGAATGATTGAAGCATCTAAATCTGGTATTTTAACTTTAGAGAAACTGGAAGCTATGACAGCTGTATGTAGCGTTGGTCTTGATATGGTGGTAGTGCCTGGAGATACATCAGCCAGCGTAATTTCTGGTGTGATTGCCGATGAGGCAGCGATTGGTATGGTCAACTCCAAAACAACAGCAGTTCGTATTATTCCTGCAATTGGTAAAAAAGTAGGCGAGACATTAGATTTTGGTGGTTTGTTGGGATATGGGCCAGTCATGAACATTAATCAAACTAAAAATGATGTCATGATCAATCGTGGAGGAAGAATTCCTGCTCCATTACAGGCATTAAAAAACTAGTTTCAGGAACTTTTTTCAGAAAGTTACAATAAATTTACATTTTTAAGCTTGCATAAATAAAGAGCCTGTGTATAATAATTACCATAAAGACGTTGAAAAGAAGTAGTACATAGACTAGATCTTCAAAGAGAAATGACGGTTGGTGTAAGTCATAAGAGAAAGCTATGGAACGTGTCTTGGAGTCGCATTGTCGAAATTGGGAGGCAATGATCGTTAATTCGCGTTAAGAATGAGGTGTCGCTCATATTGAACGAGCGGAATTAAGGTGGTACCGCGTATATTACGTCCTTTGTGTTGAACACAGAGGGCGTTTTTTTAATAGAGAGGGTGATGCAAATGGAATCAAACGACCGACGTAGCAGTATTGCATTTGCATTAACTGATAAATATGAATGATGAATATATGAAAAATAGGAGGAAAAGGAATATGAATAAGTTATTAAAAGTAGGTACAGCTGCATTATTGGCAGCTACAATGGTAGGATGCTCAAGTGCTCCAGCCGATGATTCAACAAGTGAAGATTCAGAAGTTATCACAATTGGTGTTTCACCAGATTATGCACCATATGAAAGTTTGACTACAGATAATGAATTGGTTGGTTTTGATATCGACATGGCTGCTTGGTTTGAAGATTACTTAACAGAAGAAGAAGGTGTTACGTATTCTTTGGAATTCAAACAAATGAGCTTTGACAACATCATTACACAGATCCAAGGAGATCAGATAGATATTGGTATCTCAGGATTTACATATGATGAAGAAAGAGAAGTCGAATGGTCTGATCCATATATCAAGACGGCACAGGTTGCTGTAGTGCCAAATGGTTCTTCAATCGCATCTGTAGATGATCTGGTTGGAAAGAAATTAGCAGCGCAGACTGGAGCAACTGGTGAAATTGCAGCCAATGAAGTTGAAGGTGCTGAAGTATCTAGCGTTCAAAATGTTCAGGACATCTTCACAGGCTTAGCTGCAAATCAGTACGATGCAGCAATCGTTGACTTAGGTGTTGCCAAACAATATGTATCTAGCGGTAACTTCACAATGATCGATGGTTCTTTATTGGATGAAGAAAACTATGTCATTGCGAAAAAAGGAAATACAGAAATTATTGAAAAGATCAATAAATGTATCGAAGCATTTATCGCAAGTGATGATTATCAGACACTTTGTGATGAATATGATCTTCTACCTTTAGAATAGTGAATATATTAAGGAAAGAGGGATAGTATGTTTGTTACCTTGGATAAGGTCTTTACTATGGAGAATGTGCTCTACTTAGGTAAGGGAGCATTGATATCATTAGGGATGGCGATACTATCCCTTTTGATTGGTTTAGTGTTAGGTGTTTTAGGAGCCAGCGCAAAAAGATCACGCTTTTTTATCTTACGTGCTATCGGTAATTTCTATGTTGAAATTATTCGTGGAACACCTATGTTATTACAAATCTTGATGTTATTTTCAGTCGTGCCATCCATTTACACGGCAATTACAGGAAATGTATTGAGAATCAATGTGTATTTGATCGGTATCATTGCCATGAGCATCAATTCAGGAGCTTATTCTACAGAATTGATTCGTAGTGGTATCAATGGTGTTGATAAAGGACAGTGGGAAGCATGTGAGACACTTGGATTATCTTCTTGGCAAACGATGAAACTTGTTATTTTGCCACAGGCATTTAAGTTGATCGTTCCACCGGTAATCAGTGAATTTATTACCTTGATCAAGGACAGTTCCTTGACAAGTTGTATTGGAGCAATTGAACTTTTAAAAGCTTCTCAGGTCTTAGGAGCTAGATATTATGATGCCATGTCACCATATACATTGGCTGCAATCTTCTATTTGATCATGACGATTAGTATTTCTTATATAGGAAAACATGTAGAAAAGAGGTTGGCTGCAAGTGATTAGAGTTGAACATTTACAAAAGAATTTCGGGCAGCTTCATGCTTTGAAAGATGTAACTTTAGAAGTTAATAAAGGAGAAATTGTCTCTTTGATTGGTCCTTCAGGATCTGGTAAGAGTACATTGTTACGATGCATTCATGGATTAGAAAAGCCGGATAAAGGAAAGATTTACATGAATGATGAGCTTATGGATCCTCAAAATAAAGAAAAGTATCGTGAGCAAAGAAATCACATGGGGTTTGTTTTCCAACATTTTAATTTATTCCCACATATGACAGTTTTAGATAATTTAAATTTAGCACAGACGGAAGTGTTAGGTCGTTCTAAAGAGGATGCAACCAAAAAATCTCTTGAGCTTTTAAAACGTGTTGGTCTGCAGGAAAAGAAAGATTCATATCCAAACAATCTTTCTGGTGGTCAAAAGCAGCGTGTAGCGATTGCTCGTGCTCTTTGTATGGATCCAGATATGATGTTGTTCGATGAGCCAACCAGCGCACTTGATCCTGAAATGATCAAGGAAGTACTAGAAGTTATGAAAGATTTAGGCAAGCAGGGTATGACGATGATCGTTGTTACGCATGAAATGGGATTTGCCCGCAAAGTAGGAAGTCGTGTCGTTTTCTTGGATCATGGTGAGATCATTGAAGATGCGCCAAGTGAAGAATTCTTCTCAAATCCAAAAAGCGACCGTGCAAAGGATTTCTTGAGCAAGGTGTTTTACGAATGATTTTGAATGATTTTAAAGTTGAACAATGGATGAATGATCATGAAAAAGATGCGGTTTATAATTTGACCGATACATGTGCAGTCAATCTTACTTTGGATCAGCTTTTAGAATTAGAAACGTTAGATTTTTCAAAAATTGTGATGGATTATGGAGATATCACAGGAGATACAGAATTAAAAAAAGAAATTCTTTCTTTGTATACACGTGGGACCATAGATCAGATCACAACAACTCATGGTTGTATTCAAGCTAATGAACTGGTCATGGCTACTTTGTTGGAAAAAGGAGATCATGTCATAACATGCATTCCTGGTTATCAACAATTCAGTGACTATCCTAGATCAATAGGCTGTACAGTCAGTGAATTGATGCTGAATGAAGAAAAGGGTTGGATGATTGATATTCAAGATTTTGTGAAGGCGATTCAAGACAACACAAAAATGATCATCTTGAATAATCCTAATAATCCAACAGGTACTTTGATGAAGGATGAATTTCTTTTAAAGTTAGTTCATCTAGCTAAAGATAAAGGAATCTATATTCTTTGTGATGAAGTATATCGTGGATATGAAACAAATGATGTCAGCAGTATCAGTGATTTGTATGAACTGGGGATCAGTACTTCTTCATTGAGTAAACTTTATGGTTTGGCGGCTTTACGACTTGGCTGGATCAAGGCAAATAAAGAGATTATCAATCAAATAAATGTTCGAAGAGATTATGCTTTAATTTCTACCGGACCTTTGCTAGACAAGTTAGGAGCTATCGCGTTAAGACATAAAGAAATCTTGTTGAAAAGAAGTTATGAAACAGTTCAAAAGAATAAACAAATCATAACTTCCTGGTTAAAAGAGAATCCAAAGTTTTCTTTGGTCATGCCAGAATCGGGAACTGTTAGTTTTCTAAAATATTCAATGCCTATATCGAGTGTGGAATTATGTAAAAGATTATTGAAGGAAACAGGTGTATTCTTTGTTCCTGGCAAGTGCTTTGGAATTGAAAATCATTTGCGTTTAGGCTTGGCTAAGCAAAGCGATTTACTAATACAGGGTTTGAATATTTTATCGAACTGGACAAATGAAAGCTTCTTTTGATACAATTGGATTTGTATGGAAGGAGCTTTTTATATGCGCATTTTGAAAATTTTAACAATGATCTTAATGTTAAGCGGATGTATGCGAATCGATGAAGTCATCGATACGGGTAATCAGTCATCTTCATCAAAAGAACCTGAAATACAAGAAGAAGATATTACGAAAAAAAACTTTAGTTTGTACTTCAGAAAGTGAAGAAACGATTACCTTTGATGCCAAAGGTGATGAAATCACGAATATGACACAAAACTTTCTATATGACTTTTGATCATTAGGGATTACTGAGGATATGGATGCCTCACAGATGGAGCAGATCATCAATGATTCTTTATCACAGACATATTCTGATATTGAAGGTGTGAGTGTTTCAGGAACTGTAGAGGACAATCGAGTTAAAGTGACTGTAAACATTGACTATGAAACAGCCGATATGGACGTATTGATTGAAAAGGGTCTTTTTAAAAGAAGGTGAGATGGAAAATCAGTACATCTCATTGAAAGAGACACAAAATGATTATACCGATAATGGATATGCATGCAGTCTTGATTAATATATAGACTGCATTTTTTGTTTTAAGAAGGGATAAGGTGGAGTAGGGATATGAGATATTTTATTGCGGATCAGCAATTTTTTTCATAAGGCGCTGAATGAAAAAATGGATAAAAGAGGGTTTGAGAGTGTAGAGCAGATGAATGAATATATGATCGAAAAATGGAATGCGAAAATAAACAAGAATGATGAGGTAATCATTCTAGGTGATTTTTCCTGGGGAAATGCCAGGCAAACGCAGGAAGTTTTAGATCGATTAAAAGGTCGATTATATATGATAAAAGGAAATCATGATCGTTTTTTAAGTGATAAAAAATATTCCTGGGATCGTTTTATCTGGATCAAAGATTATGCAGAGCTTAAAGATAATAAACGTAAAGTCATTTTATCGCATTATCCAATCGCCTGTTACAATGGACAGTATCGTAGAGATGAAACAGGACAACCTAAGACATTTATGTTACATGGGCATATTCATAAAACACAGGATCAGATATATTTGGATGCGTATCAAAAGTTTGTACAAAGACAGTCACATGTCTCTGTTTCTGGAAATGTTGAGACGATTCCATGTCAATTTATCAATTGTTTCTGCATGTATTCTGATTATGCTCCAATGACGTTGGATGAGTGGATCGAAATTGATAAAAAAAGGCGACAAAACCTAGAATCAAATGTTATAATGTTATAAAAAGAAAAGGACAATGATTATGGAGAAGTTAACAACAAAAAAAGGTGGAAAAGCACTTTACATTCAAATCAAGGACATTTATCGAGATAAGATTTTATCAGGTGAATTAAAACTAGGGGATAAGATTGAAAGTGAGATGGAAATCCAACAAAAGTATAATGTATCCAGGATCACAGCAAGACAAGCTATCTTAGATCTTGAAAAAAGAAGGTATGGTCAAAAGAGGCCGAGGCAAGGGAACTTTTGTTATTTGGCAACCGGCAATTGAAGAGGAATTGTCGCACATCATGTCTTTTACAAAAGAAATGGAACATCGCAATCGAGTGCCGGGAACCAAGGGATTGAGTGTTTCAATTGAACCATTACCAGAAGGGTTTGGTTCACATTCAAAAGAAAAAATGTATTGTATACGCCGAGTGAGAACTGCAGATGATGTAAAACTTGTTTATTTTGTATCATATTTTCCTTTATCAACAAATTTACCACTGGATCCAGATGAATATTCAGAATCTATTTATGAAATCCTGGATTATACAGGAACAGGGTTGCCAGTACGTATTGAAGAAAAAAATTAGTGCGCAGATGCCGGATAAAGAAGTACGCGATGCATTGAATATTCCTAAAACTCTGCCTGTTTTAGTTCGACAGCGCCTTTCTTATAGCGCAACAAATGAATTGATCGAATATACGACATGTTACTATCGCGGTGATCTTTACACATATTCTATTTCAACAACAAATCAGTCTGCTGAGTAAGTAGGCTGATTTTGTGCTATATTATAGTTATGAAAAAGAGTTTAGTTATTATTTTTTCCATACTCTTAGTGATAAATATTGGTTTATTCTATTATTTGTATGGATATGAGGAAATGAACCGGCAAAAACTGAAACAATTGTTAAAAAAACATCTAACAAAACAGGCAGTTCTTCTTTCTCTTTTGTCGGTGTAGGGGACAATTTAATTCATGCGGCAATCTGGTATGAACAAAACAGTCAAGGTCTTCCTTTTGATTTCACGGATATATACGAGTATACAAATCCCTATACCCAGAATGCAGATCTTGCATTTATTAATGGAGAAACTATCTGTGCCCCTGGTTATGAATTAAGTCACTATCCAGTGTTTAATGGGCCTACTGAAATATTAGATGCGGTACATAGTGCTGGATTTGATTGGATGGCTCTTTCCAGCAATCATTCAATGGATATGTCATCGGATGGACTGATTGCCGAAATCAATTATTTAAAAGAGAACTATCCAGATATACTTTGGACAGGAAGTCATGATACAAAAGAGGATGCTTCTTATTATCGTGTAAAAGAAAT
>ENA-OQET01000579-OQET01000579.1-human-gut-metagenome-genome-assembly--contig:-NODE-579-length-19020-cov-4.481448_pt1 | contig 19020 bp, 25 predicted proteins | sample MGYA00242800_ERZ504645 | MGnify/ENA primary metagenome ERZ504645 (study PRJEB26092, sample SAMD00036308) | human gut metagenome | host: Homo sapiens | study: EMG produced TPA metagenomics assembly of... | reverse complement strand
TTAGATGTTTGTGTTTTAGTATTTACTTTAGATTGTTGTTATATTTTTCATGCTGATGAAGATGAAATTCAAAGAAAGATTGCTCAAAAAGCTAAATTTGAAGTGATTGATGATTTTGATATTTCTTTTTTAAAGAATGAAAAAATAGCTAAGATTTTATATGAAAAAAGAGATATGGATTATTTAAAAGTACTAGCTTTAAAATTACCTCAAAGTATTCAAGATACATGTAGTATAGCTTTTTCTAGTGGACGTTATTTAGAGATGAATACTAAAGGTGTTGATAAGGGATATGGAATGCGTTGGTTAGTTGATTATTTAGGCTATGATATGGATGAAACGATTGGTATTGGGGATAATTATAATGATGTAGAAATGATTAAAACTGCGAAATTAGGATGTGCTGTTGCTTGTGCGAGAGATGATATTAAAGAATTGGCACAGTATGTAACAAAGAAGGATTATGATGAAGGGGCAGTAAGTGAAGTTATTGAAAAGTTTGTATTAGGAGAAGATCATGAATAGATTTAAAACAATAGTAGAAATTGAATCTCAAAAAGAATATTATCAAAAGTTACATCAAATCATTGAAAAAGAATATGAAACTAAAACAATTTATCCACCAAAACAAGAAATCTTTAGAGCACTTAATTTATGTGATTTTGATGATGTTAAAGTTGTTATTTTAGGACAAGATCCTTATCATGAACCTCATCAAGCAAATGGACTAGCTTTTTCAGTAACTAAAGATGTTCGTATTCCTCCTAGTCTTGTTAATATTTATAAAGAAATACATGATGATTTAGGATTACCTATTCCTCATCATGGGGATTTAACTTATTGGGCTAAACAAGGTGTTCTGTTACTTAATAATGTTTTAACTGTTGAAAGAGGTAAAGCTAATTCACATAAAGGATTAGGATGGGAAACTTTTACTTTAAATGTTGTCCGTTATTTAAATGAAAGAGAAAAGCCGCTGGTTTTTATTCTTTGGGGAAAGAATGCTATTGAAAAGAAAAAATATATTGATTCTAGACATTTAGTTCTTACAAGTGTACATCCTTCACCACTTTCAGCTTATAGAGGATTTTTTGGATCAAAACCATTTTCTAAAACAAATGCTTTTTTAATAAAAAATGATATGACACCAATTGATTGGAGTAATCCAGATGTTTAAAACAGTAGATGAAGCCATTCATTTTATAGAATCTCAAAGAACTAAACGCTCTTTTGAAGATTTTCAAAAGATAATAGAAAGATATCAAATACCTATTGATTTAAAAAATGTAATTCATGTAGCAGGAACAAATGGTAAAGGGTCAACTGTTACATTTATAAAAGATTTATTAATGAAACAAGGATATCATGTAGGTACTTTTACTTCACCTTATATTATTAAACATCATGAAAGAATTTCAGTTGATGGAAAACCTATATCAGATGATGATTTATTAAGATTCATTAATCAATTACTGCCTTTAATACAACAAGAACATCTTTCAATGTTTGAAATAGATACGTTGATTATGTTGTATTATTTTAATGAATTAGATTTAGATTATCATATTATTGAATGTGGTATAGGAGGACTTCATGATAAAACAAATGTGATTAAAAGTAATGTTGCAGTGATAACAAATATTGGTTATGATCATCAATTTATGTTAGGTGATACTTTGTTAGAAATAGCACATCATAAAGTAGGGATTGTTAAAGAAAATGTTCCTTTATTTACAACTGAACAAAATAAAGAAATATTAAGTTATTTTAAAGATTATTGTACAAAACATCAAAGTACTTTTTATCCTTTACAAGTAGAAAAACAATATCAGTATCCTTATCATCTACATTTTCATCAAAAAGAATATGTATTACATTTACCAACATATCAAGTAAGTAATTTAACGCTTGCTTTAAATGTTGTTGATTATCTTTGTGATTTAAATGATGAAGATATTCAAGCGGTGATCGATGATTTTAAATGGCCTTGTCGTTTTGAACAATTTGGACATCTTTATTTAGATGGTGCTCATAATATCAGTGGAATAGAGGCATTAATTCAAACAATCAAAGAAAGAAAGTTGGAAGATGTTGGAATTGTTTTTAGTGCTTTGATGGATAAAGATTGTCAAAAGATGTTAGATATGTTGAAAGAATTTGATGTTGTGATTGCTGATTTTGATGATGAAAGAAGTCAAGGGGGACATATTCCCTATCAAAAAGCTATTGAAATAATGAAGGCTAAACATCAAAATATTGTTGTAACAGGATCATTACATTTTGTATCAACAGTACGAAAATATGTAATAAGTGCGTAAGCACTTATTTTACTTTATATTGATAATCTAAAGGCTCATCAAATTCTGCCCATAATAAATAAACAAGTAATAACATTACTGTTTTACCAGTATCAGTTACGATAATAAAATGATCTCTACCAGCTTGTTGCAATGTTCCTGTATAAATCTTATCATTCCATGTTTTGGAACCGGTATAACTAAAATAGAATGTTCCTTTTTTACCAACGTTAACACGTAAGATATTTTCAACATATGTTTGTTCTACGGGTTGAGTAGGGGGAACAGTTTGTTGCCTGGTAAGATTTTCATTATCATCTTCTTTTACTAAGTAAGGGTTTAAATCATCAAAATAATCCATAGAGACCTCCTATAAGTCACAATTATCTTTTAACCCTGGGTTATAAAAACAATGTTTTTTATATCTTCCAGATAGTCTTCCATAAAACGTTTCTGGACAATCAACATTTGTGCCAGGATTTTTAAACCATAAGGCGTTCGTGGCGGGTTCATTTCGATAGCCATTAATACATCTTAAGGCAATGTCTTTTTCATTTTGACTCACAGGTTCATTAAATAGCGGTTGTCCTACTCCAGCAAATTGATTTGTCTGATAGACAACTTCACTAATAGTTCTGACATTTCTAAAAATGTCACAATTTGCGACAACACGATTGACAACGACATTTCCTACAAGGAGCATGCCTTCTTCGCCCTCTCCTAAAGCTTCAGATTTTATCAATCTCGCCAATAATTCGACTTCTTTTTCGGTATATGAAATTCGAGCCATGTTTTCACCTCAAAATAATTTATGATTATACTTTAAATTTATGTCAAAAAAGGAGTACAATAATATTACCCTAAGTATTTGATCTATTATTGCTTAAAAACTTAAATAATTCCGTGAATTATAAAGTGAAATATGATAAGATAAAGATGTAGATTAAAGCGCTTACATTTTGTATAGGAGGAGTTAAAAATGGGAAAAGAAATTGTCGCTATGATTTTAGCTGGAGGGCGTGGAACACGTTTAAAAGAACTTACAGCAAAAGTCGCAAAACCGGCAGTTCACTTTGGGGGGAAATATCGTATCATCGACTTTCCACTAAGTAACTGCGCAAATTCAGGTATTGATATCGTAGGTGTACTTACACAATATGAATCAGTTTTACTTGGAACTTATGTTGGAGCTGGAACTAAATGGGGATTAGATGGAGCTAATTCTTTGGCTGCTATTTTACCAGCACGTGAAAGAGACGAAGTAGGAGCCACTTGGTATGCAGGTACTGCAGATGCCATTTATCAAAACTTAGATTTCTTAGATCGTTATGATCCAGAATATGTTTTGATTTTATCAGGAGATCATATTTATAAAATGGAATACGATCAAATGTTAGCAGCTCATAAACAACGTGGTGCAGATGCTACAATTGCAGTATTAAATGTATCACTTAAAGAAGCGAGTCGTTTTGGTATTATGAACGCTCATGAAGATGGAACTATTTATGAATTCGAAGAAAAACCAGAACATCCAAAATCAACTCTTGCATCTATGGGTATTTATATCTTTACTTATAAACAATTACGTAAATTATCTAGTAGCTGATGCAAAAAGATAGATAGTAAACATGACTTGTATGAATATATTACAGAATGTAAATGATAATAAAAGCATTTATGCTTGGGAATTTGATGGATATTGGAAAGATGTTGGTACTGTAGATAGTTTATGGGAAGCTAACATGGATTTACTTAAAGATAAAGATTTAGATTTATATAATATCAAAAAAGATTGGAAAATCTATACTGAAGACACTTTAGGAAAACCTCAAATTATCGGTGAAAAAGCAGAAGTTAAAAAACTCTCTTGTTACTCAAGGATGTATGGTTAACGGAACTGTTGAAGGATCTGTTTTATTCAATAATGTCAATGTTGGAGAAGGCGCAAAAGTTGTTGACTCTGTATTGATGCCTGGTGTTCTTGTAGAAGAAGGGGCAGAAATCTATAAAGCCATTATTGATGAAAATGTAGTTGTTAAAGCTGGAACTGTCATTAATTCAGAAGCTAAAGAAGTTGAATTAGTGAGCGATAATAGTAGATAAGAGGGGGAAGTAAAGATGGCAAAAGTTATTGGTTTAGTAAACTTACATTCAGATATAGAATTTACGGGATTAACAGAAAGAAGACCAGTGGCCTCTGTAAGCTTCCTTGGTCGTTATGGAATTATTGACTTTGTTTTATCAAATATGTCAAATTCTAAAATAGATGCAATTGGGGTTATGATTCAAAAGAAACCACGTTCTTTATTTAAACATTTAGGAAATGGTAATTCTTGGAACTTTAACCAAAAAGCTGGTGGTGTTTCATTACTTTATAATGAAAAATATGCTAACGATCCTAAATACAATCATGATATTAACAACTTAGTTGAAAATATTCATTTCTTAGAAACAAGTAATGCAGATTATGTTGTGATTGCACCTGCTCATATCGTTACCACAATGGATTATAATGATGTGATTACAGCTCATGAAAAATCAGGAGCAACAATCACAATGACTTATCGTAAAGCAAAAGATGCAGATGTTGCTTGGGTTGGTTGTGATGTTTTAGAAATAGATAAAGATGGTTTATTAACTGGTAAAACAATTAATAAAGGTACAAGAAAAAGACAAAATATTTCATTAGAAACTTATGTAATCAATAGAAAAGAATTATTAGAAATCATGAAAAAAGCACATAAGATTTCTGCTTTCTATGATTTAAAAGATATTCTAGGATATTTATGTGATGAAAAACAAATTCATACTTATGAATATAAAGGATATGCTAGATGTTTAGATTCTACAGAAGCATACTTCAAATATTCATTGGAAATGTTAGATATTGATATTTCATCACGTGTATTTAAATCAAATTGGCCAATTTATACAAATACAAACGACACACCTCCAACAAAATATTTAGCAAACGCTAATGTAAAAAAATCATTCGTAGCTAATGGCGCAGTAATTGATGGAACTGTTGAAAATAGTATTCTTGGACGTGAAGTTACAATTGGAAAAGGTGCAGTTATTAAAAATTGTGTTATCTTCTCTGGATCTAAGATTGCTTCTGGAGCAGTATTAGAAAACGTAATTATTGATAAACGTGCAAAAGTTGAAAAGAAATTAGAATTAAAAGGAACAGAAACAAGTCCACTTTATATTAAAGAAGGAGACCGTGTTTAATGAGAGTTATGTATGTTGCCAGTGAAGCGACTCCTTTTATCAAATCGGGTGGTTTAGCTGACGTTATTGGTTCATTACCAAAAGAAACAGCAAAAAAAGATGTTGAAAGTATTGTTGTTATTCCTAAATATCAAGATATGAAATTTGTAGATCAAATTGAATATGTAACAAATTTTGATATCTATATGGGATGGAGAAAACGCTATTGTGGTATATTTAAAGCTGAAGTAGATGGTGTAACTTTCTATTTCATTGATAATGAACAATATTTTGGAAGACCAGGATTATATGGTTATGATGATGATTATGAAAGATTTGCATTCTTTGATTTTGCGGTTCTAGAATTAATTAGTCATTTAAATATTAAACCTGATGTTTTACAATTAAATGATTGGCAAACAGCAATGATTGCAATGCTTTATAAAGAAAGATATTGTTATTATGATTATTATCAAAATATTAAAATTGTATTCACAATTCATAATATTTTGTTCCAAGGAAAAGCTGATCCAAAATTATTGGAAGAATACTTTGCGTTAGATAGTTATTTATATTATAACGGGAACTGTCGTAATGATGGATGTTTAAATATGATGAAAGCGGCAATTTTCTACAGTGATGTTATTACGACAGTGTCTCCGACTTACGCTAAAGAAATTTTAACTGATCAATATGGTGAAGGATTACAATCTATTCTTGAAATGAGAAAACATGATTTATATGGTATTTTAAATGGTGTTGATTATGATGTTATCAATCCAAGTAAAGATCAAACAATCGTTAAAAAATATTCAGCTCGTTCAGTTAAAAATGGTAAGTTGGAAAATAAATTAGCATTACAAAGACAAGTTGGATTACCAGAAGATCCAGAAGTTGCTTTAATCGGTATCGTAACAAGATTAACTGAACAAAAAGGATTAGATTTGATTATTAATCAATTTGAAGCAATGTGTCAAAGAAAAGTTCAAATCGTTATCTTGGGTTCAGGAGATCGTATGTATGAAGATGCTTTAAAAGGTGCAGCATGGGCGCATCAAGATAAAGTATCATTCCAATGTAAATATGATTTTGTATTATCAAATCGTATCTATGCAGGATGTGATATGTTCTTAATGCCATCATTATTTGAACCTTGTGGTTTGTCACAAATGATGTCATTAAAATATGGAACAATTCCTATTGTTAGAGAAACAGGTGGTTTAGCTGACAGTGTTCAACCATATAATGAATTTGAACAAACTGGTACAGGATTCAGTTTTTCTAACTATAATGCACATGAGATGATGGATACAATTGATTATGCATTGCATACTTTCTATGATTATCCAGATGCATGGGATGCAATAGTGCAACGTGCAATGGCTGAAAAATTAGATTGGGATGCAAGTGCAGAACAATACATTCGTTTATTTGCGTCATTACTTTAAAAATAGAGGAGTATCACTTGGTGGTACTTCTTTTATTATCTTGAAAAGTATTGATAATAAGGGTATTATATGAAATATAAGGGAGTTGTTGACGTGAATAAAAAAGGAAACAAAAAGGGGTTTACATTAGTAGAAATTATTGTTATACTTGCTATACTTGCAGCTATTGCAGTTCCATCAGTATTAGGATATGTTGAACAAGCAAAAGAATCTGAACAATTATATAAAGTAAGAGATGCATTGATTGCATCACAAACAACTTTGATTAGAACTTATGGGACTGATGGTGAATTTGGTGATGATAATGGCTCTAAAAATGGAAATAAAAAATTAACTAAAGAACAGGCTGCTGATTTAAAATCAAAAGCAGGATTGGAAAAAAATCCATATATATTGATTTTTGGAGCGGGGCATACTTCTTATAAAGGAAGTGCAGATGAAGAAAAAATGTATCATGTTTACTGTGTTATCTATCAAGAAACAAAAGATAGTAAGCCATGGTTTTATGATGGTAAAATATGGTCTCATAAATATTTATGGTCTAAAAGCGGAGAAGCAAATGCTAAAGAAGAAGTGGGGCGTGCAATGTATACAAAGGCTGAAAATGGCATTAACTATAATCGTATGAAAGGTGTAAAGGATTCTACCAAACAAGATGTTAAAGTACAATTGTATTGTGCTTATATTAAAGGTGAATCTAATGCTTCTGATAATGTTCCTGGTTTTTGGAATGATATAAGAAATAAAAGCAATTAATGTCAGTTTAAACTGGCATTTTTTTTTAGAACAAAATGAAGAACAAAATGGTCTTTTCCATAGAGTTGTCAAAATCAATAAAGTCGTGTAGAATAATAAGAAGACGAGGTGATGATATGAAAAGCATAATAAAATTAATGGTGGTTTTTGTTTGTGTTGTTTCATTAGTTGCTTGTGGAAGAAAAGATACAACTGTTTCAGCAAATAAAGATGGTGTTTTATATGAGGCAGGTGTAGGGGTTTCTTTTTATTATCCTTCTGATTTTAAATTAAGTGAGGGTAATCCAAATGATGGAGTTACACGTTTTACTAAAGAAAATCAAATATTATTTTATAAAGTAGAAGAAAATGAATATGATAACGATACTGATCAATTATCTGAACTTTATAAAGGTGAATTAGAGGCTTCAGGAGTTTCATCATTAAAAGTTAAAATGCCAGCTTTAGAAAGTGGACTTAAATGTTATGAATATAAGGGAAGTTATGTAAAAACTGGATTGAAGTTTATTCATTTAGTATATTTTGATGATAAGAATACGTATGTTTATGGTTATGAAGCAAATCGAAAAGATTTTAGAAAGAATTTAAAGAAAATGATTGTTTATTTAGAGTCTTTTACGAAGTCTTCTGGATTGTAAAATAAATATTTTGTGATAGAATAAGGTCAATAAAAAAATTATAGGTAAGAGAAGTATATTGATGATATTTTATAGAGAGGGCATGCTGGTGGAAATTGTCTAAATGATTGAATAGAAATGCACTTACTTGAGTCTTTTGAAAAGAAAGAACGTTGATTGCGTTAAGGTCATGATAAGCATCGTCTATCTGGTGGAAGAACACGGTAGTGTCTAGATAGTGTATGCTTTTTTTATTAGAGGAGAGAGGAACATTATGAAATTATTTAATACACTTACAAATAAAAAAGAAGAATTTAAACCTTTAAAAGAAGGTGAAGTAAGTATTTATGTATGTGGACCTACAGTTTATAACTATGTTCATATTGGAAATACAAGACCAATGATTGTTTTTGATGTTTTAAGAAGAACATTTGAATATTTAGGGAATAAAGTGACTTTTGTTTCAAACTTTACTGATGTAGATGATAAAATTATTAAAGCAGCTAAACAAGAAGGTATTACTGAAAAAGAATTAACTGATAAATATATTAAGGCTTATGAAGATGTTAGAAGAGGATTAAACTTAGAATTTCCTACTTATGCACCTAGAGTTACAGAAACAATGGATCAAATTATTTCTTTTATTCAAAAATTAGTAGATAAAGGTTATGCATATGTAGTTGATGGAGATGTTTATTTTAGAGTTTCTAAAGTAAAGGAATATGGCGAATTATCGGGTATTAAAATTGAAGACCTTGTAGCAGGTGCAAGTGAACGTGTTGAAGATAAAGGTGTTAAAGAAGAAACAACTGATTTTGCTTTATGGAAGAAAACAGATGAAGGTATTCAATTTGATAGTCCTTGGTCAAAAGGGAGACCAGGATGGCATACAGAATGTGTTGTTATGATCAATGATATTTTTGAAAATGGGCGTATTGATATCCATGGTGGAGGTCAAGATTTAAAATTTCCACATCATGAAAATGAAATTGCTCAATCAAGAGCTTTAAATGGACATCCTATTGCAGATACATGGATGCATAATCAAATGATCAATATTAATAATGAAAAGATGTCTAAATCTTTAGGTAATGTTGTTTGGGCTAAAGATTTAATTGTAGAACTTGGATGCAATGTTTATAAATGGTTTATGTTATCAAGCCATTATAGAAATCCTTTAAATATGACAAATGAGATTATTGAAGGTGTAAAAAAAGAAGTAGCTAAAGTAGAAAACGTTTTAAAACAAACATCTCTTTATGTACAAGTAAATCATCTTGATGGTGATGACTTTAATAAAGACACTGTTGATCATATGGTAGATGCTTTAGCGGATGATTTAAATACTTCTTTATCTTTAACTGAAATTTTAAATCAAGTTAAAGTATTAAATCAAGCAATGCGTGTTAAAGAAAAAGACAATACTTTAATTTTAAAAGAATATAATACTTTACTTAAGATGACAGATGTCATTGGATTTGTTTTTAAACCAAAACAATTAGATGAAGATGAATTAGAATTATATTCAAAATGGTTAGACGCTAAAGCTGTTAAAGATTTTGAAAAAGCTGATCAATATCGTGCAGAATTAATTCAAAAGGGGATTATTTAATGAATCCAGATTTTATCAATCCATTAGTTCTTGCTTATTTAGGAGATAGTGTTTTAGAACTTTTAGTTAGAGATTATTTAGTAAAAGAAAGTGAACTAAAAAAAGTAAATGAGTTGTGCCAAGAAGCAACTCATTTTGTTAGTAGTTTGTCCCATGAAAAATTTATTTTACATTTATTAGAAATTGATTTTTTAACTGAAAAAGAAGTTGGTATTTTTAAAAGAGGAAGAAATACAAAAACTTCTAAAAGAGATACTAAAGAACATCGTTATTCAACAGGATTTGAATGTTTAATAGGACATTTATATTTAAATGAATGTAAAGATAGAATTTATGAGATATTTGATGAATTCAAAAGATATGTAAATGAGACAAATTTGAGACAAATTTGAGACGAAAAATGGAGAAAAATATGAAACAATATATATATGGAAAGAACCCTATCATGGAGGCGTTAAAGGGTGCAAGTGTTTATAAGATTTATATGTTAAATGGGCATAAGGATCCTAAAATTTTTGATATTTGTAAAAGAAATCAAATTCCATTAGAATTTGTTGATAAGAAAGAATTTGATAAGAAGGTAGGAAAGGTTGTTCATCAAGGAGTGATGGCCTATATTGAAAATTATCGCTATTATACAATTGATGAAATTTTAAAAGATATTCCTGAAAATAAACAACCTCTATTACTTATGTTAGATGGTTTGGAGGATCCTCATAATCTAGGTGCTATTTTGAGAACATGTGATGCTGTTGGTGTTGATGGTGTTATTATTGGAAAAAATAGAAGTGTTGGATTGAATGGAACGGTTGCGAAAGTTTCAACAGGAGCTATTCATCATGTAAAAGTAGCACAGGTAACAAATTTAACAAGAACATTAGAAGATTTAAAAAAGAAGGCATTTTGGGTCGTTGGTTGTGAATTAGAAAACAGTCAAGATTATAGAAGTGTTGATTACAATATGCCTACAGTATTAGTTATTGGTTCAGAGGGATTTGGAATGTCAAGATTGGTAAAGAAAAGTTGTGATATTAATGTTGTTTTACCAATGGTAGGACATGTGAATTCATTAAATGCATCAGTAGCTGCATCTGTTCTTTTATATCAAGTCTATAACTCACGTCATCCTTTATAGTAAGAAAGGAGAGACAAACTATGATAGCGTATAATGAACAAGAATTATTGTATTTATATCATTTAGGTTCTTCAATAGCGTATAAATTGTTGTTAGATGAGTATAAAAATAAAATTGAAATTTTTGTGAAACGTTATTGTAGAGAAACAGCATTAACTTCTGCAGAAGATTATAGTCAAGAGGCGTTACTTGTTTTGATTGGAATTTTTGATCGCTATCGCTATGATAAGAATGCTTCTATAAATACATATTTTTCATATGCGATTAATGATGTATTAAAATTACAAAAAAGGATACTTAATAGAGGTAATAAAATTTCTACGATTTCTTTAGATCAAGAAATCTATGGAAGTAATATGCGTATTGAAAATATTATTGCAGATCAAAAGAGTTATAATAGACCGGAATATCAATTACGGTTAAATGAAAACAAAAGTTATTATTTAAATAAAATAGAAAAAGCAAGCTCTTCACTTGAAAGAAAAATATTTGATTGTTTTATGAAAGGATATAAGAGTAAAGAAATTGCTGAATTGTTGAATATTGATATTCGTTGTGTCTATAATGCGAAATATCGCTTACAAAAAAAGATGGACAAATCTAAATAAGATTGACTATAGCTAGCTTTTATGCTAAATTATAGTGGCATAGAAATGAGTTGATAAGATGAAAGAAAAAATCATTTTAGTGTGTAGTGAATGTTTATCGAGAAACTATACAATGACTAAAAATAAACGATTAAATGTAAAAAGATTAGAATTAAATAAATATTGTAAACGTTGTGGAAAGCATACGTTACATAAAGAAACAAAATAAGGAGGCTATGTCGTGTTTGGTAAAAAGGCGGAAACAGAAGTCGTTGAAGAAGTAGAACGTGAATTAAAATTTAAAGAGTGGTTCAATTTAAAAGGAATCAGAGCTGAAATTAAAAATGTTCATTGGTTAACAAAAAAAGAATTATTTAATAATTCTTTAACTGTATTAGTGTTTACTTTTGTAATGGGGTTATTCTTCTTTGGTGGAGATGCCGTTATTGCATTTATATTGAAAGCATTGGGGATGGATTAATTATGGCAGGAATGAATGATGAAGGAAGACAATGGTATGTTGTTTGTACATACAATGGTCATGAAAATAAAGTAAAAGAAAACTTAGAAAAACGTATTGAATCAATGGGATTACAAGATTGCTTATATAATATTATTATTCCAGAACATGTAGAAACAGTTATTAAAGATGGTAAAAAAATCAACAAAGTAACAAATATGTTTCCTGGATATGTTCTTGTAGAAATGGTTATGACAGATGAAGCTTGGTATGTTGTACGTAATACTTCAGGGGTTTCAGGATTCATTGGTTCTTCTGGTGGAGGAGCAAAACCTTTCCCACTTCAAAAACATGAATTAGATCCAATCTTAAAGAATATGGGTATTAGTACTTCAGCAATCGAAATTGACTATGCTGTTGGAGATGAAGTAAATGTTATTTCAGGTCCATTTGCTGGTAAAAGTGGAACTGTTGAATCGATTGATTTTGAAAAAGAACGGCTAAAGTACTTATTGATTTTTTGAGGTAATCAAACACCTATGGAAATTGATTTAGTAGCATTAGAAAAAACATTCTAGACAAATGTATTCACATTTGTCTTTTATATTATGGAGGTAAAGATGTCTAAATTATTTTTCTTTGATATAGATGGTACATTGATAGATTGTAATAAAGGGCTTTATGGTATATCAACAGTAAATAGAAATTCCTTTGATCAGTTAAAACAAAAAGGTCATGATGTATTTCTAGCTACAGGTAGATGCAAATGTTTTATTACAAAAGGTGTTATGGATTATCCTTTTAGTGGATATGTCACTTGTAATGGGGGCTATGTAGAATATAAAGGAGATGCTATTTATAAAGCTGTTGTTCCAGCAAAAGCAATAGAAGAAACAATTAAATTATCTAAAGAACATCATTTTAGTTTCTATTTTGAAAGTAGCGATTATATTTATGTCTTAGACAAAAATGACCCACAACATAAAGAATTTGCTAGAGTATGGGGAATGAAAGATGAAACAATTATTGATGATTTTGATCCACAAGAAATTGAAACATATATTGGAATGATCGTTGTCAATTCAAAAGAAGATATTCCTCTTTTAGTTGAAACATTATCTCCATATTTTGATATTCAAAGACATCAAACAGGATGTTCGTTTGATTTAACATTAAAAGGTGTTTCTAAAGCTGTAGGAATCCAAAAATTAGTAGAAGCACTTCATAAAGATATCAAAGATACGATTGCTTTTGGAGATGGACGCAATGATTTAGAAATGTTAGAAACTGTTGGAACAGGTGTTGCAATGGATAATGCGGTTCCTGAAGCAAAATTTGTGGCTGATGAAATATGTCCAGATGTCAATGATGATGGAATTACAACATGGTTGAAGGAACGTGACTTTATTTAAAGTGAACTTTTTTGTTATAATGACAAAGGTGATTATATGAAAGAAAAAAATTAACAATGAAAGATATAGATCATAAGCTAAGTCGTGAAATCGTAAATACAGCAAAAACTCATGACGTATCAGTAATCAAATTAGAGCGACTTCAAAACATACGCTCTACGACAAGAACAAGTCGAAAAAACAATCATAGCCTGCATACATGGTCGTTCTATAGACTAGCTACATTTATAGACTACAAAGCAAAACTGGCAGGCATAAAAGTTGAGTATGTAGATCCAGCATATACAAGTCAGATCTGTCCGATATGTGGAAGAATCCAACATGCAAAAGACAGGAATTATATATGCAGATGTGGATATCAAACACACAGGGATCTGCTAGGAGCTATAAATATATGCAACTCAACTGAGTATATTGGTAACAGATATACTGCCTAGAGAACTATAGGTTCTGCTCTAGGAAGGGTAATGGCATACCCCTAACTTGCACTGCGACCTATCAGAAATGAACTGGTCAGCCAACAATGTTAACAGGTAGCAAGAATCCCCTGTCTTTAGACATGGGGAGTGTCAAAACAAGAATATTTAGTGAATGTAGTATGTTAGAATGTAATAAAGATCTTGAACTTTATTATTTAGATTCTTTTAAAATAGTACATGAAAAGTAGACTCTTTATAAAAGTCTGCTTTTTAAATTACATTTTTTTGGTGTATTCTTAACAATAAAAAGAGTAAAATAGGCTTTGGAGGTGAGACTATGTTGTTGTTAGGACATAGAGGTTATAGTGATCAATATTCTGAAAATACAATGTTAGCTTTTTCAAAAGCTATTGAAAGTGGATTTGATGGTATTGAAACAGATGTGCATAAAACAAAAGATGGTGTTCTTGTTTTATGTCATGATGAAAAAATCAATCGAACAAGTGATGGAAAAGGTTATATTAAAGATATGACTTATGAAGAGGTTTGTGCATATAATTTTGGAACAAAAGAAAATCCTCAAAGAATTCCTTTGTTGAAAGAATTATTGGAATTATGTAAAGGAAAAAAATGTAAAGATCAACTTAGAAATTAAAACAAATAAAATTCAATATCCAGGAATAGAACTAGAAAGCTATCAAATGATCAAAGAAATGGGGATGCTAGATCAAGTTTTATTTTCAAGTTTTTATGTTGATTCTCTTTATAAATTAAGAGCAATTGATTCATCTTTATATTTAGGTTATCTTTTTGAAGATGATTATGAAAAAAATAAACAATTATGTTTAACACAAAAATTTCATGTACATGCACGTGAAGATTTTCTAGATGAAGATGAAATTGCACTCTTTTTAAAAGCTGGATTAGACATCAATACATGGGGTGTAAAGAACCGTTTTAGATATGCTTATTTTAAGGAAAAAGGTGTCAATATTGTTATTGCAAATAAAAATTTTAAGAAATTAAAAATGTAATCGCTTACGTTATTTTTTCACATCAAACAAGCGATAATGCTTGTTTTTTGTATGTTTTTCATGTAAGATGGTTGTGTACAAATGAAAAATTTCACAATAGTTATGGAGGAAATAAAATGGCAGAAAAAAAACCCGTACAACAAGCTGTCCCAACTGAAGCAGAAACTGATGCTCATGTTGATGACCTTGTAAACAAAGCTTTAAAAGCTTTAGAAGAATTTGAAGATTTTACACAAGAACAAGTAGACTACATCGTCGCTAAATGTTCTGTAGCTGGACTAGACCATCATGGTATTTTAGCTGAAGCTGCAGTTAACGAAACAGGACGTGGAGTATTTGAAGATAAAGCTGTTAAAAACTTATTTGCATGTGAATATGTTACTAACAATTTACGTCATTTAAAAACAGTAGGGATCATCAATGAAGATCCATTAACTGGTATTACTGAAATTGCTGAACCAGTAGGTGTTGTTTGTGGTATCGTTCCAACAACTAACCCAACTTCAACAGTAATTTTCAAATCATTAATCGCTTTAAAAACAAGAAACCCAATCATTTTCTCGTTCCACCCAAGCGCTCATGAAAGTTCAAAACAAGCTGCTATCGTAATTAGAGATGCTGCTATTGCTGCTGGTGCACCAGAAAACTGTATCCAATGGTTATCAATTAAATCTATGTATGCTACTAATGCATTAATGAATCACCCAGGTGTTGCAACTATCTTAGCAACTGGTGGTAACGCAATGGTTAAAGCTGCATATTCATGTGGAAAACCTGCTTTAGGTGTAGGTGCTGGTAACGTACCTGCATATGTTGAAAAAACATGTGTATTACCAAGAGCTGTAAATGATATCGTATTATCAAAATCTTTCGACAATGGTATGATTTGTGCTTCTGAACAAGCAGCAATCGTTGACCAAGAAATCTACAGTGATTTCATGAAAGAAATTAAAAGATTCCATGTTTACTTTGTAAATAAAGAAGAAAAGCTAAACTTGAAAAATTCATGTTTGGTGCAGAAGCTTATTCAGACAATGTTGCTCAAGCTAAATTAAATCCAAATGTTGTAGGTAAACCTGCTGAATGGATTGCTGAACAAGCTGGATTCAAAGTGCCTTCTGAAACACAAATTATCTGTGCTGAATGTAAAGAAGTAGGACCAAATGAACCATTAACTAGAGAAAAATTATCTCCAGTATTAGCTATCTTAAAAGCTAAAAGCACTGATGATGGTATCGCTAAAGCAGCTGCAATGGTTGAATTTAACGGTTTAGGTCACTCTGCTGCAATTCATACAGAAGATCATGAAATTTCTAAAAAATTCGGACATGCATGTAAAGCAATCCGTATCATTGAAAACGCTCCATCAACATTCGGTGGTATTGGATCAGTATATAATGCATTCATTCCATCATTAACATTAGGTTGTGGTTCTTACGGACATAACTCAGTATCTAACAACGTAAGTGCTGTTAACTTAATCAATATTAAGAGAATAGGGAGACGTAATAACAATATGCAATGGGTTAAACTTCCTCCAAAAGTATACTTTGAAAAGAATTCAATTAGATACTTAAGAGATATGAAACATATGGAAAAAGCCATGATCGTTACTGATAGAAGTATGGTAAATCTTGGTTATGTTGAAAAAATCGAAGACGTTATTAGAAGAAGACGTAATCATGTAGATATCGAATTATTCTTTGATGTTGAACCAGATCCAAGTATTGATACTGTAAGAGAAGGGGTAGAATTAATGAGAAAATTCGAACCTGATTGTATCATTGCTTTAGGTGGGGGATCATCAATGGATGCTGCTAAAGTTATGTGGTTAATGTATGAAAACCCAGAAGTTAACTTTGATGATATCAAACAAAAATTCATGGATATCAGAAAACGTGCTTTCAAATTCCCTGAATTAGGTAAAAAAGCAAAAATGATCTGTATCCCAACTACATCAGGAACTGGATCAGAAGTTACTCCTTTCGCAGTTATCACTGATAAGAAAGAAAACAAAAAATATCCATTAACTGACTATGCTTTAACACCAACTATCGCTATCGTTGACCCTGAATTCGTAATGTCATTACCAGGAGCAATCGCTGCTGATACAGGTATCGACGTATTAACTCATGCGGTTGAAGCTTATGTTTCAATCTTAGCATCTGACTTTACTGATGGATGGGCTAAACAAGCTGTTAAATTAGTATTTGAATACTTAGAAGAATCAGTTAAGAAAGGTACTCCAATTGCTAGAGAAAAAATGCATAATGCTGCAACTATCGCAGGTATGGCATTCGCAAATGCATTCTTAGGAATGAACCACTCATTAGCTCATAAGATTGGTGGAGAATGGCATATTCCTCATGGTAGAACAAATGGTATCTTATTACCACACGTAATTAGATATAACGGAACTATTCCAACTAAATTAAATATCTGGCCAAAAATTGAAAACTATAAAGCTGATGTTAAATTCATGGAATTAGCTCAATTAATTGGATTAAATCCTAAAACTCCAGCTGAAGGTGTTGAAATGTTCGCTGATGCTTGTGAAGAATTATGTCACAAAGTAGGTGTTGCATCTAACGTAGAATCTCAAGGTATCTCAAGAGAAGCTTGGGAAGAATCAGTTCATAGAATTGCTATGAATGCTTACGAAGATCAATGTACACCAGCTAACCCTAGAATGCCTATGGTTAAAGATATGGAAGATATCTTACGTAAAATTTACGATTACAAAAATAAATTTGATAAATAATAGTTAAGGTAGGTATGTCCTACCTTTTCTTTTTTATATTTTTGTAACGGAATTTATTCACATTTTATTATGAACAACAAAAAGAAGAATTTGAACTATATGCACAATTAGCAAATTATGAAACGCAGTTTTATGAGTAAGAATTTCTCTTAAGAGAAAGTTCATAATGAATTCATATAAAATTGTTATATTAATCATGTCAGATGAAGACAATATAATAAACAAGTATAAGTGACCCCTCTCCCAAAAATTCACTTATACGCAAAGGAGGAACGCGTGTTCCTTTTTTTTTTGTGTAAAAATAATTAATTTATTATTGAAATAAATATTTAATATTGTTAGAATAAGAAAGGGCAATACAGTGTCTTCCATAGGAAGGCACTTTTTATTTTTATAGATACTAGAGGAGGATAGAAAATGGCTAAATACATATTTGTAACAGGTGGAGTTGTGTCTGGTCTTGGTAAAGGGTTAACAGCTGCATCTTTAGGAAGAATTTTAAAACAAAGAGGACAAAAAGTCTTCATGCAAAAATTAGATCCATATATTAACGTTGATCCAGGAACAATGTCACCTTATCAACATGGGGAAGTATTTGTTACTGCAGATGGGGCAGAAACAGACTTAGACTTAGGACATTATGAAAGATTTATTGATGAACAATTAAATAAAAACTCATCAATTACAACAGGTAGAATTTATAGTAACGTTATTTCAAAAGAAAGACGTGGAGATTATTTAGGAGCTACTGTACAAGTTGTTCCCCATATTACAAATGAAATTAAAGAAAGAATTTATGCAGCGGCACGTAGTTCTAAAGCAGATATCGTCATTACTGAAATTGGTGGAACAACAGGAGATATCGAAAGTTTACCTTTCATTGAAGCATATCCGCCAAGTAAGATTAGATTTAGGATATGAAAATACTGTTTATATTCATACAACTTTACTTCCATACATTGGAGCAAGTCATGAAGTAAAAACAAAACCAACACAACATAGTGTTAAAGAATTAAGAGGTTTAGGTATTCAACCAGACTTTATTGTTTGTCGTAGTGAACATCATATTGAAAAAGAATTAAAAGACAAAATTTCATTATTCTGTAATGTACCAACACAAAATGTTATTTCTAACTACGATGTAGAAAATTTATATGAATTACCACGTATGTTATTAGATCAAAAAATGGATGATTTAGTATTACAACATCTACAAATCAATGCGCCAGCAGCACATATGGAAGAATGGGATGCATTAGTTAATCGTGTTAA
>ENA-OQET01000577-OQET01000577.1-human-gut-metagenome-genome-assembly--contig:-NODE-577-length-19028-cov-5.031533_pt1 | contig 19028 bp, 27 predicted proteins | sample MGYA00242800_ERZ504645 | MGnify/ENA primary metagenome ERZ504645 (study PRJEB26092, sample SAMD00036308) | human gut metagenome | host: Homo sapiens | study: EMG produced TPA metagenomics assembly of... | reverse complement strand
ATATAATGGTAAAAAGCCGGTAATTTCTCTGGCTTTGGCGCCGGAATATTTCAGCGCGCCCGGAAAAGGAGGTAAACCCAGATGGCAAGAGTATTCAATTTTTCAGCAGGCCCCTCGATGCTGCCCGAGAGCGTTCTCAGCCGCGCGGCAGCGGAGATAATGGACTATCACGGAAGCGGCCAGTCCGTTATGGAGATGTCGCACCGCTCAAAGGTCTTTGAGGAAATCATGGATGAGGCGCAGAATCTGTTCAGGTCGGTGCTTTCAGTGCCCGATAATTACGATATACTGTTCCTCCAGGGAGGAGCTTCGACCCAGTTTGCCGCGATTCCGCTCAACCTTTTGAACGGCAGCGGAAAGGCTGACTATATGCTCACCGGTCAGTTCTCGACCAAGGCGTATAAAGAGGCGTGCAAATACGGCGATATCAGAGTTGTCGCGTCCTCGAAAGATAAGACTTTCTCTTATATTCCCGAGGTCACCCGCGAGGATTTTGACCCCGAGGCGGACTATGCATATATATGCCTGAACAACACTATCTACGGCACGAAGTTTCCGTATATCCCCGACACAGGCGATGTTCCGCTCGTTGCTGATGTTTCGTCGTGCTTCCTCTCGGAGCCGCTCGATGTCTCGAAGTTCGGTATTGTCTACGGCGGCGCGCAGAAGAATGTCGCCCCCGCAGGACTGACTATTGTCATAGTACGCAAGGATCTTGTCGGCAAATCACGCGATATTACGCCTGCGATGCTCGACTACAAGAACATGGCGGACAACGACTCGATGTATAACACGCCGCCCTGCTGGTCGATATATATGTGCAAATTAGTGCTCGAGTGGATAGAGAAGCTCGGCGGACTTGAGGAGATGAAGAAGAGAAACGAAGCGAAGGCAAAGATTCTCTATGACTTCATCGATTCGAGCAAGATGTTCTCGAACCCCGTCAGGCACTGCGACCGCTCGCTGATGAACGTGACTTTTGTCACCGAGAGCGACGAACTCAACGCGAAGTTTGTCTCCGAGGCGGCAGAGGCGGGATTTGTCAACCTCAAGGGACACCGTTCGGTCGGCGGAATGCGCGCGTCCATATACAACGCCATGCCGGTCGAGGGAGTCGAGCAGCTTGTTGACTTCATGAAGGAGTTCGAAAAGAACAACTGAGGGGGAGAGGCTGATGAAAGAGATATTAACGCTAAATAAAATAGCAAAGTGCGGAACCGACCGCTTTGACAGCACGAAATATATCTGCACTGACAATGCGGAAGATCCGGCGGCGATAATGGTGCGCTCGGCTTCGATGCATGAGATGCAGTTCGGAGCGGGTCTTTTGGCAATCGCTCGCGCGGGAGCGGGTGTGAATAATATCCCGATCGATAAGTGCTCGGAGCAGGGCATCGCAGTATTCAACACGCCCGGAGCGAATGCAAATGCAGTAAAAGAGCTCGTTATCTGCGCGGCTCTTCTCGCTTCGCGCAAAGTCGTAGATGCTATCGACTGGTGCAAGACCCTAAAAGGCGAGGGCGACAATGTCGGTAAGCTCGTCGAAAAAGGCAAGAGCTCGTTTGCGGGTCCCGAGATAAAAGGCAAGACAATGGGCGTTGTCGGCATGGGTGCGATAGGCAAGCTTGTTGCCGAAGCGGCGCATGACCTCGGTATGAGAGTCGTCTGCTTTGACAGAAAGGGCAGAAGCGAAATAAGCGGCGTTGAGACCGTTGACGATATGGAGACGGTTTTCTCCGCGGCGGATTATCTGACCCTGCATATCCCGTGCAACGACAGCACGAGAAATATTATAAACGCGGAGTCTATAGGCAAAATGAAAGACGGCGTGCGTATTCTCAATTTCGCACGCGGCGAGCTTGTGAACTCCGATGATATACTCGCTTCTCTCGCCGACGGCAAAGTCGCGGCATACGCCACGGACTTCCCGACGGACGCACAGTTGGGCGTGCCCGGAGTTATAGCTATCCCGCACCTTGGTGCCTCCACGCCCGAGAGCGAGGACAACTGCGCGGTCATGGCTGCCGACGAGCTTATAAGCTATATCGAGCGCGGCGAAGTGAAAAACTCCGTCAACCTGCCCGAACTCACGCCGCCCGCAGAGTTTGAAAAGCGCGTGTGCGTTATCTACAAAGACGGCGCGGGAGTGCGCGAAAACATCGTCGCGGCGCTCGGCGGCAATATAACATCGCTCAACAGCGCAGCCAAAAACGGACTTGGCTATCTCGTCTGCGATACGCCGAATCCCGACAGCGAAAGGATAACCGCAGTCAGCGGCGTTGTCAGAATGAGAATCATATAAAAAATTAACAGTAAACCCCGGAGGATAACTCCGGGGTGAATTTTTTGTATTGTGGTGGGCTACAATTGGGAGTTGCCTATTACTTGAGCTATAGCAAAGTAAAAGCGCGTGACTCAACTAATTTTTATAATCAAGCCTCCAATAGCCGCGCCGTAGTGCTTGAGGACTAACAGAGATAGGCGAGGGAACGGCTTGCGAAGCAAGACGCACGAGCTCGTACTGTTTGAGCGGAGCGAGTTTACGGGCGAATGTGCCGAGCTGCCAATTGAGAGCCGCAAGCTAAGTACTGCGGCGCGGCGTTGCCGGGGTTTCGGGGTGAAACCCCCAAGTCTGCCTTTTCTTTGCAGGCGTTTTTTCTCAGACAGAAAAGAAATGTCGAAACGCGGGAAGTATAAAATATTTGATTATTGTATGACGCGAAGGTAGAGCGCGAATTTTATAATTTTATATCATGCCGCTCACGCGGCAATAAGATTGAGCAAATTTTGCGGGCGGATGATATCCGCCAATATCGAGCGTTTCTTCGTTTTCACTTTTACTTATCGCTTTGAGTGAAACGAAACCGACCTCTCAGTCTCGGCTTTGCCGAGCCAGCTTCCCTTGCAGGAGCGCATAATGATTTTCATGACCAATCCACTCCACCTCAATCGCACAAAATCAAATCAATTTCCCCATATGTTTTCCTCTTTTCCCCTTGACCCTCTTGACTTTTTCTGTCAAAAAATGTATTCTCTATATTAATACTATGTTTTCCATTTAAGGTGATAAAAATGAAAAAATTCAGAAAGATTGCAGCGGTTCTGCTTTGCGTCGTCATGATAGCGGCGTCGCTCCAGTGCCTCGCTTTTGCCGCACCGCAGGACAGCGGCAAGCTCAACTTTCTCGTGCTCGGCGATTCGATAGCCGAGGGCTTCGGCGTTGAGAACAAAGAGGACGCGGCCTACGGTAAAATAGTCGCCGACACCAACGGCTACAATTACCGCAACCTCGCTCAGGTCGCAAACGATACGCAGGATCTTATCAGAAAGATCGAGACCGTTGACGAGTTCCGCGAGAGCATCGCATGGGCGGATGTCATAAACATCTGCATCGGATCGAACAACTACCTTGCGAGCAAGGATGTCGTCTGGATAACCATCGGCGCGCTATTCGGAACAAACGACAAGAAGCTCGATGAGATAGCCTACGGCATCTACGACGATCTGAATACTATCTATTCGCTCATCCGCGAGATAAATCCCGATGCGACGCTGATATTCGATAATATCTACTGCGCGTGGAAGGGTCTCGGACATATTCCGTTTATCAAGGCGGTTTCGCGTATAAACGCTATGCTCAATAAATTCGCCGCAAAGCACGACGATGTCGTTATATTCGACACAAGCGCGGTCATTTCGCATAACACCGAGCTTTTGGCGGACGACTGCGTCCATCCGGACGCAAAGGGCAATGTCGAGCTTGCAAGGCATATGTTGATTCTGCTCAAGAATCTCGGACTTGGTGAGAACACAGAACCCGTTATTCTGACTCCCGGCGTGGACTATAACTTCTATCGCCGGAGCTTCGGCAATGTCTTCGGCACTGTCGTCTGGCAGCTGGTTCGCTTCCTGACCGGCAACGTGCCCGGACTCGATATCTGAAAATACATAGGGACAGCCACATATCGGCTGTCCTTTTTTACTTTAATGTGCAAAATTTTTATTGCACAAGGCGCGATATGATGCTATTATATATATAGTTTTTTATTTTGGGATGTGATGACATGGATTCAAGCTATCTTCCGTCAGGATATAAGCCCCTGCTCGATATCAGACAGACTCAGGTGGCTATCAAAAAGGTCAAGGATTTCTTCGAGCGGGATCTCGCTATCCAGCTCAATCTTACCCGTGTCTCCGCGCCGCTTTTCGTGCGCTCGGATTCCGGACTCAACGATACATTGAACGGCGTCGAGCGCCCCGTTGCGTTCGATATAAAAGACATGGACAGCGATGTTGAGATCGTCCAGTCGCTTGCGAAGTGGAAGCGCCGCGCCCTCAAGGATTACGGCTTCAAGCCCGGCGAGGGTCTCTATGCGGATATGAACGCCATACGCCGCGACGAGGATACGGATAATCTCCACTCCGTCTTTGTCGACCAGTGGGACTGGGAGAAGATAATAACTCCCGAGCAGCGCAATGTCGATACTCTCAAGAGAACCGTCCGCGCGATTTACAGGAGCCTGCGCCACACGGAGACTTATATCGCCGAGGAATATGATTTCGTCGGCAAGTTCCTGCCCGATGAGATATCGTTCATCACCACACAGGAGCTCGAGGATATGTATCCCGACCTGACTCCCAAGCAGCGCGAGACCGAAATTGCCCGCGACAAGGGCGCAGTGTTTATCATGCAGATCGGCGGCAAGCTCCGCTCCGGCGACATCCACGACGGACGCGCCCCGGACTATGACGACTGGAGCCTCAACGGCGATATCGTCGTGTATTATCCTCTGCTTGACATGGCATATGAGCTGTCGAGCATGGGCATCCGCGTCAACGCCGAGTCGCTCGCGTCTCAGCTTGAAGAGAGAGGCTGCCCCGAGCGCGCCGAGCTCCCGTTCCAGCGCGACCTGCTCAACGGCAATCTTCCGCTGACTATGGGCGGCGGCATCGGCCAGTCCCGTATGTGCATGTTCTTCCTGAGAAAGGCGCATATCGGTGAAGTCCAGGCGTCCATCTGGCCGCAGGAGACCGTCGATGCGTTCAGAGCGCAGGGTGTCTGCCTGCTGTAAAAAATATGCTCTGTCCATTCGGTGAATAAATAAAATAAAGAAGCCAAGCTGCAAAACACAGCTTGGCTTTTGTTATATAAAATTGCAGTTGAGGCGATCCCAAACGAATTTATATCTCCCTGAACACAGCGGCAAATCCGCCGGAGGGGCGCATTGCTATATCCGCGCTGTTGGCGCTCGTGACGGATATCTTCGCTTTATTATACCCGCGCTGATCCGCGAGGTCGTCCGTGTATATCTCGGCTTCGTATTTCGCGCCGTCTTTTAAAAATGAGAACGGCAGATTGATTTTTCGCTCGCTCTGAGCGCTGTTAAACACGGCGACGTACCATCTGTTTCCGCTTCGCCGCGCGAAAATCGCGATTTCGCCTATTTTGCTGCCGGGGAGGATGTGTGTCTCGTTCCAGATTACCGGCAGGGGCGATACAAATGCGTCGAGCCCGTGGGCTTTGAGAATTGACGGATCTTCGCTGACGGTGAAAAACGCCGAGTTGTATATTACAGCCGAGGCGAGCATATGGCAGATGCTGACTTCGTTCAGGCATCTCGGCACGGAGAAGCATAGCGGCGTATAATCCGCGTTGCCGCCGAGCATCCTTGTAAATGGAAGAATCGTGTCGTTGTCCGCGTCCGCCTTGCATTGGAGTCCGCGTATCGCCTCCATGCTCATCACATTCGGGAATGTACGGCGCAGCCCCGTCGGCTTCTGCGGGTTGTGGTATATGACCATGAGCTTGTGCTCTGCCGCCTCGCGCGCAAAGCGGCGGTAAAATTCGGACATGAACTGTGTCTCGCTCTCGATGTGGTCGAGCTTTATGCCCTTTATCCCGAGCTTTTCACACTTTTTGAAGAATCTGCGCCTGTATGGAGTGAACCACACCTTGTCCATGGCGGACTGCCAGAGCCATATCCCGACCGAGCGCTTTTCTGCGTCGTCAACGAGCTCTTTGACCTTTTTGAACGCGCCGCGTTCCGTCTTTGCCCAGCCGCGCCAGCCGCTGTCCGCGAGATTATATTCGTATCCCGCCTGCTCCGCGAGGGCGTTGAATTCCATTATCTTTTCAAAGCGGCGGCTGTGCTCCTCGTCTATAAAATACGACCACGCGCTCTTGCCGGGGCGTATCCATTCGGCGTTTTCGTATATTTTTCCGCTTGACGGCGAGGCTGAGTGGGTTATGACGCGGCAGCGGACAAGCTCCTCGAGCGAGCGGCAGACTGTAATTATGCGCCAAGGAGTTTTTCCGCCTTTTATGAAGAATTTGTCCGTATCCCAGAGCTCGACCTTGAATTTGCCCGCGCCGAGCGAGCGCAGCGCCATGCCGGGATAGTTCTCGATATCCGATTCGGTTATCATTGTATATATGTCTTTTTCGGGGAACTCGAATGCGGTCATGCAGGAGAAATTTTCGCCCGAGGGGAGCGCCGAGGTCTTTTTTGTCAGCGTCTTGCCCTGCATCTTTTTGAGGTCCGTCTGATATCTGCAAACGGTGTCGCCGGGCACGTTGAACCGCGTCAGCTCGTCGCTGATAAGTAACCCCGTCTCCTCACCGAAGAGCAGACGGAATCCGAATCCGTCGTTCCATATGCGCACCTCGAGCGAGTATATAATTTTTCCCGCACGCACGGGGATAATATAATTCATGTGCCTGTCGGTTATATCCGTCTCGGTGTCAAGGTCGCGGTAAGTCTCTTCGCAGGACTCGATTTTCGGCTCGCCGAGGGTGACATTTTCGCCGATATTTCTGCCGCCCTGAATGAGCAGACCTATCTCCGATGGCTCGATTACAGCAATTCCGCCGACCGCCGCCGAATATGTAAGTTTGCCGCCGGAGACGGTCATTTCGAGCGCGCCGTCGGGGCTTTTGAGAATATAGCTGTCCCGATTTTTGATAAATTCCGCGGCGCAGTCCGTTTTGCGCCCGAATACGGAATATGCCGCAAAGCGGGCGCGTGCCTGTATTCCGAGCAGCAGCCGTCCCGTTTCCCTCATCATATATATCACCCCGTTAAACGCCATTATCATGCACATTATAATATAAATTAATTTGCAACACAAGTTGATATTTCAGCCCGGATATGTTATAATCCAAAGTAATTGAGCAAAAGGAGCGATTGTATGAAAAGCAATGTAGTTATCACTACGGACAGCCCTGCGGATCTGAGCGCAGAACTTGAAACAAGATATGATATACATGTCCTGCCGCTGTATGTTAATCTCGGAGGAAAATCATACCGCGACGGAATAGATATAACCACTCCCGATATTTTCAGGCACTACGACGAGACGGGCGAACTGCCTACGACCTCGGCTATTCCGATAGGCGACTATGAGACCTTCTTCAAGTCCTTTATCGACGAGGGAAAGAAAGTTGTCCATTTCTCGCTGAGCTCCGAGATATCCTCGACCCATCAGAACGCGAGACTCGCCGCGGAGGGAATGGACGGAGTTTATGTCATCGACTCGCGCCATCTGAGCTCCGGTATCGCGCTCCAGGTCATAAGAGCCTGCGAGATGCGCGATGAGGGCATGAGCGCGGAGGATATAGCGAAGGCCGCCGTTGATTTGAACAAAAAGACCTGCACGAGCTTTGTGCTCGACAAGCTCGAATATATGAAGAAGGGCGGCCGCTGCTCGACGGTAGCCGCGCTCGGAGCCAACTTGCTCTCCATTCGTCCGTGCATCGAGATGAAGGACGGCAAGCTCGGAGTTGCGAGAAAGTATCGCGGAAAGATACTCGACGTCAAGAAGAAGTATATCGAGGATGAGCTCAGCGCCCATAAGGACGATGCCGACCTCTCGCGCATTTTCCTGACCTCGTCGAGCGCTTCGGATGCCGAGGTGAAGGAGCTCACCGCGCTGATACAGAGCATTCTCCCGTTCAAGGAGGTTCTTATCGGCTGCGCGGGCTGCACCATCGCAAGCCACTGCGGACCCGGATGCATGGGAATACTTTTCATGACTAAATAAGAGACGAAGAGCCGCCGCCTGTCTTGAATTTCAAACGGGTCGGCGGCGCTTTTTGATACGGAGATAAAATGATAAAAAAACATAATTCTCGATATTGGGGCAACGTCGCTCATTCGAATACGATAGTCAACCGCCCGCTTGATGCGCTCTGCCCCAACGAAGAGTCAAGAAAATTATCCGCCGCGAGCTGTTCGAGAGCGAAGACTGGCTCGAGGGCGACAGGGGAAATATAACCGACGCCGAGATGCTCGCCGCGGCGAAAGCGCGTGTGCCGGAAAGTATCACGCCGCGCTCGAAAAGTGCGAGCGGCACTGGCCGGATTTTCTCAACAGAATTGACGGCGCGCCGGAGTTCTGCCGCACGATGCGTGAGAGCGGGAAGAATATATATGTCCTCTCAAACGCGAGCGGGCGCTTCTATGAATATTTTCCGCGCTTTTACGATATGGACTTTTTCGACGGCGTGGTGGTCTCGTGCGATCTGCACATCATTAAGCCCGACAGGAGGATATACGAATATATCCTCAATAAATACGGGCTGAAAGCCGAGGCGTGTTTGTTTATAGACGACCTCGAAAGAAACGTGCGCGGGGCGGAGGAAGTCGGAATAAACGCCGTGAGGTTCGAAAACAACTACGGCGAGATAGCAAAAAAATACGGACTTTGACGGAGGAAACGATATGCCTAATTTTGACACATCCGTGCCGACCCTCGGCGAAAACGGCTGGTACAAAGTATTCGAGGACGATTTCAACGGCGACGGACTCAATCAGAATATAGATTTCGGCGAGCGCTACAGCGGCTCGAAGGAGATTTGGACAACATCGCCCCACGCAATACGATGGGAGTCAAACGATGAAAAGCATCCGGAGTATGCCTGTTGGTGGTGCCCGGAGATGGTTGAGATTAGGGACTCAAATCTGATAGTCCGCTCGGAGTATCGGGATGATCACGTCTGCTCGGGCGACTGTCCGAAGGCCGGCAGATTCACCGGCGGCATTGAGACCCGCAGAATAGTCGGCGACAGCAACAATAACAAGGGCACGAACGATGAGCTCCTGTTCTCACAGGCTTTCGGCTATTTTGAAGTAAGGGTAAAGCTCCCGGACGCCGACGGGCTTTGGTCTGCATTTTGGCTCCAGTCCCCGAACATGAGAAAGATATCCAATGCGGGACTCGACGGCACGGAGATAGATGTGTTTGAGAGCGCATTCCGCATGAATCGCAAGAGCCGTATGGGTCATGCCCTAATCTGGAACGGCTACGGCAAGTATTCCGACTCCGATACGAAGATAACCGAGCTCAAGCAGGATCTCTATGACGGCTACCACACTTACGCGCTCAAGTGGACACCCGAATATTATGTTTTCTACATAGACGGCGAGCCGACATGGGCTTCGATGGGCGGCGGAGTGTCGAAGGTGCGCGAATTTTTTCGCGCCTGACCGTCGAAACAGACGCAGGCGACGGCTGGGGACCGCACGGGCCAGGAGATAGGTCAATTCAGTCACAAATCATCGAGCGAGTTCATGGTTGACTATGTCAAGGTCTGGCAGAACGAGAACTATGAGAAGTACATTCTTGACGATGATGTGTTCCCCCGGAGAGCTTGACCCGGCAAACTGATAAAAAATCAGGGGACTGCATTCTCGGCAGTCCCCTGTTCTTACGTTTTGCTTTTTTCGTTTTTATTTTCCCGTCTGTATTTTCGCAAAGCAGACGACGCTTGCCGTGACAAGCCCCAAGCCAATAACGAGCACCCAGTGCAGATAGTATGTGTTGAGGAACGGAATTGAAAGAGTATACCGGCACGCGCGTTGTTGCCATGCGGTGTTCGTCTGATATCTGCGTCGTCCCGTCGGGGAGCATCTCCATCATCGGACCGTGGTCGTAGGTCACTTTCTGATAAGACTCAATGACCTGTGACAGAGTCAGCAGCACGCCGACGATTATGATTCCGAGCACGAGAGTAATTATGCCCGCGATGAGCAGCTGACGGCTCTGCTCCGCGTTTTGACCTTTTCTGCGGTGCGGGCTACTGCGGGGATGTCCTCGTCGCAGTCGAGGTTGTCTTTTATAAGATAGTCGGTCGTGACGCCGAAAAGCTCGCTTAGCTGAACTATGTTGTCCGTGTCCGGAACGGCAGTGCCGAGCTCCCATTTTGATACCGCCTGCCGCGAGACTGTTATCCTGTTCGCAAGCTCCTCCTGCGACCAGCCGCGCCCTTTTCTGAGCTTTTGCAGTTTTTCGGGGAAGTTCATGAATTTCTCCTTTCGCGTATTTTTTATTGCACTTGTATTTTACACGAAAGCAAAATTCCAGTCAACATATCAGAGCTTGCAATCTGTCAACCGGAGCTTACATTGCATATTTGCCCGGTTGCGGCGGGGAAAATAAAAAATTTTTTATTTTATATCCCTCTATCTTGTCTGCAATTTGACTAAAATATCCATATATAGAGTGCTGATTTTCATCACGCAAGTTTTTGAAAAAATATTGCGAAAACCCTTGCAATACAAGGATTTGTGTGGTATCATTATCAGGCATGATTGTGGGAAGTGGGGTAAGTATGCCCGAAACACAATCTGCTGATATGCGATGATGCAGAAGGTGGCCGTCCTTTGAGACGGGGAATTTCTGCGGAGTATGTCCGATTTAAAACCGGGCGAAACAGGTCTGACTGCCGCACGGGGTGCGTTTCCCTCGCACCTTCGCTTGAGGCAGCAGTAATTGCATCTGCTTTCTTCACACCCGGAAATATCGTTTTCTGGTTTTTAAAAAGGAGAACGAGGAAACACCCGGAGGCGTTGAAAGAAAAGAAGCAATGCCCGCCAATCATTAAGGAGGCGCAAACAATGGCAGCAAAGGGAAAAATCAGAATCAGACTCAAGGGCTATGACCACAACCTCGTCGACAAGGCGGCGGAGAAGATCGTAGAGACCGCAAAGAGAACCGATGCTCAGGTCTCAGGTCCCGTACCGCTCCCGACAGAGAAGGAAGTCGTTACCGTCCTTCGCGCAGTCCACAAGTACAAGGACTCCCGCGAGCAGTTTGAGCAGCGTACACACAAAAGGCTCATAGACATCATCAGACCTTCAGCAAAGACTGTTGAAGCTCTTACCGGTCTTGAGCTTCCCGCAGGCGTGGATATAGAGATCAAACTCTAATACATTATATATATGCGTGAGAGCGCAGATATGATGTACGCCGCAGGTCAAGTTGGCGAGAGCCAACCAATAACCTAAAGGAGGAGAAAGGAACTATGCAAAAAGCACTCATCGGAAAGAAGATCGGCATGACTCAGATCTTCGATGCAAACGGAAACGTTGTTCCCGTAACAGTCGTCGAGGCAGGCCCCTGCTCTGTCGTTATGAAGAAGACTGTTGAAAACGACGGCTACGAAGCTGTTCAGCTCGGCTTCGGCGACGTCAAAGTTCAGAGAGTCAACAAGCCCATGAAGGGTCATTTCGACAAGGCGGGCACAGCCCCCAAGAAGTCCCTCAGAGAGTTCAGACTTGACGATCAGTCGAGCCTCAACGTGGGTGATATCCTCAAAGCCGACGTTTTCGCTGTTGGCGATCACGTTGACGTTGTCGGTACAAGCAAAGGTAAGGGCACCGCAGGCGCCATCAAGAGATGGAACTTCTCCAGACTCAAGATGACTCACGGTACCGGACCCAACGCAAGACACGCCGGTTCTCTCGGCGCGTGCAGCGATCCCTCGAGAGTTTACAAGGGAAAAAAGCTCGCAGGTCACCTCGGCCACGAGAGAGTTACTATCCAGAATCTTGACATTGTCAAGGTCGACGCTGAGAACAACCTTATCGCTATCAAGGGCGGCATCCCCGGCCCCAAGGGCGGCATCGTTCTCATCAGAGACAGCGTTAAGAATGTGTAAGAAAGGAGTAGAGTTTAATGCCTAATTATTCAGTTTTTGACAAGACCGGCAAGAAGGTATCGGACATTGCCCTTTCGGACGCGATCTTCGCAATCACCCCGAACGCTTCGGCAATGCACCTCTGCGTGGTAGCATATTTGGCAAACCAGCGCCAGGGCACTCAGTCTACCCTTACACGCGCTGAAGTCAGAGGCGGCGGCAAGAAGCCCTGGAGACAGAAGGGTTCAGGCCGCGCAAGACAGGGCTCCATCAGAAGCCCGCAGTGGACCCACGGCGGTATCGCACTCGGCCCCAAGCCCCGTGAGTACGGCAAGACAGTCAACAAGAAGGTCAGAAGACTCGCTATGAAGTCTGCTCTTTCCTCCAAGGTCGCAGCTGAGGAGCTTATCGTCCTCGACAGCCTTGAGATGAACGAGATCAAGACCAAGGAAGTTGTCAGCGTTCTCAAGGCTCTTGAGACCGGTAAGAAGGTTCTCATCGTCCTTCCCGAGAAGAACGAGACCGTCTACAGAAGCGCTCGCAACATCAAGGGCGTCAAGACCACTCTTGTCAGCACACTCAATGTTTACGATATCCTCAACTGCGATTCTCTCGTAGTGCTCAAGGATGCCGTATCGAAGATTGAGGAGGTATACGCATGAGCAAGATAGCACAGGACATCATCCTTCGTCCTATCATCACCGAGGAGAGCATGCTCGGTACAGCGGACAAGAAGTACACCTTCTCCGTTGCCAAGGACGCAAACAAGATAGAGATCGCCAAGGCAGTTGAAGAGCTCTTCAAGGTCGAAGTCAAGAGCGTCAACACCGTTAACTGCCGCGGCAAGAAGCGCCGCTACGGCCGTTTCGAGGGATTCACTTCCTCGTGGAAAAAGGCTATAGTGACCCTTACGGAGAACTCCAAGACCATTGAGTTCTTCGACGGCATGATGTAATAATCAACCAATAATCCGGCGGTAAAGTATGGAGGGTCGACACCTCCGCAAAGCCGCTATGAGGAGAGTGAAACCAAATGTCGATCAGAGTTTACAAGCCGACAACAAACGGTCGCCGTAACATGTCGGTCACAGATTACTCCGGGCTGTCAAAGGTTGCTCCCGAGAGAAGCCTTCTTGCTCCTCTCTCCAAGAACTCCGGACGCAACAGCTACGGCAGAATCACCGTTCGCCATCGCGGCGGCGGAAACCGCAGAAAGTATCGTATAATCGACTTCAAGCGCGATAAGTTCGATGTTTCTGCAACTGTTAAAACACTTGAGTACGATCCCAACCGTTCAGCTCATATAGCTCTGCTTGAGTATGCCGACGGCGAGAAGAGATACATCCTCGCTCCCGCAGGCCTCGCAGTGGGCGACACGGTTGTCGCAGGCCCCGATGCCGATATCAAGGTCGGCAACGCACTTCCCCTGACCAACATCCCCACCGGTACTTTCGTTCACAACGTTGAGCTTTATCCCGGCAGAGGCGGTCAGCTGGCAAGAGCGGCGGGCAACTCCGCACAGCTCATGGCTAAGGAAGGCGCATACGCCCTTCTTCGTCTGCCCTCGGGCGAGCTGAGAAACGTTCCCACTTCCTGCATGGCAACAGTCGGTCAGGTCGGCAACGTTGACCACGAGAATGTCAAGATCGGTAAGGCAGGCCGCAGCCGTCACCTCGGCTGGAGACCCACCGTCCGCGGCTCCGTCATGAACCCGAACGACCACCCGCACGGCGGCGGTGAGGGCAAGAGCCCGATCGGTAGACCCGGTCCCTGCACTCCGTGGGGCAAGCCCGCACTCGGCTATAAGACGAGAAACACCAAGAAGGCCTCCGATAAGCTTATCGTGAAGCGCCGCAACGGCAAGTAAGTCGAGAAAGGAGCAGAAATAATGGGCAGAAGCGTTAAAAAAGGACCTTTCGTGCAGCCTAAACTGCTCGAGAGAGTCGTGGAGATGAACAAGTCCGGCAACAAGCAGGTTCTCAAGACCTGGAGCCGCAGCTCCACAATCTTTCCCGAATTTGTCGGCCACACCTTCGCTGTTCATGACGGACGCAAGCATGTCCCCGTGTATGTAACAGAGGATATGGTTGGACATAAACTCGGTGAATTCGCACCGACCAGAACTTTCAAGGGTCATGCGGGTTCCAAAACAACAAATAACGGTAAATAATCAGTCGAAAGGAGTGTGTAACAATGCAGGATAATACAATGCCTCAGGCAGTGGCTAAGGCAAACTATGTGCGCATTGCTCCCCGCAAGGTTCAGATAGTACTCGACCTTATCCGCAATCAGCCGGCAGACAAAGCGCTGGCAATTCTCAAACACACGCCCAAGGCTGCGTGTGAACCGCTTCTTAAACTTTTGAAGTCCGCTATAGCGAACGCTGAGAACAAGAACATGGACACTTCCAATCTTTACATCAGCGAGTGCACTGTAGGTCAGGGACCGACCCTCAAGAGAATAAGAGCGAGAGCTCAGGGCAGAGCGTTCAGAATCAACAAGAAGACGTCGCACATCACCCTGGTGCTCAAGGAAGCGGAATAAGCGAGGAGGAGGTTAAACAATGGGACAGAAAATTAATCCCACCGGTCTTAGAATCGGTGTAATTAAAGACTGGGAGTCACGCTGGTACGCAGATCCCAAGGATTTCGGCGATACCCTCGTTGAAGATCACAAGCTGCGTGAATTCCTCCTTGAGCTCCTTGCTCCGGCAGGCGTGCCCAAGATCGAGATCGAGCGCAATTCCAAGAGAGTCAACATCAACATTTTCTGCGCAAAGCCCGGCATGGTTATAGGCAAGGGCGGCGCTGAGATAGAGAAGCTCAAGAAGCTCTGCGAGAGCAAGCTCGGCGGCAAAGAGGTTTCGCTCAACATCGTTGAAGTTAAGCAGCCCGACCTTGACGCTCAGCTCGTCGCTGAGAACATCGCTTCTCAGCTTGAAAGAAGAGTTTCCTTCCGCCGTGCTCTCAAGCAGTCCATCGGACGCACTATGAGACTTGGCGCAAGAGGTATAAAGACTCAGGTTTCCGGCCGTCTGGGCGGTGCGGAAATAGCACGTACAGAGCAGTATCATGAGGGTACTATCCCGCTGCAGACCATCAGAGCCGACATCGACTATGGCTTCGCTGAAGCCAAGACCACTTACGGCCGCATCGGTGTCAAGGTCTGGATCTACAAGGGTGAGGTTCTTCATGACAACCGCAGCAGCAATAACAGAAGAAGATCATCACGCAAGGAAGGGGGAGCTCGCTAATGCTGTTACCCAAGAGAGTTAAGCACCGCAGGGTACAGAGAGGCAGAATGACCGGTAAGGCCATGAGAGGCAACAAGGTCTCTTACGGCGATTTCGGTCTCGTAGCTCTCGAGCCCGCCTGGATCACCGCTAACCAGATCGAGGCAGCCCGTATCGCAATGACCCGTTACATCAAGCGTGGCGGTCAGGTCTGGATAAAGATTTTCCCCGACAAGCCGGTAACCAAGAAGCCCGCTGAAACCCGAATGGGTTCCGGTAAAGGTGCTCCCGAGTATTGGGTTGCCGTTGTTAAGCCCGGCAGAGTCATGTTTGAGATCGCCGGCGTTGATAAGGAGCTCGCAGAAGAGGCTATGCGTCTTGCTGCTCACAAGCTCCCCATCAAGTGCAAATTTGTAACTAAGGAAGAAACGGGTGGTGAACAGGAATGAAAGCCAGTGAAATAAGAAAACTTTCCGCCAAAGAGCTGGATGCTAAGCTGCTTGAGTTAAAGGATGAGCTTTTCAAACTGCGCTTCCAGCAGGCTGTTAACCAGCTCGACAACCCGATGCGAATCAGTGCCGTCAAGAAGGACATAGCGCGCATTAAGACAGTTCAGCGCGATATCGAGCTTCACGGCGCCAATTCGTGATGAAAGGGAGGTCAACACTTATGGAAAGAAACCTCAGAAAAACTCGCGTTGGCATTGTGACCAGCGATAAGATGGATAAGACTGTTGTCGTCTCCATCAAGGATAGGGTAAAGCATCCGCTTTACAAGAAGATCGTTAACCGCACCATCAAGCTCAAGGCTCATGATGAGAACAACACCTGCGGAATCGGCGACCGTGTCCTCGTCATGGAGACCCGCCCGATGTCCAAGGACAAGAGATGGCGCGTAGTTGAGATCATCGAGAAGGCTAAATAATTTTTTGGTAACAGTAAGGAGGCAGACACTGTGATACAGCAACAGAGTTACCTCAAGGTTGCCGACAACACCGGCGCGAAGGAGATTATGTGCATTCGCGTTCTCGGAGGTTCCGGCAGGAGGTATGCCAATATCGGCGACGTCATAGTTGCTTCGGTTAAAAAAGCAGCACCCGGCGGCGTAGTTAAAAAAGGCGAGGTCGTTAAGGCAGTCGTAGTTCGTACTGCAAAAGGAGTTCGCCGTGATGACGGCACCTACATTCGCTTCGATGAGAATGCAGCTGTTATCATCAAAGAAGACAAAAATCCCAAAGGCACTCGTATCTTTGGACCGGTAGCGAGAGAGCTGCGTGAGAAAGATTATCTCAAGATTCTCTCTCTGGCTCCCGAAGTGCTTTAAGGCGGAGGTGCAACGATGAGTAATAAGGTTCATGTTAAGACCGGTGACGAGGTTGTCGTCATCAACGGCAAGTACCGCGGCAAGAGAGGCAAGGTCCTCCAGGTCAGCCCTTCCGAGGGTAAGGTTATTGTCGAGGGCGTGAATATCGTCACGAAGCACGTTAAGCCCCGCAAGATGGGTGAGGCCGGCGGTCTCATCAAGGCTGAAAGCGCCCTTTATGCAGATAAGGTTCAGCTCGTTTGCCCCAAGTGCGGCAGACCCACCAGAACCGGCAGCAAGATCAACGCAAAAGGCAAGAAAGTCCGCACATGCAAGAAGAGCGACTGCCTTGCAGAATTCGAATAAGGGAGGAGCATGACAATGGCAGCAAGGTTAAAAGAGACCTATATAAACGAAGTTGCACCTGCTCTTATGAAGAAGTTCGAGTATAAGAGCGTCATGCAGATCCCGAAGCTTGACAAGATTGTGGTCAACATCGCTTGCGGCGAGGCAAGAGAGAACTCCAAGGTTCTCGATTCCGTCGTCTCCGACCTCATGCAGATTACCGGTCAGAGACCCGTGATGTGCAGAGCGAAGAAGTCGATCGCTAACTTCAAGCTCCGTGAAGGCATGGTTATCGGTGCCAAGGTTACCCTCAGGGGAGACAGAATGTATGAGTTCCTTGACAGGTTCTTCAATCTCGCTCTTCCCCGCGTCAGAGACTTCAGAGGTATCAACCCGAACTCTTTTGACGGCAGAGGCAACTATTCTCTGGGTATCAAGGAACAGCTGATATTCCCCGAGATCGAGTACGACAAGATTGACAAGGTCAGAGGCATGGATATTTGCTTTGTCACGACAGCTAATACTGATGAAGAGGCACGCGAGCTGCTCACTCTCATGGGCGCTCCGTTCGCAAAATAAGGAGGAATTACGGTGGCCAAAACATCCATGAAGGTTAAGCAGGCTAGACCCGCTAAGTATTCTTCAAGGGCTTACAACAGATGTAAGATCTGCGGCAGACCGCACGCCTATCTTCGCAAATACGGAGTATGCCGCATCTGCTTCAGAGAGCTGGCTCATGCCGGTCAGATCCCCGGCGTCAAGAAGGCCAGCTGGTAAAAGAGCAATTGCAAAAGGAGGTTCAACAGTATGCAAATTACTGATTCCATCGCCGATATGCTCACAAGAATCCGCAATGCGAATTCCGCAAAGCATGATACGGTGAAGATTCCCGCATCCAATATGAAGAAGGCGATTGCTCAAATTCTTCTTGATGAGGGTTACATCAAGGGATTCAAGGTTGAGGACGACGGCAAGCAGGGCGTCATCGAGATCGCTCTCAAGTACGGCCCCAACAAGTCACAGGTTATAACCGGTCTGCGCAGAGTTTCAAAGCCCGGTCTGCGTATATATACCAACTGCGAGGATATGCCCAGAGTCATGAAGGGTCTCGGCATCGCTATCCTCTCAACAAGCAAGGGCATTATGACGGACAAGGATGCACGCAAAGCCAATGTCGGCGGCGAAGTCCTTGCATTTATCTGGTAAGGAGGTGCTGTAAATGTCACGCATAGGAAACAAACCCATCGCAATCCCCGCAGGGGTTACTGTGCAGGTGGACGGCAGCACTGTCACCGTTAAGGGTGCCAAAGGCGAGCTTACCAGAACCGTGCACAGCAATATGGCTGTCGAAGTCGAAGGCGCGACCGTTCACGTCAAGCGCCCCGACGACACCAAGCTCAACAAGTCCCTTCACGGTCTTACCCGCACACTCGTCGCCAACATGGTGACCGGCGTCAGCGAGGGCTACAAGAAGGAGCTTGAAATCAACGGCGTAGGTTACCGTGCCGCTAAAGAGGGCAAGGAGCTTGTTCTCAATATCGGTTTCTCGCATCAGGTCAGAGTGGCCGAGATCGACGGTATCACCATCGAGGTTCCCGCGCCCAACAAGATCGTTATCTCCGGTCCCGACAAGCAGAAGGTCGGCCAGTTTGCAGCGGAAGTTCGCGAGAAGCGTCCCCCCGAGCCGTACAAGGGCAAGGGCATCAAGTATGTTGATGAGCATATCCGCCGCAAGGAAGGCAAGGCCGGCAAGGGCGGTAAGTAAGTTTAGGTTAAGGAGTGAAAAGTTATGGTTAACAGACCGGACAGCAAGAAAGCAAGACAGAAGCGCCACACCAGAGTGCGTGCTAAGATCTCCGGAACTGCAGAATGCCCCCGCCTTAATGTATTCCGCTCCCTGCAGCACATCTATGCTCAGATCATAGACGATGTTTCAGGCAAGACCCTTGTTTCAGCCTCTACTGTTGAGAAGGATTTTGAGGATTACGGCGGAAATAAATCCGCAGCCCGCAAGGTGGGCATCACACTGGCAAAGAGAGCAGCCGAAAAGGGAATAACCGATGTTGTTTTCGACCGCGGCGGCTACGTTTATCACGGCCGTGTTCAGGAACTGGCCGAAGGCGCCCGTGAGGGCGGCCTCAACTTCTAAGGAAAGGGAGGATACTTTTGGCTAAGATTGATGCATCGGCATATGAACTCACTGAAAGAGTTGTCACTATCAACCGCGTATCGAA
>ENA-OQET01000576-OQET01000576.1-human-gut-metagenome-genome-assembly--contig:-NODE-576-length-19073-cov-3.987755_pt1 | contig 19073 bp, 21 predicted proteins | sample MGYA00242800_ERZ504645 | MGnify/ENA primary metagenome ERZ504645 (study PRJEB26092, sample SAMD00036308) | human gut metagenome | host: Homo sapiens | study: EMG produced TPA metagenomics assembly of... | reverse complement strand
TAAAAAGCGGACATTTAGAGGCTTTTTTTCTGTAATTTACAACATCGTAATGGACGAGTCTGGACAAATACAGCGGACTAGTTGTGAAGCATACATCTCACTGTATGGCTCAAACCCAGCATTCGCACCACCTTCAAGACCTCTTTTCATGGGAAAATTTGATTGTCTAAACGAGTCCAACACTTTGCAAAAGTTCCATCAGTAGAAAATTCAGGGGAAGCTGTTGAAAAATGTTCACCATATAAACCACCTTCAAAGGCTATCCGAGCAACAACGTCATCGAAAGGATTTTGGAATAACGAAACATTATTCCAGGAAAGATGACTCTTTGCTAGACGAACCCAAAACGTATCATTTAAAGTTGCAGCATGTGTAACTTGAAGGAAGCCTTCTAAATCATAACAGTTGCAACGCTTAAGCAATTTTTCAATGTGCTGGCGATTGCTAGGTGCTCTACGATTTTCGATCCAGTCTTTAAATGTTTTGAAACCAATTGGTAATTGTGAAAATATATGATGAATTTCAAAATATAAGTCATTAAATTCATCTCTTGTACAGCTTACAGTTGCAACAATATTATCTTTATTCATTAATTCATATTCGTTTGTATTAAAATATGATACTGACATTTTTAAATCACCTCCGTAGTAATGGAACTATATTAATTTTATCATTTTCCTCAAAATAAAACAACAACTGTAAATGTGGAAGAAAGCTATTTATTATTTTTTTTTGCTGTGAAGCTTTATGCAGCTGTTCTATTTTACGCTGTAATATTTTCATGCTGTCAATATCTGATTGTGCAGCAAGTGTTCGAAGATCTTTTAAGATCCACTCTTCTGTTCCTGCTGCATCGAGAAAAAGCGCAGCCTGTTCTTCAGAATGGGATGGATCATAAATGTATTCCTTTGCAAGTCTCTCACGTTCAGCCTGTTCTTGAATATCTAGTTCTTCTTTGCGTTTTATTTTAGAGTCATGAAAAAAAGATGACCAGCTTATTCGACGTTTAACGGGAATCTGTTCAAGCTGCTTCTCTTCTTCCTGGGCAATTTCATTTTCTTTAGCTTGATATACTTCCAACTGCTTTTCAAGTAATGTATTGTTGCCGTATAAAATATGGGCTATTGCATTTTTCTGGTGCGGCTTTAATTCAATATCTGGCGTCATGCCAGGAAATGTCAAATGAGAGCCTTCATATTCCCGTGGACGAACAGAATTGAATAGTTCGTTATACGTTTCTACAATCGTATGTCTTCGTTCCAGATCACGGAATATCCAGTCTTTAAACGCTTCTTTTATGTTTTCCTGCTTTTGACTTGCAATAGTCGTTTCTTCCTTATTCAGTACCCTCCTTTCATCAAAGGTATCATAAATTTTTATGTCTTTCAAATTTAAGGTATCTTCCAGCAACTTATACGCAGTTACTCTTGTGGTTCCAAATGTGGTATTTGCAAAAGATCGGGAAGTTTCAGCATTTTTTCCGGCAATGTTCTATGTACTTGTTATATTCGAAAAACTTGTTTTTACAGCACCAGGATCTAATAGATAATGTGGTGTTTGAAAGACTTCCCCCATGAAGTCATCTATATACTTCGGATCAATCCATGTGGCACCAATCCTGATCTCTATCTCTGAGGCATCGAGATTTTGGGGCTGTATCTGTTTAAGTGCCTGCACATTAATGCTAAACTCAGGTTTTGTTTCTGCGTAAGATATTGCAATTTTGAGTTTTTCCCGGACATTACCGCTTAAATATTCATCTGCAGTCTCCCATTTTCCGGTGATTGGGTCTTCAAATATGACACCGCGAAGTTCTTCCACAATTTCTTTGGTATCTTTTCCGGAAAGTTCACTCATATACGGAAGATCAACAACAGCCTTTTCTGAAAGAGATACGGTCAATGCTTCACTGGCTGTGTCAACGCTTGTAACAACTTTCTCCTGCTTAATTGTACGCTTTTGGAATATAGCAGCCTTTTCCTTGAAATTTCCTTCTTCATCAAGGTTTTCTAATGAGCAAATCAGAGAATAACTGGAATCCTGATCAAATGCGATTCTGTTTGCACGCGAATTCAGTATACCGAATTTTGCTGTATATCCATCATACAACGCACTCAGTTCTTCCTGCTTTTGTTTAACTATGCTCAGCAAGAAGTCCCCGACTTCTAAAGTGGGGGATGAATTGCGTCCGTCATAAAATATTGAAATACAGGATAAGAAGCGTTATAATAAAATCAGTCGAAGAAAAAAAGAAAGGCTGAACATATATGGAATTAGACAATAATGCACATTCGGTATTTTTGCTGTATTACCATCTTGTCCTTGTTGTCAAATACCGCAGGCAGGTCTTTGATGAAACGGTTTCCGAACGTTCAAAGGAAATCTTTGTGTATATTGCACCGAAGTATAACATTATGTTGCAGGAATGGAATTATGATAAAGATCATGTCCAGATTTTATTTCGGGCGCACCCAAATTCAGAAATCAGCAAATTCATAAATGCATATAAAAGTGCAAGCAGCAGACTCCTGAAAAAAGAATTTCCGCAGATACGGCAGAAACTGTGGAAAGAATGTTTCTGGAGCCAGAGTTTCTGCCTGCTTACAACAGGCGGCGCACCAATAGAAGTCATCAGAAAATATATTGAGTCACAGGGAGAAAAAAGCCGCAAAAGGGGCAGGTCTTATGGCAAACAAAGCATATAAATTCAGGATATATCCGAACAGGGAACAAAAAACACTGTTTGCCAAAACGTTTGGCTGTGTACGGTTCATCTATAATAAAATGCTGGATGATAAAATCAAATATTACGAGAAAACGAAAAAGAAACGGAACAATACCCCGGCGCAGTACAAAAAAGAATTTCCGTGGCTGAAAGAGGTTGACAGTCTAGCCCTTGCAAATGCACAGATGAATCTGCAAAAGGCATATAATAACTTCTTCCGGGATCCGAAAGTTGGATTTCCGAAATTCAAATCCAGACATAAAACCCGCGCTTCTTATACAACGAATAACCAGAAGGGCACGGTAGCCCTTGAAAATGGGCACCTGAAGCTTCCAAAAGCAGGGTATGTGAAGGTCAAACAGCACAGAGCGATACCGGAAGATTACCGGATCAAATCGGTCACCATCAGTCAAAATCCGGGCGGGGACTATTATGCAAGCGTTCTGTTCGAGTACGAAAACCAAGTACAAAAACAGCCCATGCATCAATTTCTTGGTTTGGATTTTTCCATGCAGGAACTGTACAGGGACAGTGAAGGCAGAGAACCGGAATATCCGGGATATTACAGAAAAGCGGAACAGAAATTAAAGAGAGAACAACGAAAGCTCTCAAAAATGCAGAAAGGTTCCAAAAACCGTGGAAAGCAGCGGATCCGGGTTGCCAGAATGCATGAGAAAGTAGCGGCCCAGCGCAGAGATTTTTTTACACAAACAATCGCGAAAGATTGCAGATGCGTATGATTGCGTCTGTATAGAAGATCTCGATATGAAAGCAATGTCACAGGCGCTGCACTTTGGCAAATCCGTTTTGGATAACGGCTGGGGGATATTTGTGAATTTCCTGAAGTACAAAATGGAAGAACAGGGAAAACAGCTGGTGAAAGTAGGCCGTTTCTTTGCAAGCAGCCAGCTGTGCAGTGTATGCGGGTATAAGAATACCGAAACGAAGGATCTGCGAATCCGTGCATGGATCTGTCCGAAATGCGGTACACACCATGACAGGGATGTCAATGCTGCAGTCAATATCCGGAATGAGGGTATGCGTCTTATGTACAGCCTGCAGTGACAGGAATATAGAAAAAACCGTGGGGCACACGGGGATAGCTCGCTTATGCTTGACACAGTGGTGTCATCGAACGAGAACCGACGGTTCGCTTTTTGCGAAAGGAAGCCCCCGCCTCTGTAGGCGGGGGAGGATGTCACCCCAGTTTGTGGTATCAAGTCCCGTGAACTCTTTTACAGGTTCACTGCATGTAATATATGCCCGGACATAGCAAGGTACATCTCCTGTATTTTTGCTCTGACTTTTTTTACTACTGATCCGCTGGAGGGAACCGGTGTCGGTGTCGGAAAATCCTCATCCGGAATAATGGTGTTATTTCCGGTTCTGATAATGTTTACTACTTCATCATGGTCCGTCTGGTAAGCAGAAGATCCCGATATTGCGGTGGCTGCTGCAAGAAAACCGCAGCAGCACATTCCGGCAATGGACAGCATTCGTTTTTTCTTTTTTTCATGCTGTTTCCCTTCTTTTTCAGAATAGTCCGAATGGCTTTCCGGACTGTTATTTAAAGTACTCTTACGATAAAGTGTTGTTTCCATCCTGTTCCGGCTCAACCTGAACATCATCTGGGGTATTTGTTTTGTTTTCATCCGATGCTGCATTTCCGTTTCCATCAACGGTTGTAACCCCATTATTTCCGCTTTCGTCAGACTGCGGAGTCGTGATCTGTCCTGCCTGGCCCTGGTTCTGCAGTTCATATTTTTTCCATGCGGAAGCTGCTTTCTGTGGAATCGTGGTTCCTTCTCCGGTGTTGAGTTCCTGGATTGCATAGTAATGTACCGGCACATTCAGATCTTTTCCATCCAGCTGTCCCTCTACAATATTGGCAGCTGTCAGGCTTGTAAAGATCGGATCTGTTGTTTTTCCCGGTGCAAGTATTTCGTTATAGCTGTAGGTGTAAACCATATTATCTCCTACACGTTTGTTGTACATCAGAGTCCATTTCTTAGAAACATTGTTCATGGAGAACAGCTCTGTATCTTTTGCAACGCCTCCATTCAAACGGTTACCTGCAGCATTAACAGTAATCACCTTTGCAATCGGGATAGAAACATCCAGATATACATAAGCATCATTTTTTCCAACATTTTCGATCTGCGGGTCTTTTTTGATTACCTGGGTCGGAACGATATTGTTGGTTTTTCCATCATTATCCGGTGTGTAGTTCGGCTCATGGCCAACGATGTCTACTTTACCTACAGAAAATTTGTTGGTTACAGAATCATGATCTGTCAGATATGCCATGGATGATCCAACGGCCAGTGCGCCGCATAGTGCTGCTGCTGTAAAAAATGCTGCTACTTTTTTCTTTGTCATAATCGTAATTCTCCTTTTTTTCTTTTTGTTTTTTTTACCTGTTCCCGTTCCTTTGGTTCAGGTCTTTTCTCCGGAAAATAGAAAACCAGAAGCATAAACAGCGCCAGAAAACCTACGGTTAAAAACATGTGGTTTTTAGCCCACATGAATCCGTAGCCCAAATATGGAATGCAGAACAGATATGTTCCGCGAATGTTTTCTGCCGGAATGGTTCCGGAATCCGGATCTGTGTTTGCATCCCCTTTTGTCTGGTATCCCTCTTCTGTTTTTGACAAAATCCGGTGAGTCACCAGATCCCCGTGTCGCTCAAACGTAGCAATATTTCCTGGACGTACATCCCTCTTCGATGAATCCACAACTGCCACTGATCCTGTGGGAATCACAGGTTCCATAGAACCTGACAGAATCACATAACCCCTTAAATCACGGCACTGATAACAGGTAATACCAAGCACCATACAAACCAGAATCCATAGGAATGCGTGTATTACTTTTGTTTTCATTTTTCCTCTCTCTCCTTTTTTACTTTTTGTTGCCACTTTTTCCGTGCAACGGCGTCACCCCCTAAAAATGGGCATAAAAAATACACCAGCCCATGAAAACCATGTTCTGATGCATGAAAGCCCATATTCCTTTTTTTGTGTCAATCATTGACACGAGCAATTGAATGCAAGTATAACATAGCATACCTTTTGATGACGTGCAATATGACATTTTTTCGAAAAACATGACATTTTCTCAAAAGATATGACATTTTCTCAAAAAAGATGACATTTTTATCGTCTAAAACCACAGATTTTTTTATAAAAAAGGTAACGTCTCTGAAATATCGCTTCATAAACGTTACCTTCACTTCTTAGCAAAAACAACAAGTCCAGACAGAATATTCTATTTTTCAACAAAAAGGGATACACAAAACTCTGCGCATCCCCCGTACTGCTTGACTTTTTTCGTCCGGCAGCTTATAATCAAATCAGAAGCAATCAAGGATATACCAGTGTCGGTGGTTGCCTTTCTGAAATAATCTAAATTATTACAAAGAGCAACAAGAGACATAGGCTATCCCCTATTTGCGGTAGGGAATAGCCTTCTTGCTACTTGCGGTGGTTGTCTATGTAAAATAACGCCGCAAAAACAACAAGTAAAAGTGTCAACACTTCCATTGTATTCATTGGCATTACCCCCTTTCTGTTTCCAGAAAGGACAACCATCAGACTATCCCTATCACGTTCTGATCTGATTAGATTCAGTATAGCATATCATCGACTATTTTACTACCTTTTCGACATACAAATCCCCTCTCGTAATTCGTCTACGAGAGGGGATTCTTTTTTATCGGATAAAGTAGTTTGTGATCAAGTTGTAATCATCTTCTGTCATGCCAAGAACCGAGTCCATTCCAACATTATCTGTTTCCCACGTTCCCAGTTGATCGGTTTTATGATTTCCAAATGAAAAGATAGCCGAAAAGTTAATATAATTTTTACCTGCGTAGGCTTTTGGTTGGCTGTACATAACCGCTATAAAACCATGCGAATTATAATCATCCATTTGGTTTGCCTTATGCCCTGGTGAAGACATCCAAAGATTGAAAATCTGCTGTGCGAGATCATCTGTGTCTGTAAAAAGTAAATCTCCACCACAACCATTCTGACCACCAGAATGTAATGCCATATTATCCGGTGTACCATATCCAGGTTCAGTAATAGACTTCATCATATGATAACCCGCCACTGCAATACTCCTTGAACGCGGTACCATATCATCCCAGATCATGGCTGCATGTCCTTCTTTTACACGTTCTTCATTTACCAGGTCGAAAATCTTTCTGGAAACTTCCTGATCGTAAACGGTCATTCCAAGAGCCTCTTCATTGGTGTAGGGGATCTTTACTTGAACAGGGATAGATGTTGTTGCATATTCATCCCCACCATTTGCATGAGCCACAATATATGTAGATCCACGACCAACTGCTGTTACAAGACCGTTCTGATCTACTGTTGCCACAGATTCATCATCAGAACTCCACGTTACCGATTTATCTGTTGCGTTTTCAGGAATAACTTTTGCTGTTAACTGAAGTGTTTCGCCGACTGCAGTTAATTTCCCACTGCTTTGGCTGATATAAATGTTTTCCGCTTTTACAACTGGTATTTCTGTTGGTTTCGGTGTCTCTGTTGGTTTCGGCGTTTCCGTTGGTTTTCGGCGTTTCCGTTGTTTTTGGCGTTTCCGTTGGTTTTGGCGTTTCCGTTGGCTTCGGTGTCTCTGTTGGTTTCGGCGTTTCCGTTGGTTTTGGCGTTTCCGTCGGTTTTGGTGTCTCCGTTGGTTTCGGTGTTTCTGTCGGTTTTGCTGCTGGTTTTGTTGTAAGCGCACCGTCTTTTCCGTAGTAATTTCCGTTTACCGTCTGATCCGTTACCATCTTACAGTCTGATCGGAAATAATATGTCTTTCCGGAAATTTTCATCTGCATATCCTTGCAGGCTCCGCCCCAGCTCCGGATATAGTATTTTGCTCCGTTTTCTTCTTTCCAGCATCCGGAAAGCATAACTCCGTTTCCGTCCACAAAATACAGGTTATCTTTGTATGTAAAGCTTGTGTTCACTGCCATGGTGCTGTCTGCCTGGAACCAGTACCATTTTCCTCCGGTTTTCAGCCACTCATTCTGATAGGCTGCACCGTTATCATGCAGGTAATATTTTTTTCCGTTCCAGGTCTGCCAGCAGTTTTTATAAGCTCCGCCCCAGCTGCAGAAGAAATAGGTTTTTCCCCCGTCCGTGAAAGATTCATTTGCTTTCATGGTTCCGTCTGCGTTCAGATAGTAACGGTTATTGTCCCAGGTCTGCCAGCCCGTTGCAATTTTTCCATCTTTTGCCAGTTTCCACTGTCCATCCATCACGATCCACTGCATGTTGGTTACATTAGCATTTACCATCAAAAGTGTAGGAGCGTCCGTTGATTTTGGCAGATCTGTTCTTATATGCGCCGCCCCAGCTGCACAGATAGCGGATTTTCCCTGTATCATCCAGTCTCCACTCATTGGAGCGCATACTTCCATCACTATTCATGTAGTATTTATTTCCATCCCAGGTCTGCCAGCCCGTTGCAATTTTTCCGTCTTTCACCAGATACCATTTTCCACCTTTTACAACCCACTGGGAACCCTGTACCTTACTGTCTGCACCGAATGTATAACTTCTGCCGTTGATTCTTGCCTTGCAGTTCAGGTAAGCTCCACCCCAGCTGCGGAAGTAGTAAACCGATCCATCCGTATCAATCATCCACTCATTTGCTTTCATGGTTCCGTCTGCATTCAGATAATATTTTTTTCCGTCCCAGGTCTGCCAGCCGGTCTGTTTTACACCGTCTTTATAAAAATACCAGGTTCCGGACTCCTGCGTCCATCCGGTTTTTCCAGCTGCCTGTACTGTCTGGGCAGAAACTGTTGGGAACATATTTGTTGCGGCCGGTGTACCTACTGCCAGGCTCAGGCCAAGAAGTACCATTGCGATTCTTTTTCTCATACTTTTTCCTCCGTCCGTGTCAAACATTGACACCGATTTTTCTGTTTGAATTCCATGTCAATGTTTGACACGGGATTCCTTGTTTTGTTATTTCACTTTTTACTCCGGAATTTCTTCCAGAAGTTCCCCGGTATAATCTTCCCGTTTTCCAAGTTTTACGGCATCGTCCAGTTCGGACTGTTCCATGCATACACTTCCGATCGGGTGGATTCCTGGATCACAAAGAACCAGATACAGATTTCCCTGGTAATCTTCCGCTACATCACCATCCTGCCGGTAGCCAATAAACTCATGCTCAATCGGTATTTCTTCCGGATGCTCCAGATAGAATGGATCAAGCTCTCCCCAGTCCAGTGTGGAAAAATTGAAATTCGGAAAAACGTTCTGCTATTACTTTTTCTGCATTTTTTCGAAGCTCTTTCATGTCCATATGGTTTCTCCCCCTTTTTTATTTCTTTGGATCATATTATCATATTACCTTTCCAATTCCGTAATTACAAGAGTCTTTTGCTATTTTTCATATGCATTTTTATTACATTCTAATCACCCCTCTGTTTTATCTGCATTTGTTGTTATTGTAATATGGCCTTCCGCTGCTGAATGCGGCTTCCATAGATGCCTTTAATGCGTTCAGGATTTCATCTGCACTTTTTGTTCCCCCGTAGAAGCCCGTATTGGCCGTTTCCTGCGATTTTTCTGCATCGTACCGTAAAATGATCGTAAGTCCTGTTCCAGCCGTTGCAGCGTCCGAAAACGAGCTTGAAAGGGTTGTCCTGGATGTACAGGAAACGGTAAGTGTTCCACTCAGGAACTTACAGCCGGAAAACAGGTTCCCGCTATCCGTACAGGAAGATGGGATTTCACCGGTTATGGATTCCAGTGCGGTACATCCGAAAAAACTGCTGTTCATTTTCTGTGCAGCTGATGGGATATGCACTTCTTTCAGGTTGACGCAGCCATTGCAGATATTCGAGAGTTCCTTCGCACTGTCCGGAATCTGGACAGATGCCAGGGCCACACAGCCGTAATACATAGAATCCATGTTCTCCAGCTGCATACAGGCTGTTGTATCGGCTCCATCGATCAGCGCCGTATCACCGTAAAATGCTTTTTTTGCCTGTTTTATATTCCCTGGAAGTTCCATGGCCTTTTCCAGTGCAATACACCCTTCTGCGCAGGATGTAATATCTTCCAGCCGGACCGCACCAGACATATCCGGCATACTGGTCATCGCTGTGGCATTTTTGAATGTTTCCACCATGCTTCTCACTGTGTCCGGAATGCGGCACAATGTTTCCAGGTATTCGTCATTTCCTGTAAACCAGTAGTCCATGCTTTCCACTTCTGCCTCCGGATCAATCCAGGTCAGCCGTTTAACAGAATCTTTCTTCCATGGCGCAGAATCTGATTTGAAATTCCGGACGCTTCCTTTTCCGGATATTTCTAGATCCCCGTTGGAATACAGGATAGCCTCCACATCATCTGGATTTTCTCTGCCGATTTTATACCTAACACTTTCATCACGGTCAATAAGCACTGTTATCTCTGCCTTGATATCCGGATATGCCTTGGAGGAAACCTCTACGGTAACACTGTGGCCATGTGCCGGCACTTTAGCCGGTGACACGCTGTATGTATCTGCATCCAGAAGCTGTTTCTGTTTCCCGGATATTCCGTATACGCGGAAATTTTTTTCTGAAAGCCGACTTCCGGCAGCATAGCTTTTCTCTGCAGCTTCCACCTTGATCGTTTCCGGTTTTTCCGGTGCAGCTTCTTTTCGAAATTTTGGCAGTACCAAAAATACGACTCCAACAAGAATCAGCAAATAACAGCAATCAACGCTATGATCCACAAGCTGCTTTTCTTTTTCTGCCTTTTTTTCTCTGGCTGTTTTTTTGATACGGCCATTTTTACTCTTTTTCCTTTTCCCACATTTCTCTTCCTTTTCGTTTTTACTTTTGCCTGTTATCCGGTGCCAAAATTCACAATTAGCCAGATTGGTATAATAATTCTGGATGGTCATTGGTGCATTATACAGTGCCGTCAAAAATGATACGCCTTGATATTCCCGATTTTCTTTTCCGTATTGTGCAGGCACTTCAGGATATAACAGATGTGATCTTTATCCAGCTTCAGGAACATGCTTTTTACAATCGAAACAGGACGTTCCTTTCCTCCAATCCGAATTGTTCCTGCATCCGGCGGCAGCATTAGGGTTTCTACAATCAGATCGATCAGTTCATCCACTTCCTGCTTGTTATAGATCGGCGGGTAGTTCTCGTAATCAATATTTTTCCGAATCAGTTCCCGGTAGGCAGATATCCGATCCATCATATCCATCCCATCTCTTTTTGTTCCCCGCTTTATATTATGATGTTAGGGTCAAAACCATAAATAACTTTGTCCTCTATTTCTATAGCACCTTGAAAAATTCATATTTTGTAGTGTAATACCGGATTTCTTCGGATATACGCTGGTATTCCCTTCCTTGATTTTATACAAGTACCGGATTTTGAGCGTAATGTCCTAAACCCTTCACATAGTTGAAGAGTTTTCTGAAATTCAATGCTGCTATCTTGGAACCGAAAAAGAACTTGCCCCGCTGTTTCCCACGAGGTATCTTTTCCAAGTGGTAATTCTTGCGTATATTCGATGGAACAGTTTCCACTCCATTACGCAACCCTGCATAATTTTTGAATTCTTTGCTATTCCGTTGGATTTTCGCACGTTCATGCGCTGCTTTGGATGTTACTATTTTTGCAACCTTCTTAAAGATCTTCGGCTTGCATTGATCCTGCTACGGACAGTTGGCACACTGCTCATGCAGAGAGGAAACGGCACACTGATTGCTTGGTTTCATATAAGAACAGCTTTTCGGTGCATGGCCGGCTGGACATCGGAGGACTTTTGTTCCCTCTTCGTTGAATTCAAAATCAGCAAGGATATCCGGAGCCGGTTTCCCCGTCAGACTTGTGGTAATCAGTTCTACGTTTTTATGAGCTGCAAGTTGTGTGTTTTCTGTTCCACTATATGCTCCATCCGTGACTATAACAGTCCGTTCTTCCTGGTTATCCATCTGCGCAAGGTGCTCCTGGATAAACTGACTGTCACTATGGTTGTTTTGCTCATACTGGTACTCTGTTACAACAGAACCATTGGCTCCAACGGATTCTTCAAGATTAGCAGCATATCCTCGATGCTCTTTTCCTGCTTTATTCCGGAATGTCGCTTCAGGGTCAGAAGGATTCTGCAGCATGGTTGATTTCATGCCGCCGTCTTCTTTCGTGCGGAGTCTTCGGTTTTCATTTTCAACAATGGTCTGTTCTGACAGGCATCTGACAAACAGATCATACTCTGTTGAATCATTGTAATCAGACTCACACAGGGCAAGAAGTTTATCCGCATCCGTTAAGAGCTGCTTCATGCGCTCATCTGCATCGGTACTGCGCTGATGATAAATCACTCTGTTAAAATCGTTAGGATCGATATAATGTTTTAAATCGTCAGACAGAGCGGAACCATTGATTTTATTCACATACATCACCAGCTTTGCAATGCAGGTGTATATCAGTTCCATTCGGCTGAGCCTGCGGACGTTGGATTCGATCATCATGGAATCCATACGCCTGACTTTACCGCTGATTCCCACCAGTTTTGCAATGGAAGCACTTAAATCTTTCACACAATCATGATAAAGATCCTTGTTGTGAAGTGTTTCATAATCATAGCACCTCTTGGGGAAACGGCTTAAGGTCTTGTCACTCAAAGACTGTTCTTCAAAACTTGTTGTGTGCAGTGCGTACTGAATTCGAAAATCCAGCATAAGATTTTCGACCATCTCGTCATCGGAATAATCAAAAAGCTCTTTGATAATGAGCGCACCAACAATCACGTTGACCGGAGTATTCGGTCTGGATGCCTTATCGCTGTATAAGACAGAAAAACGCTTTTCATCAATGGCAGGAAATATTTCATCGGCAAAGACTTTTGCCCAGGATTTTTCCAATGCTTTTTGTTCTCTGGCAGTTAATCCAGAAAAACTATCTGTAAATGACATTTGCTGGTAAGTATTTTCTTTGAATGACATAGAGATTGCCTTCTTTCCTACTAAGATATCTCTATTATACAGCAAGTAAACCATTTAGGCTTGTATTTACTACAAAATATATGAACTTTTCAAGGTACTATAGAGGGGGCTTTTGACCCCCAACATCATAGTTTTTAAAAATAATATAAAAGCAAACGGGATAAAAATATTTTTCTCCGTCATAAACTTCAAAAAGAGAGGGGAAAAAACTTATGACTTTTTTTATTTTACCGGAACTGGTAATTCGCTTTGGGCTGCAAAAGAAATTGGAAAAGAGCTGAATCAGCCTGTTGAGAATATTATAAAACAGAAAACAGAAAGCAACTTTTTTCTGCAAAGACGATATAATCGGTTTTGTCTTTCCTACCTACATGAGCGATCTGCCATGGATTGTAAAAGAATTTTTATTGAAGTTAACGGTCAATCCTGACTGCTATACTTTTGTCGTCATGACTTCTAACAATGGAAAAAGCGGAAATTCTTTTGTCAGCCTAAGTCAGGCACTTTCCCGCAGCGGTGCAAACCTGTCGGCTGTCTTTGATCTGCAGATGCCAGGCAACTGTTTAATACAGCTCAGAGCAGGAAAATCTTGGAACGACTGAAAAAAAGCACCGGAACGGTTAAAATCTATCATATCTTTTATAAAAGAACGAAAAACAAACTTTACATCTGACGGAAGTCTGCCAAAAGAAGATTTTGTTACTGCATCGTATTTTTATGGAGGACATTCCTGTGCAGCCTGTTATGCCTGTCTTCACTGGTGTCCCAAGAATGCTACCCTGCTTAAAGTTCCATTTTTGAAACATCGTCCGCAGTATCATCATCCAGATGTAATGCTGGCGGAAATCAAAGAATAAGTCTGTAAACGGCGCCCCGGTCCTGCATCCAAATGATCTGCAGGGCCGGGGCGCTTTGCAATTTATGTGCGTGTAAGATGTTGGCTTTTTATTTTCGCTCCGTCTCGCATACGATGATATGTTTGCTCTTCTCATACCCGGGAACTTTCCGGTCCGTGATAAAAATCGGTTTTTCAAAGTCTGCGAAGGTAACGGAACTGATGCTGTTAAATTTGCTTGCGTCACAGAGGACGTAGCACTGGCGGCACTGCTCCATGGCGGTCTTTTTGATTACTGCTTCATTGACATCCGGCGTTGTGCAGCCGCTTCTTCTTGTGACACCGTTAGTGCCGAAAAAGCCTTTGGTGAAGTGGTATTCTTGAATCGTGCGGATCGCCTGGTTTCCCACAACGGCTTCGGTGGAGCTTTTCAGCTCGCCGCCGACCAGAATGACTTTATAGCCGCGGGATGCCAGCCGCTGTGCATGGGCAACTGCGTTGGTCACGAAAACGGCGGAGGTTGTTCCGATAAAATCGATCATATGCGCTGTCGTCGTTCCCGCATCGAGAAAGACGAAATCATCCGGTTCAATCAGGGATGCCGCATACTCTGCGATTTTCCGTTTGGCGTCGCAGTTCAGCTCATTTTTCTGCGCAACGGTGTACTCGTGTGCCGTCACCTTCTGACCGGCCTCCACGGCGCCGCCGAATACCTTTTCCAGCTTGCCCTCCTTGTCGAGCGCTGTGATATCGCGGCGTACCGTGGACTCCGATGTATCGAGAAGATCCCGGACTTCCGTCACGGTGATGCTTCCCTTTTCTTTTAACAGTTTCAAAATTATCTCATGTCTCTGCTGTGTTAACATTTCTTTCCTGCCTTATATTCTGCCACGTTTGTTTCCAGAATGATCTTGCGGAGCGGAAGGATGCTTCCCGGAGAAACGGAAAGTTCATCTACGCCCATCGCAAGGAACTCTTTTGTCAGCTCCTGGTCAGCGCCGAGCTCGCCGCAGATACCGGCCCAGATGCCGGCTTTGTGTGCATTCTCCACAACCATCTGAATCATGCGCAGGATCGCCGGGTGATGCGGATCAAAGAACGGATCCAGCTTTGTGTTCTGGCGGTCGATCGCGAGGGTGTACTGACTGAGGTCGTTCGTTCCGATACTGAAGAAATCTGCTTCTCTTGCCAGCTCTCCACTGATCATAACCGCTGCAGGCGTCTCGATCATAACACCGATCTTAATCTCTTCATTGAACGGAATCTTCTCGTCTTTCAGTTCATTCTTTATCTTTTCCAGAATCAGTTTCGCCTGTTTTACTTCTTCCACATCCGTGATCATCGGAAACATGACCGACATATTTCCATATGCAGATGCACGTAAAATTGCACGGAGCTGTGTCTTAAATATCTCATCTTTATCCAGCGATACACGGATTCCCCTATAGCCGATCTCCGGATTTCTATCTTCTCCGAGCTCTAGACATTCTGCCTGCTTTTCGCCTCCCAGATCTGCGGTACGGATTACGACCTTTTTGGTGCCCATTGCCTCTGCTGCCAGACGGTATACCTGGAACTGCTGTTCTTCTGTCGGCAGCTTTGTCCCATTTTCGATATACAGGAATTCGCTGCGGAATAATCCGATTCCTCCGGCATCACTTCTCAGTACATTTTCTATATCTTCCCTGGTTCCGATATTTGCACAGACGTCAATCTTCTGTCCACTCTGTGTAATATTCTCTTTTCCCTTCAGACGTTCCAGATTCTGTACCTGGGTATGATTCTCATCCTGCTTCTGCTTCATCTTGGATATCGTCGTATAATCCGGCTCAATATATACTTTTCCCTCAAAACCGTCGATGATGATCGTCTTGCCTTCGTATTCTTTTTTTCAGGGATTCTCCCAGTCCGATCACCGATGGTATTCCTTTGGTTCTTGCAAGCACAGCCGTATGGGAATTGATAGTTCCATATCTGGTCACAAATCCAAGAATTTTGCTCTTATCAAACTTTACAGTCTCACTTGGATAAAGTTCTCCCGCAGCAAGAATAAACGGCTCATCCGTCAGCATCTTATCTTTCCATGTCCTTGCAAGAATCCGGAGTACTCTTGTCGATACATCCTTTACATCTGCCTCATGCCCCTGCACATAATTCTTATTACTCTTTGAAGCGCTTGCCAAAATATTTTCAACCGCATTTTTTACCGCATATTCTGCATTCAGCTTATGCTCAACAATAATACTTGTAATCTGACGGATGATCTCCTGGTCTTCCAGGATCATCTGCTGCATCTCAAAGATTGCCGCATTCGCTTCTCCGACATCCTTCGCTGCCAGATCATACAGATCGCGTAATTCCTGCAATGCCTTCTGTCTGGCTTTTTGAAAACGCATCACTTCTTTTTCTACATCTTTGACATAGATCCTGCGGATTTCTTTTGTATCACGCTTATAAAAGGAAAGTCTTCCGATCGCAATCCCTTCCGATATCTTTTTTCCTGTCAATGTAATCATAGTTTTTCCAACCTTTTAATCCTTTGTTAGTTTGAACAATATTACTTTACACGTTTGACGTTCATTCGTCAAGTAGATTGATTTTTTGTACAAAAACACAAAAACATTTCATATATCCATTGACGTATTTATCAATATATGCTAATCTGACAATAGTGTATTTTATAGTTTTCCTATATAAATATGCGATTTAATAATATTTTATGGAGGTATGATCATGAAAGGTACTGTAAAATGGTTTAACAACCAAAAAGGTTACGGTTTCATTTCTGACGCTGAAGGTCATGATGTATTCGTTCATTATTCAGGACTGAACATGGATGGATTCAAGACGCTTGAAGAAGGTCAGGAAGTGGAATACGAAGTTACAGACGGCGCCAAAGGACCACAGGCTGTTAATGTAACACCGCTCTAATCATAACGAATCTAAGTTTTTGATGTACTTTTTATATATTAAAATATAGCTATTTCAGATTTGAATATTTAAAAGAAATACATGACTTAATGCGAGAGATTACGAAAAAAACGCCGGATAACAAATGTTATCCGGCTTTTTCGTACCTGTAAGACTAATTCTGATTCTGTGGTCTTGCAATATTCAGTTGCAGATCCACACCAAATGGATTCACCACTACACCTGTCATTTCATCACCCATTGCTTCCGGAACTTTTACCGCTTCCAGCACTCCCATAGAATATCTTGTATCCGAATGGTTGTTCTGGAACTTCAGGAACTCCTGAACATCGGTAAATACCGGCAATAATACCTGTCCGTCATTCTTATTCAACACCGGCATTTTCTTCTCTTCCGTGACCGCGGTAATGAAGGTTGCATCCTGATAGTGCGCCATCAATTCTTCCTGAAGATCCTTCATATCTTCTGTAATCTTCATTTCTTTCTGCTTACGTGCTTCCTGCATGAAGTACATAGCTGTAATCTGGAAACTCGGATTCTCGATCGGTTCCTCTCCCGGTTTCTGCTCCGGTCTTCTGACCAGTTCTGTAAGTTGAAGCTTGATCTCTTCTTCTGTATCTTTTCCTACCCACATCCCATTCACTCCGGCCGGGAATAAACTGCTGTAAAATGAAAGCATGTATTTATTTTCAATATTAAATATCTTCAGAGGATTTCCCTCTTTCAGGAATTCCTGTCCGCCCTTCATGGCTTCTTCTTCAGAGAAGAAAATCAGCACCTGATCATCATAAGTCTCCGGATCGCACACTACGAAAGGCATTCTGGTACAATCAGACATCAATACATAGATGGCTTCTGCTTCCCTCATTTTCTTTAAAACATCACTCTTATCTACACCCATACTGTTCCTCTTTCCTGTCTATTGGTTTGCACGATACGCTTCATCTGCACTGTACACATCAAAGCCGCTTCCTTTCAGAATATCGATTACTCTTGCCGGATCATCACTCTTTAATACTGCTGCCGCATCATCTCCATTTGCAAAAGCGTACATATATTCAATGTTTACTTCACCGTCCACGATCTGATGCATTGCTTTGCTCAATGAACCGGTTGCATGTGGTACACGAAGTGCTACTACATCTGTCAGCATCGAAGTAATCCCTACTTCCTTTAATGCCATGCGTCCCTTATGCGGATCTGACACGATCATACGCAGCATTCCATAATCAGATGTATCCGCAAGACTCAGTGCTACGATATTCACATTGCTTTTTGCGAGTACATCTAATACTTCTTCCAGACGTCCTTCTCTGTTTTCCAAAAAAATCCGATAACTGTTGTACGGTATTACTTACGCCCATGTTATTTCCTCCTGTTTATAAACCTCTGTTATCAATGACACGTTTTGCCTTACCCTCACTTCTTTCGATGGTCTTTGGCTCTACGAGTTTCACTCTTACTGCAACACCGAGTGCCTGTTTTAAAGACTGCCGCAACTTTATTCTTTAACTCATCCAGTTTACGAATCTCATCTGAGAAATATTTTTCATCCACTTCTACCATAACGGTCAGCACATCCAGATTATTCTCACGGTCAACGATCATCAGATAATGCGGTGCAACTCCTCCACCGACAGAAAGCAGTGCAGTCTCAACCTGTGTCGGGAATACATTGACTCCGCGGATAACCTTCATATCATCGGTACGTCCCTTTTGAATTTTGAGATTTCCTCGGGAGTGTTCGTCCACATTCACAGGTAGAATGATCAATACTTGTAAGGTCTTTGGTTCTGTAACGAAGTAACGGCATACCTTCTTTGGCAAGTGTTGTAAATACCAGTTCTCCGATCTCTCCGTCTGCGCAATGGCTGTTATCAGCCGGGTTCAATACTTCCGGATAGAAATAGTCTTCATATACATGCATACCATTATGATGGATACACTCTAAAGCTACACCTGGTCCTGTAACCTCGCACAGGCCATAGATATCAAAGCAGTTTACATCCAGGAGTTCTTCGATCTTCAGACGCATCTCTTCTGTCCATGGCTCTGCCCCGTTGATTCCAACCTTCAACTGGAGTTTGTCTACGATTCCGGCCTCATTGGCGGCCTCTGCAAGATACAGCGCATAAGATGGTGTACATGCAAATGCAGTTGCGCCAAAGTCTTCCATACACATCAGCTGTCTCTTCGTATTACCTGCTGACATCGGGATAGCCATTGCTCCAAGCTTTCTTGCTCCGAAATCCAGCCCCATGCCTCCTGTGAACAATCCATATCCATAACAGATATGAATGCGGTCTTCTGCTGTAAGTCCTGCCATCGTAAGACCTCTGGCCACACACTCGCTCCATACATCTATGTCTTTCTGTGTATAAGAAGCAAGGGTAAGTTTTCCGGTTGTTCCCGATGTTCCCTGAACCCTGACAATCTTATCTTTTGGAACAGCCAGAAGGCCAAACGGATAATTTGCTCTTAAGTCCTCTTTCGTCGTAAACGGAAGCTTACCAATATCCTCAATCCCTTTGATATCCCCTGGTTCTACTCCTATTTTCTCCATTTTTCCTTTAGATAAAAATTCTACAATTTTCG
>ENA-OQET01000574-OQET01000574.1-human-gut-metagenome-genome-assembly--contig:-NODE-574-length-19082-cov-2.633184_pt1 | contig 19082 bp, 17 predicted proteins | sample MGYA00242800_ERZ504645 | MGnify/ENA primary metagenome ERZ504645 (study PRJEB26092, sample SAMD00036308) | human gut metagenome | host: Homo sapiens | study: EMG produced TPA metagenomics assembly of... | reverse complement strand
AATTTAGTTTTTCATTTAAGTGAAAATAAGAATTCGATACACCGAGAACCGCACATAACCTCGTCCAAATTGATATATCCGACCTCCATATACCTTTCTTGCACAATGTTCTGTGCTTCCACAATGAGCCGTCTGGCAGAACTGTTTCTTGCACATTTCAGCTTTTCACTGATCTTTTCCGACATCTGCACAATCCATGCTGTCAGTGAACTCTCATCCATCTGCGATACTTTTTCGTAAATATTCTGCATATTACCGGATATTTTATTGAAATCCAGCGAATTATCTGTACAGAACTTAAAAAATCCACTGACGATCTCCATTGTAGCAAGATTATACTGACTCATGGTTTCTGTATTTTTATGAAGCTTTTCCATCTCTCCATGTGCTGCCCGCTCTATCTCTGCCGAATCTCCTATACGAATTGCACGAAATAGCGTCTGCATCCTTGACTCTTCTGACTGAACCGGTTTGATCTGTTCCTTCGGAACAATCTCTCCAATATTAATTGCCCGTTTTGTTCCGTATAAAACCCTGTAAGAAACTGCTTCTCTTGCCCGTTCATAGGAAAGACTGATCTCATACAGGCTGTCACACACGGTTCCGATCCCCGCTGTAACAACTGCACCCATGATGCGGTACGCCCACCGACAGAATCTGTCACAGGCATCTGTTATCTGGGTAATCGTATCTTCCGCATCCAGTTCCAGAATCAGCAGTGTATTTCCCATATATATAAATTCTCGACAGTTCCACTGATCCATCAGTCTCTGCTTGATCTCTCTTTCTACCGACATGGATAAAAGCAGTGGGTTCATGCCTTCTGGCACATGGTTCTCCGATGTGTGGAAGATTACACAACCAAAGAGAGGTCCTTTCATATCTACCTGATATGCCTGTAAAAACCTTTCATAATCTTGTTTTTCTACTCTTCCTTCAATTAATGAAATAAAAAAATTGGACTGTAATTTCGGAAGTACTTCCTGAAAATAATCATTTAATTTTTTTACATTTAATTTTTCTTCTCTTTCCCTGTCCAGCGTATGTTTCAGATTAGTCAGACTTTCTGACAATTCTGTTGCATTGACCGGTTTGAGCATATACTCCTTGATTTCCAGATGCACTGCTTCTTTCGCATATTCAAACTCATCAAATCCCGTACAGAGCATGATATAAATATTCGGATATTCCCGATTCAGCCTTCTGGATAACTCTAACCCGTCCATATAAGGCATCTTAATATCCGTCAGCACCACGTCCGGCTGGAGTTTTTCTACTAATTCCAGTGCTTTTACCCCATTTGTCGCACTTCCTGCCACCTCAAACCCCAGATCATTCCAATGAATTTTTTTCTCTATCATATCAATGACTTCTGCTTCATCATCTACGAGAATCACTTTATATCGTTCCATCTTTTTCCCCTTTTTCATGGCTGCTATATGTTTATTCCAGTATAACAAATTTTACAGCTCTTATAGTATATCCAAACACAAAATCTGCCTTCAAAATTTCTTTACTCAAAGATTCCTTTTGAACGCATCATGTTGAAAAAACCGTCCCTTTCATCTTTCCGATGAGCAGGACGGTCTACTTCTTTTTGTATAAACAGTCTTTTATTTATTATTTCTTCTGTACATATTTCAGACAGTCAAGTGTTACTGCTGCCAGAATAATGATACCTTCAAAGATAAACTGAAGGTTTGTATCAATACCAAGAACCGTCAGAGAATAGGTCAATGATGTAAAGATCAGTACACCTGTCACAACTCCCGATATCTTACCAATACCACCGGTAAAGGAAACTCCACCAACTACGCAGGCTGCGATGGCATCCATATCCCATCCCTGTCCGTAAGCGGCACTACCGGATCCAACCATTCGTACACACTCCAGCCATGAACCGAATCCATAGAGGATACCTGCGAGGATAAATGCTCCCATCGTTACTTTAAATACCGAGATTCCTGATACAGCTGCCGCCTCTGGATTTCCACCAACTGCATAAAGATTTTTTCCAAATGTTGTCTTATTCCAGATAAACCATACAACAGCAATCGCAACTACTGCCCATAAAATGATCATCGGAAAACGTCCAGCCTGTGGAATAAAAATATTTGGGATCGTCGGATCAATCGCACCAAAAGAAACTCCTTTTGTAGCATATGTAACAAGACCAAAGATGATCAACATATTTGCCATCGTTGAAATAAACGGATGCATCTTAAATCTTGCCATGAAAAAATCCGGCTGTCATTGCAAATACAGTTGTAAAAAGTATACACACACATAATGCTAATATAGCTCTTGATGCCGGTGCCATACCCGAAAAATCAAAAATATGTCCAAACACCGTACCTGTGTTAATTCCGTTATGCATGATAATGGTTGCTGTAACCATACCCATACCAACCATACGTCCTACAGAAAGGTCTGTACCTGTCAGAAGGATCAGACCGGCAACTCCAAGTGCAAGGAACATTCGCGGTGAAGCCTGCTGCAAAATGTTAAGGATGTTTGTGGTTGTAAAAAGCTGTGTATTTTTCACGAATGGTGTAATAATACACAATGCGATAAAGATCATGATAATTACAATATACAGACCGTTCTTATACAGGAACTGTGTCATATTAAATGTATACTTGTAATTTTCAAAATTCTGTGCCTGTTTCTGTGCAAATGTATATTTTGACATTCTGAGCAGATCGATCAGGTGGAACTTATGCATGTATGCATCATGTTTTCTATCCTTGATCTCCTGGATCCTGGATTCATGTGTCATCTGCGCATCATATAATTTATTCTTATATGTGTATTTTTCAGCTTTGATCTCTTCTGCATCTTTCAGGCTGCTGACTGCCTTCTTATGTTCTTCCTGCAGATCCGCTTTTAATTTTTCAAAATTACTGTTTTCCGCTTTTTTCTCTGCTTCGCATGCTCTTTGCAACATGTTATAATACTCACTGTTGTAATGTTTGGAAAGAAAACCTTCAGCATCTGCGATCAGTTTTGCAATCTGCTGTTTATTTGCATCTTCTGTTGCTTTTGCCTTCTCCAGATTCTTCTTACATTCCCCGATAATCTTATTCTGTTCTTCTTTTGTTAAGTTCTTATTCTCTTTTGCTATTGCAATCTGATTTTTTAAACTGTTGACTTTGTCAGATCCTTCCACACGCAGTGCATCGATCTGCTCCTGTATTTTTCCAACATATTCGTCAATCGGTTTCAAAAGTATTGCTTCTTCTTCAGCCGAAATGATAATGCTTTTTTCTGCCATCTTCCATACCCCTCTCTGTTACAGATATTTTGCACTGAGTCTCAATAATTCTTCCTGGTTCGTCTCTTTTGTATTTACGATTCCGGCCAGTCGTCCGTTTGACATAACACCGATACGGTTCGTAATACCAAGAATCTCCGGCATCTCAGAAGATACAACAATAATTGTTTTCCCCTGCTTTGCCATATTGATGATCAGTTCGTAAATCTCATATTTCGCACCAACATCAATTCCTCGTGTCGGATCATCCATCATGAATACGCTCGGTGAACGCTCCAGCCATTTTCCGAAGATTACCTTCTGCTGATTTCCTCCGGAAAGACTTGTGATCATATCATCCGGGCCCATACACTTTGTATGCATGATTTTAATCTCTTCCGCAGTTGCACGTACCATTCTGTCATGTGACAGCACTGCACCATTCTTATGATGGTTCATGTTAGCGATGGTCGTATTAAATGTAATATCGCCTTTTAAGAACAGACCATTAGCTTTTCTTTCTTCTGTGATCAGGGCAAATCCATGATCCATTGCATCTCTCGGCGATGAAAAGTTCATGATCTTTCCATCGTATATTACATTTCCTTCTGCTCTTGTGCGGATTCCGAAGATTGTTTCTAAAAGTTCCGTACGTCCGGCACCAACCAGACCGTAAAATCCAAATATTTCTCCTTTTCTGATATCAAAGGATACATTTTGAATCTTTGGTGCATATTTTGACGAAAGATTCTGTACAGAGAGAATCTTCTCTCCGGGCTCATTGTCAACAGGTGGAAATCTGTTTATCCAGCGAGCGCCAACCATTGCCGTATCAGTTCATTCATATCTGTATCTTTGCACTCTTTTGTCATAACCAGACTACCATCTCTGAGCACAGATATCTCATCACATATATTGAATATCTCATCCATCTTATGTGATATATAAATCAGCGAAATCCCCTGTGCTTTCAACTGACGCATCATCTTGAAAAGTTTCTCAACTTCCGGTGCTGTCAGGGATGAGGTTGGTTCATCCAGTACAATTACTTTGGAATGATAGGAAATAGCTTTTGTCAATCTCACACATCTGCCGCTGGGACACATGACACTTTTTTTCATTGGCTGTGTCAGATTTGCTGTGATTCCAAGCTGTCTGAAGAGATTTGCAGTTCCTTTTTCATTCTTCCTTCATCGACAATTCCAAAAGAATTCTTTGGATATCGTCCAAGAAACATATTATCTACAACACTTCTTTCAAGACACTGGTTCAACTCCTGGTGTACCATCGCCACTCCGTTTTCCAGTGCATCTTTTGGTCCCGAGAAATTTACTTCTCTGCCGTCTAATATAATTGTCCCCTCATCTTTCTGATAAGTACCAAAGAGACATTTCATCATTGTCGATTTTCCGGCACCGTTTTCACCCATAAGTCCCATAATGGTCCCAGGTTTGACATTCAGGTTTATATGTTTCAGAACTTTGTTTCTACCGAACGACTTACTCATGCCATTGATCGATAAGATGTATTTATTCTTATCTACTGTCATAACTCTGCTTCCTTTTCTTGATGAAAGAAGGGTATCATCTCTGACACCCCTCTGCGTTTCATTCATTTACCATTTAACCAGTCTCTATTTTGAGAGAAGTGATGTGTATGCTGATGCATTGTCTGTCTTAACCATGTTAATTGCAAATGCATCATATTCGTTTGGATTTCCGAGACGGTTTGTGATGTTTGACTCTGTCTGTCCATCTCCACCGATGTAATCAACCTTCAGGTTAAGGAGATCATCATAGTTCTCAAGAAGTGGCTGGTATGTTGAGCTCAGGAAGTTATCTGATGCATTGTAAATATCAAGCCATACTTTCTTAGATGGACTCTTGCTTGAATCAAGCTGTTTTGACACTTTGTCATAAATCTTTGTTGAATCTGTAAAGTCTTTGTAATTATCAGCTGTTACTGCAACATTTAATGCGTAGTAAGATCTCTCTTCTTCGCTGTATCTGTAATCTTCACCTTCTGTCAGGCAGTTACCGGCATCATCTGCTGTACCAATACCTGTATCCACGTCTGCTCCGTCAAGTGCGTTACGGAGTACTCTTAATGTCAGATAAGCCTGAACATCTGCATGCTGAGAGATTGTTCCGCCATATCCTTCAGCGATTGCTGCAACAGCGTCACTGTTTGCATCATATCCGAATGTAGGAACTTTGTTATCTTTTGCCCACGCATTAAACATTGACATTCCCATACCATCATTGTTAGAAACAACAATATCGATCTGATCTCCGAAAGAAGCTTCCCATGTTCCGATTGCGTTACCTGCTGTAGCCGCATCCCATGTTGCCCCTGCTGAGTTCTTCATTTCCTGAGAAGCAAGCTCACGGACTGTAAATTCTTTTCCGTCTACATCAATCTTAGCATCCTGGACAACTTTTGCTTTTCCGTCTACGTTTGTTCCTGCCGGCTTGGAAGCAACTTCGTCACCTTCTTTAACTCCTGTTCCAAGTGCCGCACGAACACCACGTGTACGTGCGATAGAATCATTATGTCCGATGTCACCGATTGCAAGTACGTATCCGATAACTCCATCACCATTTCTGTCAATCTTATCAGCATTTGCTTTGATATAATCAACAACCATCTCTCCCTGAAGTTCTGCTCCCTGATTAGCATCAAATCCTACATAATAAGTATCTTTGTTGAAATTCAACGCTTCTTTGTCCAATTCCCCTGTTGAACTATTAGAAGGTTGACGGTTAAACCAGCAAAGCGGTTTGTCCTTATTGGCTACAGAACTGCTGTCTGAAGATCCTGATGATTTTGAATCACCTGACGAAGATCCTCCGCAGCCTGCCAGTGATAATGCAAGTGTTGCTGCCATCATGAGTGCAAATACTTTTTTCTTTTTCATTTTCTTTCCTCCTGTTTTGTGCGTTTTGTTTTTAATCGCGTCTAACTCATTGACTAATCTCATTATAATTACAACACTATTTTTTTGACATAGAATATTTTTGGATTAATTATCAATATTTTTATATTGATCTATGTTTTTTTATATATTTTATCCAATTGTGCAGAATCTGTCTCTACTATATATAATATAAAACAAAAAAACTGCGATAATAACCTTCACGCTATTACCACAGTTTCTCTTATATATTCTTATTACGAATAAAATAATGATTAAGCTGTTGCTTTCTTATCATCTGTTTTTTCAAGAAGTTTCTTTACACCCTGGATTGCAACCAACACACCAAGGATCAGAAGCAATACGGCAAAAATCAGCTGTAATGTATTTCCAAGATCCAGCCCTGTTGTCAGGAATGCTTTTGTCAGTTTCACGATCGTCATACCAAGTGCTGTAAATGTAACAGCCATCATGAATTACCATTGGTCCCCCAGAGCATGAATCCCTTGCGCTTCGTTTTCTTAAGGAATACCGCACAAGCTACCAGTGCCAGTACAGATAACAGCTGGTTGGCTGAACCAAATAAAGGCCAAATCTCTGCATAACCGACTTTTGTCAGGAAATATGCAAGTACCAGTGTAATAACCGTTGCAAAGTATTTATTCGTTACCACTTTTAAGAATGGACTCATGTTATCCTGATCTACATCATCATCGAGGAAGAATTCCTGGAATGACAGACGGCCTACTCTGGCTACGGAATCCAGAGAAGTCAGTGCAAATGCGGATACTGCCAGATTAATCAGCGTAAATACAAGAGAGTGTGGCAGTCCGATGACTGACAGGAAGTTCGCAATCGCTCCGGCGAAAATCTGAGGCTGTGTTGTCAGTCCCTGTGCTGCTGCTTCACCTTTGGCAAAAGATGCAACTGCGATCAGTGCAATAACTGCAAGCATACTTTCCATTAACATTGCTCCGAATGATACAGGAAGCATGTTCTTCTCATTCTTAATCTGTTTGGATGCTGTACCGGAAGATACCAGTGAATGGAAGCCGGAAACCGCACCACAAGCGATCGTTACAAATAAGATTGGGAACATATACTGTCCATCTACGTTAAAGCTTGTGAATGCCTGAAGGTTACAAGATGGATTTGCTACAAATACACCAACAATCGCACCAACAATCATAAAAATCAAAAGGTAACTATTCAGATAGTCACGAGGCTGAAGAAGTGCCCATACAGGAGCGACACTGGCAATCAGGATGTAAACGAAGATGATGAGATGCCATGCATCCAGTCCTACATACATTGGGAAGTGAAGTCCCAGTGCGATTGCTGCTACCAATAATACGATTGCAACTGCTGTATTAATCCACTTGTTGAATTTCGTATACTTCAAAAACATTCCAAGTCCGACTGCTTCTAAGATAAATATCATAGAAGTAGTTGCGACTGCACCGTTAGCTGCAATTTTTGTTACTTTTCCGGCTTCACTTACTGAGAATCCATTAAAGGTTCCGGCTACAACATCAGCAAAAGCTGCAACGACCAGAATACAGAACAGCCAGCAGAATAACAGGAATAATTTCTTACCTAATTTTCCGATATATTCTTCGATGATATATCCGATCGTACGTCCTTTATTCTTTACAGATGCATACATAGATGCGAAATCCTGAACGGCTCCAAAGAATACCCCTCCGATTAAGATCCACAAAAGTACCGGAAGCCATCCGAAGATTGCTGCCTGGATCGGTCCGTTGATCGGACCTGCACCTGCGATTGATGCAAACTGGTGACCGAATACGACGTTCGTATCGGCCGGTACATAGTCAACCCCGTCTTCCATCTCATATGCCGGAGTTTTGGCATTTGGGTCAATGCCCCATTTGTTCTGGAGATAACGACCATAAAGAAGATATGCTCCACCAAGCACAACAATGGCAATGATCATCATTAATATTCCACTCATAAAACAATCCCTCTTCTTTCTCTTTAAAGTAAATATATAAAAAAACGCCTTCGCTATCCTTTCGGATAACAAAGGCGGAATATTCTTCCAACCTGTATATTTCAGCGGGATGCTCCTGGGTGATATCATAAAATACTTTCTGCCGTTTCACACCATCCAACGGCTCTCTGAATTCCAGTTAACTTTTATGACGTATCCCTTTCATTGCATTTCTTATTTACTTTTTTAGCTTACTTAATGTTTTACACTTTTTTCTTGTAAAGTGCAAGAGTGGAATTAAACATAATTTACAAAATTACAGTTCTATTTTTGTGCATTTTTTCACATTATATAATTCCGGTTATCTCTTCTACAGATTTCACAAAATAATCTGCTCCATCCAGTTCTCCCTTCTCACCATAGCCATACAGGCATCCGATAAACGGACTTTTACAGGATCTGGCACATTCCAAATCCTGTCTTCTGTCTCCAATCACCAGATAAGGTCCCGGATAGTCCCGGATAACTTCCTGCACGATCTCCGTCTTAGGGCAGAAACCATACGATTCACAGTCATAAAACTGTTCAAACCATCTTTCCATTCGGAATTCTTCCCAATGTGCTTTGCGGTATGCCACTTTACAGTTGCTTAAGATCACAAGATGATATCCTCTGTTCTTCAAAGCTGTAAGCATCTCTTCCGCTCCCGGATACCACACTGCCCGGTGTTTCCTGATCTGCCTGACCATGGAATCTCCCACGATCGCACTCGCCTGATCTTTGTATCTCTGATCTAATTCCGGCAGAAATGTATCCCACATTTCTTTGCTGTTTAAGCCCAGCCAGCCTGCAATCTGCGCCGTCTCTATCTTCTGTTCCTCTACAACATTCTGTTCTGACAACCACTGATAAGCTTCCCTGAACGCCGGTTCATAGATTCCAAGAGTATTATGTATCGTTCCATCATAATCAAAAATGATTGTTTTCACCATCGGCTGCACCTGATTAAAGCTGCTTCATCAGATTTACCATCTCAATTGCGGACAATGCACAGTCATATCCTTTATTTCCTGCTTTACTTCCTGCACGTGCGATAGCCTGTTCGATATTCTCTGTTGTGATTACTCCGAATAATACCGGAATTCCTGTTGCAAGTTCAACCTGCGCGATTCCTTTGGCCGATTCATTACACACCAGATCATAGTGGGAAGTATCCCCACGGATAACTGCTCCCACGCAGATGACTGCATCATACTTTCCGGACTGTGCCATCTTCTGTGCAGTCAGTGGAATCTCAAACGCTCCCGGTACCCATGCAGCCGTAATGTTCTCTTCTTCCACCCCATGTCTTACCAGCCCGTCGACGGCTCCGCCCAATAACTTATTCACAATGATCTCATTGAATCTGGCAGCCACGATTCCGACTTTCATTCCCTCAGGTGCTACTACTTTTCCTTCTACTAAATTGATCTGTCTCATGATTTCTTCCTCCTGTTATTCATTAAATCTTTTATAATTCTATTTCTTTGAAAATGTGTCCCATCTTTTCCTGTTTTGTCTTCATATATTTCAGATCATACTTCTGCGGTGGAATCTCCAGCGGTACTCTTTCATTGATCTTCAGTCCAAACCCACCAAGTCCATAGACTTTGTCCGGATTATTGGTCAGAAGTCTCAATGACTTCACTCCGAGATCCGATAATATCTGCGCTCCGATCCAGTACTCTCTGAGATCCGGTGCAAATCCCAACTTTACATTGGCCTCTACCGTATCATATCCCTGCTCCTGCAGTGCATATGCCTTGATCTTATTGAGCAGCCCGATTCCTCTGCCTTCCTGTCTCATGTAAAGAATGATCCCTCTGCCTTCTGCTTCTACCTGACGCATCGCTGTCTGAAGCTGCAGACCACAGTCACATCTAAGCGAGCCAAATGCATCACCTGTCAGGCACTCCGAATGTACCCTGCAAAGTACATCTTCACCGTCTCCGATATCACCTTTTACCAGTGCAAGATGATGTTCTCCTGTAATATCATTGATATATCCGTGAAGTCTGAAATCTCCATACTGCGTCGGAAGGTCTGCAACCGCCTCTTCTTTTACATGTTTTTCATGGATTCTCATGTAATCCTGAAGATCACGGATCGTAATAAATGTAAGATTATGCTCTTTTGCAAGTTCCCACAACTGTGGTGTACGCATCATTGTGCCATCTTCTTTCATAATCTCACAACACACGCCGCATTCTTTCAATCCAGCCAGTCTCACCAGATCAGTCGTTGCCTCTGTGTGTCCGTTCCGCACCAGGACTCCGCCTTTTCTGGCAATGAGTGGAAATACATGTCCCGGTCTTCTGAAATCTTCCGGCTTCGCATCTTCATCCACACATTTCATGATTGTATAGGAACGTTCTGCTGCCGAAATACCTGTCGTTGTATCAACATGGTCCACTGCAACGGTAAATGCTGTGCTGTGATTATCGGTATTCTCCGCAACCATCGGTGGAAAGTTAAGCCTTGCTGCAATTTCCGCACTCATCGGTGTACAGATAAGCCCTTTCGCATAAGTCGCCATAAAATTGATATTCTCCTGTGTTGCAAACTCTGCTGCACATACCAGATCCCCTTCGTTCTCTCTGTCCGGATCATCTGTAACCAAAATAACCTTTCCTTCCCTCAGATCCCTTAGTGCCTCTTCGATTGTATTGTACTGATTGTTTTGTGACATTCTATTTATCCTCCTGTTCTAAAATCCGAATTCCTGCAAAAATTCCATCGTAATTCCAGATTCTTTTTTCTCTTCTTCACTCTTTCCAAGACCTAACAGCCTTTCTACGTATTTTCCGATCACATCATTCTCCAGATTCACCGGATCGCTCGGCACTTTTTCCAAAAGCGTCGTTTCTTCTCCTGTATGCGGGATAACCGATACCTGAAATCCCTCTTCCTCTACTTTTGCCACCGTCAGGCTGATGCCATCTATACAGATGGATCCTTTTTCCACGATCAGATGTAATATCTGCGGCGATGTTCCGATAGATACCCAGATGGCATTCTCCTCCCGGATCAGAGACCGGATCACACCGGTTCCGTCAATATGACCGCTTACGATATGTCCTCCAAATCTTCCGTCTGCAGCCATTGCCCGTTCCAGATTCACCTGACTTCCGACTTTACAGCTTCCCAGACTGCTTCTCCTGATGGTCTCTGCCATCACATCTGCAGTAAATCCATCCGGCTGAAGTGATGTAACTGTCAGACACACTCCATTGACTGCGATACTGTCACCGATCTTCGTTCTTTCCAATACCTTCTTCGCCTTGACTGCCAGAACTCCCGACTCTCCGGTCAGCTGCATATAGCGGACCGATCCTTTCTCTTCTACGATTCCTGTAAACATGGCCCCTCCTGTTCTTTTTCACATACCTGACAGATTATACTGATGTCTTCACCGATCCGGCAGATATCCGTACATTTCAGTTTCAATGCTTCTGATGGAAGTCCGATGCCGATTCCTTGCACCGGTGTCTTACTGTTCTTTCCGCCAAATAATTTTGGTGCGATAAAACAGTGTACCTCTTTTACAATTCCTGCCCGCAGTGCACTGTCGTTCAGCGTGCCCCGCCTTCCAGCAGAATGCTATCAATGCCCTCATTTCCAAGATATGTCATCAGCTTTTTAAGGTCTATCTGACCTTTTTCATCCGGACAGCAGACAGTATCCACGCCTTTCGCATGTAACCGTTCTATTTTTTCTGTTATTTCTTCGTTCCCTTCCCGTCCTGCATAAGCCACGATTGTCCGGTACTCTTTTGCACTTCTTACGATCTGGCTGTCAAGCGGTATCCTAAGACTGCTGTCGCATACTATTCTGACCGGACTTTTCCATCCTTCTACCCGGACATTCAACATCGGATCATCCGCAAGTACAGTCCCGATACCGGCCATAATACCCATATACCGGTGCCGCATATGCTGCACTTCCTGTCGGGCCGGTTCTCCTGTGATCCACTTCGATGCACCCGTCTTTGTCGCAATTTTCCCATCCAGTGTCATGGCATATTTCATCACTACATACGGTGTCTTCGTCGTAATATAATGGAAGAACACCGGGTTCAGACAATCACATTCTTCCTGCATAAAATCCTGAACTACTGTAATTCCCGATTCACGCAATATCTGTGCACCTTTTCCTGCCACCTTTGGATTCGGATCCCTGGAACCAATCACCACTTTTTTAATCTTCTGTTCTATGATCGCTTCCGTACACGGCGGTGTCTTGCCATAATGACAGCATGGTTCCAGCGTAACATAGATTGTCGCACCCTCTGCCGATTCTGTAAGCGATGCGATTGCATTGCGCTCTGCATGAAGTTCTCCGCATTTTTTATGATAACCTTCCCCGATGATCCGGCCGTCTTTTACGATCACCGCACCTACCATCGGATTCGGATTCGTCCATCCTTCTCCCTTTTTTGCAAGCTGGATTGCCCGGAGCATGTATTCCTGATCCGTCATTTCTATTCCTTCTTTCTTAGTTATACAAAAACCCCTGCGGATACCTACAGGGGAAATGATCTGTTACATATAACTGATAAATGATCTGTTAACCAAAAAAGCTCTGAAATGGATCACCATCTCAGAGCTCAGACACTACATTCATCTATTAAATAACTGTACCATCATCTTCTTTCATCCAGACTATACTGTCGGCTCCGGAATCACACCGGATCATGCCTCTCGGCCCGCGGGCTTTACCGCCGGTAGGGAATCGCACCCTGCCCTGAAGATTTCGTTTTTTTTATCATAATACTTTATATATCATTTGTAAAGCAAAAGTTTGGAAATCGCAACCTCCTTTTCACATTGATTTCATCTGCCAATTTTGTTATTCTATACGTATAGATTATTGTCACCTGAGAATACGCAGAATCTAAAGGAAATCAAATTATGAAAATAGAGAAAAAAATATGGCTCTCGTTGATCGCATCTGTCTTATTTGCCGTTATCTTTTCCATCTGGATATTCAGACAGGATACTGTTCGGAACGAACTGCCTTTTGATAACACCACCTCACTAAAAACAACAAGTTTTAAAATTGACGGTGCAAAAACAGAATCTGTGATCCTGTCCGATGAATTCCACACGCAAAAAGCGATTCTTTTCCAGACTACTCATACCAATGCAGAAGTCTGGCTTGATGGGAAACTTATTTATCAATACGGAAATGAAAAACACACACCCAAATTCATGAAATCCCCCGGCTCTTGCTGGCATATTGTAGACATTCCGGCAAACAGTGACACCAAGAAACTGACCATCAAAATCATTCCTGTATATCAGGGTTATTACGGGAACCCGGTGCATCTTTTTCTGGGTACGAGGGGCGATTGTATTCTGAAGATTCTCAGCCAGAGTCTCGGAATACTGATCCTCAGTTGCGGTGTTTTATTTTTGGGATTTCTCTCTCTTGTATTGTATATTGCAGTGATTCGTAAGAAACAGGAGGATTTTTTCCGAAGAAACATCTAAAATATTCCTGAATCTTGGAATCTTCTCCCTGTTGATTGCCTTATGGTCCCTGAAGCAATGCGGTTTCCTGCAGTTTTTCAGTCCCGGATGGAAGAACACTGTATTTTATTGACTTCTTTACATTTTATCTCTTTCCTGTTCCGTTTAATTTCCTTTTGTATGATATTTGCAAAAGTAAATTCCAAAAAGGTGCCCTGTTCCTGTCTGTTTCTTATCTGATCAATATGGGCGCAGCCGTCCTTCTTCAGTGTATGGGAATTGTCGATATCTTCCTGATTCTTCCGATCACGCATCTGATCATGTTTGTGAATGCAGCATATACGATCGGACTGATCCATTACGAGGCAAAACAGCTTGGAAACGAACTTGCCAGAAAGTTCAGATATCCAATGTACCTCATTATGTGTTTTTCCTTATCGGAACTATTGATTTATTATATCCGCAGATTCCAGCAGACATCTATATTCCTTCCGCTTGGGACTCTGTTGTTTATCCTTATGCTGATCTGGATTCAGGTATCGCAGTATTATGAGCAGTGTATCCAGAAGCAAAAACTGATCTACTTCCAGAAACTGGCAAATATAGATATGCTCACCGAAGCCATGAACCGGAATGCCTACGAAAACATGATCCGTTATCTGGACGAGCAGGAGCTGGAATTACATACAACCGGAGTTGTCTTGTTAGACCTTGATAATCTGAAGGAAATTAATGATAACTTTGGCCACGAAAAGGGAGATGAAGCCTTAAAGCTTTGCTATCAGTGTATCCGCCAGGCTTTTCCATCGGAACAGAATTGTTTCCGGATCGGCGGAGACGAATTTGCCTATATTTTCCACAAAGATGAAAAAGACTGATTGCCAGATAAGATCCATAAACTGAAGCTGCTTCTGAATGAAAAAGGATCAGGGATCTTCCTTATTCTACTCAGTGTATCTTCCGGCTATGCCTATTATCATCCTGATACCGATATGGATTTTTAAAAGATAATCGTAAGACGCAGTGATACTATGCTTTACCGTGAAAAACGAAGAAAAAAAATGTCACATTCTGCTTCTTCTCATCCGATGCTTTCTTCCGGAAAGCAATCTCATACACAAGGAAATCACGGATGAACTGATCACGCAGGAGGAAAAAATATCAGCATATTTCACCGGCGGAATTATGCGGGATCATTGACCTGCTCAGTCCAAGTACCGATGGCTATCTGTACTTTGTTGATTTCCGGACCGACTTTTGCTATATTGCTCCACAGTCACTGGAACGTTTCTGCGTTCCTCAAAATGCTTTTTACAAAGTTATGGAAACACCCCGGGAGTTTGTATACGCCGAGGATTATCCGCTGTTGACCGCCGAATTCCGTGATCTGCTTACTACCAACCGTTGTATCCATAATATGGACTACCGCTGGCTGGATCTGAACAGGAATCCGGTCTGGATCAACTGCCGCGGATATCTTGTACGGGATGATTATCAAAAGCCGCTCTACATGGTTGGATGTATTAATGAGATCGGCGAAAAGCAGAAAGCAGATAATATCAGTGGACTTTTCGGCGAGAATGGTCTGATTGAATACCTGAAGACCCAGGAGACTCCTCTGGAAAATGGATTTCTGTTACGCCTTGGTATCGATAATTTCAAACCGATCAATGAAAAATTCGGATGGGATTATGGTGATTATATTCTCCGGAAAACTGCAGAGTGTATTTCACACTGTATTTCAGGGGAACAGCAGGTATACAAATTATCCTCTGATGAATTTATCATCGTGGATGTTACTTCTGACGATAAGCAGACAGCAGTACACCTTTACAATAAAATCAGGGAAAACATCAACCAGTTTATTAAAAAGAATCATTATACGGCAATCTTTACGATTTCCGGTGGGATTCTCCCATTTTATAATCTTCTGGAAAGCGAATATGATGAAATAATGAAGCGGACAGATTTTTCATTGAACACAGCTAAAAAACGGGGAAGAAACCGTTATTACATTTTCAATGAACAGGACTATCAACGGTTCTTACATCTGAAAGATATCAGCGATGTCCTTCATGCGGCAGTCATACATGACTTCCGTGGATTCTCTGTTGCCTTACAGCCATTGGTGAAAGCAGGCTGCAGACAGCCTTTTGGTGCGGAAACCTTGATGCGTTTTTCTTCCGGACAGTTCGGAACTATCTCACCGGCAGAATTTATCCCTATCCTGGAAGAAAGCGGACTCATCATCCCGGCCGGCCGCTGGATCATAAGGGAAGCTCTACAGGCATGTAAAAAGCTCCGTGAAACAATTCCGGACTTCCAGGTCAGCATCAATATCTCACAGATACAGATTGAAAAGTCTGATGTGATACAGGATATCTCTGCTGAACTTGAAAATGCCAAACTTCCTCCGGAAGCATTGATCGTGGAATTAACAGAAAGTGCTTTGCTGGAAGACAATTCCAATGCACGGCATTTCCTGAAGGAATTAAGAAAAGCCGGCATACGGCTTGCACTGGATGATTTCGGAACCGGTTATTCGAACTTCCATTATCTCAATGAACTTCGTCCGGATATCATTAAAATTGACCGTTCCTTTACCGCAAAAGCTATAAAAGATGCAAAGGAATATGATCTTTTAAAACGATTCTGCACTATGATACACCGTCTGAACATAAAAATCTGCATAGAAGGTGTGGAGACTGAGGATGAATGGGAAAAGATCCGGCTGATGGATCCTGATTATAGTCAGGGATATCTGTGGGGAAAACCTTGCTCTTTCGATGAACTTCTTCAAAAAGGACTCCGGTTTTAGTAAAACCGGAGTCCCTGAAAATCAAAAATGCTATTGTACTTTTTATGCCTTTATCTCTATGTTTTTTAAATTATAATCCCTCCCGGCACCTATACATTTTTATAATGCCTTGTCCATGAATGCAATAATACCCGCTTCGACTTCGTTCTTAATCTCAGCATAATTATGTATCTCGTGGCGGTATCCCGAGTACAGCTTCGTTGTTACGTTATGTCCGGTCTGTACCAGCCAGTTACTTACCTGATATACACCGACACCATACTCACCTACCGGATCCTGATCTCCCGCAATATTATAGATTGGCAGGTCTGTCGGCACTTTTTCGGCCCACTTTGTTCCCTCGATCTGTAACATCATCTGGATGAAATCATATACCGAACGGTTGCTGGTCGGTCTGGTAAATGCATCAAACGGATCATCGGCATGATCCCGCTGTACATACGGATCGGCACAGATCCACTCATTTCCGATGCTGACCTCTCCACAGCGCTCACACATCCATCCCATCAGTTCTCCGGTATATGACGGATCGGATTCTTCTCCATGTCCTGCATCGATCGCTTCTTTTAATTTCTTTCCCGTCTCTTCTGCCCCGCGGAAGATTCCCGTTGTTCCGCAGATGGTTGCCCCGGCCAGTTCGTTCCCGTATTTTGCAATGAAATCTCTTGTGATAAAAGATCCCATGCTGTGTCCGAATAAGAAATATGGCAGATCCGGATATTTTTCACACACGATTCCTTTCAATGTATGCTCGTCTTCCATCATTGTATGCGGTCCTTTGTCTCCCCAGTCACCCCACACATTATTGACCATTGCTGTCTTTCCATGTCCTACATGATCGTCTGCTGCCACGATATAACCCGCATCCATGAAGGCAGATATCATATGCAGATAACGTCTGGAATGTTCCCCAAATCCGTGGATCACCTGGACAATTCCCTTCGGTTTGCAAGCCGGAACATAGATCCATCCCTGGACCTGGTCACGTCCGTTGTAGGACGCAAAAGATACTTCGTGTAACATAATGTATTCCTCCTTTTCTATCTTATCCGTACGATTTTAGATTTTTTTATTCTGTACGGTTATAAGCTGTTCTTCAAAAATCCTCCGGTATTCCTCTTCCACCTCACCAAATGCTCTGACCTCATACCTCAGATCAATATGCAATTCGGGCGCTTCGCTCTCCTGTTTCTCTCCCAGAAGAAACGTCAGATCATACCATAGCATTGCCTTATCAATCGCATTCAACTGCATCTTCTCTTCCGGTGTCAGATCCGAACCGAGAAATTTTTCATAAATCATAGAAAGCATACGTTCTTCGCGTTCATTATATTCCGACAGTTCCTTCTTAAAAGGCGACGGAACATCCGACATATAACACTCGCTTGCATCGTGAAGCAGGCATGCAAGCACCATCCTATCCGACAGACCTCTCGCCTTTGCCTCTTTTGCACAGCAAATGCAATGTTCCCCGACCGACCAGAACGTCTTCACATGACCATTTCCTCTACATATCAGGGACAGCGCATGTGCAATATCTGCTATGTCAAATAACTCCGGATCCGGTTCTGTTGGTTTAAAATGTTTTCCTGTGTAGGTCGTAATGTATTCGCTCATTTTCTTTTTTGGCTCTTTCACATACTCTTCCAGAATCTCCGCTGCTCTTCTGCATGCTTTCACGCACGGTCTGCTCTGATAATACTCTTCCGTTCTGACCGCAGGCTCTTCCAGATCTTCGCCCTTCTCCAACCCAAGAAGTTCCCGGCAAATTAGACTTCCTTCCGATTCTTCAAATGCTCCGCAAAGCTTCTGCACAAGTGCATAAAGCTTCTTTTTCCCCGCCGCATCTTTCGGATCATCGTATCCGTACAGATCACCGATCACCATGACCATCCCCGTCACAGCACCACATACTTCACGAAGCTTGCCGAATCCTGCTCCGAACGGGCTTGCCTTCTTCGCTGCTTCTTCTACTGTTATTCCCAGCTCTTCCGCAAATGCTGCGTAGACTGACTGGCTGCAGTTGTAGCCTGTACGGAAGAGAGATTCCGCTTTGTCTGCTTTGTTCATTGATTTTCACCTCCGGTTGTAATTACCTCTTTATCATTCCATTTACATTATCATCAATGAAAGTTATATATTTTCTTTAACCGTTCCCAGATCTCATATGCTACAGGACACACCGCTATCGCATCAAGCATACCATACAAACTCCCCAAACGTCCCGGTTGATCCGTATATGGATACTTCTTACAGCCATCCGGCTTGCACTCCTCTAAAAGACATTCTCCATTCTTTTGAAGAAAATCACATGGTTTATTTTTCGTTAAAATAAGTCCCTTCTGTCTCATCTTTTTCCAGATATGTCTGAACAAATTGCGGCTCTTCCATCTTAAGATACTCTGCCACTTCCTTCACTTCATCTGTCGTAAGTTCCGCACAGTACTCTTTACAACAGTTACGGCATCTGCCGCAATCGAAGTTTTCAAATAATTCTTTGTGCAGTTGTAAAAAATTGCTGGTCCAGTTCTTCTTCATCCGCATTGCATTTTAAGAGCTTCGGAATCTTAAGTTCTCTTTTTCTTTCATTTTTTTGCTTCAAAATGTAGTTTTTCTTGCCGGGAGCATTTTAT